>Ga0256840_1001467_pt1 | contig 22158 bp, 20 predicted proteins | sample 355202metaG_FD_185969 | JGI IMG/M metagenome (GOLD analysis project Ga0256840, IMG submission 185969) | Hydrothermal vent microbial communities from Mid Atlantic Ridge, Atlantic Ocean - 355-202 | ecosystem: Environmental > Aquatic > Marine > Hydrothermal vents | place: Atlantic Ocean: Mid...
TTAAGTATGAATAAAAGTATTTTAACTAACCTCGTTGCCACGACCATCCTTGCGTTAGGCTGGGGATTACAAAACGATTTTATTATGATGATTGGGTTGTTTGCACTATCGGGTGCACTCACCAATTGGCTTGCCGTGCATATGCTGTTTGAAAAAGTCCCCGGTTTGGTCGGATCAGGTGTGATTCCAAATCGGTTTGAAGCCTTTAAAGAGGCCATCAAAACCCTCATGATGGAACAGTTTTTTACCCAAGAAAACATTGACCGATTTGTTTCAGGTGGTAACGCTTCATCTAAACTATCCCTAGGGCCAGTGATTCAAAAAGTAGACCTGTCCCCCTCGTTTGAAAAATTGGTTGAAGTCATTATGAACTCCTCTTTTGGCAGTATGCTCGGCATGTTTGGCGGCGCAGAGGCGCTTACGCCACTGAAAGAACCCTTTATGGAAAGCATGAAAGCCTCCATGATTGAAATCACCGAAAAAGAAGAATTTCACCAACTGCTACAAAGTGAAATCGACCAACCCGAAATGATGGCTGACATTCGTGCCAAAGTGGCTGAAATTATTGACGCACGATTGGAAGAACTCACGCCACAACTGGTAAAAGAAATGGTGCAACAGATGATTCAAGAACACCTTGGTTGGTTAGTGGTTTGGGGTGGTGTATTTGGCGGGATTATTGGTTTGTTTTCAGCGGTGATTATTCATATTAGATGAACGAAAGGATGCACGGACAAGGTGAATTGAGCTTGGCTCCAGAGAGGGTAGCCTGGGCTTATTCCCTGCGAGATCCACCTAAATCAGCCAAATTTCATCTCTCTTTTCTCTCTCGCGGCTCCTCTCGTGCAAAGGGTCTCTAGATAAAAGATAGGGGAGAAATAAAATTAAAAATAAAAAACAGGTACAAGACTTGCTTTAATATTTTTACTCGCTATAATACGCCCCATTGAAACGCATTAAACAGATGTTTTTTAATATTACATTGTCGCGGGGTGGAGCAGCTTGGTAGCTCGTCGGGCTCATAACCCGAAGGTCATAGGTTCAAATCCTGTCCCCGCTACCACATTCTAAAGCTAGATATTCAAACACTTGAAAAAAGTGGGAGAAGTCTGGCTTTTTTTGTCTCTAAAAAATAGAAAAGGGAAAAAATGCATTTTCATATCACACTGAAACAGTTTGTGTATTTAATACTCTCTTTGATCACTTTGGTTTCAGGGTATGCTTTTTTAAGGTATGCCTATAAGGTGACCGATAGCCTGCCTTTTACTCAAGAGATTGTATTGGTTATCTTGGGGACTGTTGCTACGATTTTTATTACCGCGTTACTGTTAAACAAGCAGACAGCTGTTGAGGTAGAAAAAGAGCAAAATATTCGTTTTTTAGATTTAAAAACGCAAACATACCAGAAATTATTTGATCTATTAGAAGGAATGTCATTAGTCGACTCTTTTTCAAATAAAGAGTTGATTCATTTGCAATTTATTACGCACCGGCTTGCGATGATCTCTTCTCCTGATGTGCTGAGAGAGTACCAAAACCTTTTAAAGGTGATTAGAGAGATCTCTCAAGACAAAAGTTTTGCCGATGATACGGATACGTTGCATCAAGCATTGAGTTCATTAACACTGAAAATTCGTGAAGACTTGATTGGCGTTACACTTGATGGTGATTATACTCAGGAACAGGTCAATAAAATGATTCAGCGTAACTCTCAACAATCGGTTCTTTAATCTTTCCGTTTAGGTTTTTTTCTTGTTTTTATTTCAAGGTGTCATAAGGAAATATGTCATATTTCTTTATAATTTGTTGTTAAAATTAAAGACCTTGAGACCTTTGCACGAGAGAGACGCGAGAGAAAAAAGAGATGAAATTTATCTGATTGAGGCGGAAATCGCAGGGAATACCTAGGTATTCACAAGGTTTTCAACGAAAATCAGGCGAATTTCAGACTTTTTTATCCGTGCATCCTTTCGTGCAAAGGTCTCATCTTATCAATGTGTTCCAACCCTGTGGAGTCGATATGTCTAAGATAGAGTCAATTTTAACGGAATCTCGTGTATTTAATGCTTCAGAACAGCTTAAAAAGCGTGTGGCATTAACGGAATCAGATATTGCTCAATTGTATGCGAAGGCGGGCAAAGACCATGTTGGATTTTGGTCTGATTTGGCGCGGGAAAAGCTTGCTTGGTCTAAACCGTTTACCATTGGGTTGGATGACTCGAATGCACCGCACTTTAAATGGTTTAGTGATGGGAAGTTGAACGCGTCTTATAACTGTATTGATCGTCATCTAGAGACAAAAAGCGATAAGCTCGCCATTATTTTTGAAGCGGATGATGGCAAGGTTGTGCGTTATACCTATAAAGAGTTGCACGATCAAGTATGCCGTTTTGCCAATACGCTCGTGGCGCAAGGGATTCAAAAAGGCGATCGAGTGGTCATTTATATGCCGATGATTCCACAAGCGGTCATTGCGATGCAAGCGTGTGCACGAATTGGGGCAATTCATTCAGTCGTGTTTGGTGGGTTTTCAGCAGAATCGTTACGAGATCGTATTGATGATACGGGTGCAAAATTGGTCATTACGGCAAATGCTGGGCGTCGTGGTGGTAAAATCATTCCGCTTAAAAAAGCGGTGGATGATGCCTTAGAAAAAGGGGGCGATCATGTTCGAAAAGTGATTGTATTTCGTCGAACCAATGATGATGTTGCGATGAAAGCTGGGCGCGATATTGATTGGTATGAAGCCGAAGCAGGGATGAGCAATTATCACGACCCTGTGATGGTGGATTCAGAGCATCCGCTCTTTTTACTGTATACCTCGGGTTCAACTGGAAAGCCAAAAGGGGTGCAACACAGTACGGGTGGCTATCTGTTAAATGCCCATGTGACGAATGAGTGGATGTTTGACCTAAATGAACAGGATGTGTTTTGGTGTACCGCAGATGTGGGATGGATTACCGGACACACGTATGTTACGTATGGCCCTTTATCCGTTGGTGCAACAATATTGATGTTTGAGGGGGTTCCGACCTACCCCGATGCAGGACGGTTTTGGCAGATTTGCCAAGATCATGGTGTGACCATTTTTTATACCGCGCCGACGGCAATTCGTGCATTGATGAAGTTTGGTTCAGAGCTACCAAGTCAATATGATCTGTCTAAACTTAGAATTCTTGGTACTGTGGGCGAGCCGATCAATCCAGAAGCGTGGATTTGGTATTATCATGAAATTGGCGGGGGGCGTTGCCCAATTATTGATACATGGTGGCAAACCGAAACGGGCGCACATATGTTAGCGCCTTTTCCGGTAACGCCTCTTAAACCAGGCTCTTGTGCCAAGGCTCTGCCAGGTATTGATGCCGCAATTGTGAATGAGTCAGGACAGGCGCTTGAGGCGAATGAGGGCGGATTGCTGGTGATTAAAAAACCGTGGCCGTCGATGATTCGTACCGTTTGGGGCGATGATGCACGTTATCAAAAGACCTATTTTCCAATGATGGATACGATTAAAGATGGCGCGTCCTGTTATGTGGTTGGCGACAGTGCTTATCAGGATGAAGACGGTTATTTTTGGATTTTAGGTCGTGTAGATGATGTGTTGAATGTTTCTGGACACCGATTAGGTACCATGGAAATTGAATCGGCACTGGTATCGCACCCTAAGGTGGCTGAGGCCGCAGTGGTCGGTCGTCCTGATGAGATTAAGGGGGAAGCCATTTCGGCCTTTGTGGTGTTGAATGTGGATATTCCAACTGAGGATTCTGAGCAAGCATCGTTAGTTCAAGAGCTCAGAACTTGGGTGGCGAAAGAGATTGGTGCGATTGCAAAACCTGATGATATTCGTTTTGGTACCAATTTGCCTAAGACCCGTTCAGGTAAAATTATGCGCCGTTTATTAAAAACCTTGGCAAGGGGGGAGGAAATTGTGCAAGACACTTCAACGTTGGAAGACCCTTCGGTACTGGAGCAGTTTAAATAGGCTTCCGGTATGGGGAATTGTTTTGACTTACGGGTATAGAGCTGTATAATTAAGCACAGATTTTTTAAAAAAATTATTAAGCGTTGTTTTTAAGTGAATAAATAGCGGCTTAACTTTTAAAAAACCCCGTCTTTACGGGGTTTTTTGTTATTTGAATTTAAGAAACTCACTATCTTCGGTTTTTTTATCCGTAGATATATATCCAAAACGATTTGAAAGTGTCGTTTGAATATTAGGTGAGTATTACAGAAGAGTTGTTGAGTGCGTTTAGAAGATAAGCTAGAAGGGTTGTTTAAACCCACCATTGAATCGATGGGTTTTGAGTTGTGGGGGTTTGAATACTTACCTGCGGGTCGTCACTCTATTTTAAGAGTCTTTATTGATAAAGAAGACGTTGGTGTGACGGTCGATGACTGTGCCTCAATTAGTCGTCAAATCAGTGCGATTATGGATGTTGAAGACCCGATTAGCAGTGCTTACATGCTTGAAGTGTCCTCACCTGGGATGGATCGTTTATTACTGAAGCCGAGTCATTTTCAGCGTTACCAAGGGAAGACGGTTCAGGTTAGAACGGCGGTTGGTGTCTTAGGGCGTAAGAAGTTTAAAGGGCCCATGGTACAAGTAACAGACACCGCGATTGAGATCGAAGTGGATGGTGAGTTGTATGAAATTGATTACGACATCATTGAAAAAGCAAATTTAGTTGCAGAATTTTAGTCTCATTGTTTGATTTAAGAACAGTGAGCATTACAAAGTATTTATATATAATTAAAAGAATTAGGACGAAAATATAATGGGTAAAGAGATATTAGCCGTTGTTGAAATTATGGCAAATGAAAAAGGTGTTGATCAAGAAATTATTTTTGACGCCATTGAAACCGCTTTAGCAACCGCAACACGTAAAAGCCAAGGGGATGAAATTAATGTTCGAGTCTCCATCGATCGCGACACAGGGGACTATGATACCTTCCGTTGTTGGGAAGTGATTGACGATGCCACCGCCATTGAAGACAATGTTGGATGGTACATTCGTGAGATGGATGCAGTGGATGAAGATCCCAATATCGAAATTGGTGAGTTCATTGAAGAGCCAATGGAGTCAATTGACTTTGGTCGAATTGGTGCGCAAGCCGCCAAGCAAGTGATTATGCAAAAAATTCGCGAAGCGGAACGTAAGAAAGTAGTTGCTGAGTACAGCAAGCGTATTGGAGAAATCTTAACAGGTCAGGTTAAACGCATTGATCGCGGTGATGTGATTTTAGATTTAGGTGATAATGTCGAAGCTATTATTCCTCGTAACCAACTGGTGGCACGTGAAAACTTTAGAATGGGGGATCGTGTTCGCGGTTACTTACAGGCGGTGGAGTTTAAGCCAAGAGGGCCTTTATTAAACATGTCTCGTGCTTGTAACGAAATGTTGATGGAGCTTTTTAAAATCGAAGTGCCTGAAATTGGCGACGATTTGATTGATGTGATGAGTGTTGCCCGTGATGTTGGTTTTCGTGCCAAAGTAGCGGTTCGAGGCAATGATCCACGCTTAGACCCCATAGGTGCTTGTGTTGGGATGCGTGGTTCACGTGTTCAATCTGTCACCAATGAGTTAAACGGTGAGCGTATTGATATTATTCAGTGGGATGCAAATGATGCTCAGTTTGTCATTAATGCGATGGCGCCTGCAGAAGTCATCTCTATTATGGTGGATGAAGACAAGCATACGATGGATCTTTCGGTGGATGATGATCAGCTCTCTCAAGCGATTGGAAAGAGTGGTCAAAACATCCGTTTAGCCAGTGAATTAACAGGCTGGGAGTTGAATGTGATGGGTCAGACAGAGATGTCTGAAAAACATGATGTTGAATCGAGAGCACAAGTTGAAGTTTTTGTGAATGCCTTGGATATTGATGAAGAGATGGCCGAAGTACTCGCAGAAGAGGGCTTTTCAACTTTGGAAGAGGTTGCCTATGTTCCCGCGGCTGAGATGTTAGAAATTGATGGGTTTGATGAGGATATCGTTACTGAATTAAAACAACGAGCAAAAGATGCCTTATTAACACACGCCATTGCGGAAGAGGAGAAGTTGGCTCTAGCGGAGCCAGCGGAAGATTTATTAAGCCTTGAAGGCATGACCGACGAGATGGCTAAAAAACTAGCGGGTAACGGTGTTGTTACTCAAGAAGACTTAGCTGAATTAAGTATTGATGAGCTGTTAGAGTTTGTGGAATTAGATGAAACGACGGCAGGTGAGTTAATTCTTAAAGCACGTGCGCCATGGTTTGAAGAGTAAAGGGAGAGTTATACATGTCAGAGATATCAGTAAAAGAATTTTCAAAAACACTCAACCTTTCGGAAGAAAAGCTCCTGTCTCAGTTGGAGGCAGCCGGCATTAAAGGCAAAAAGTCGGGTGATGTCGTTAGTGATGACGAAAAGGTTAAGTTATTAGGCTACTTAAAAGGGCTTCACGGAGATAATTCGGGTGATTCACCTAAAAAAGTGACGCTACGCCGTAAGCAAACCCTTAATTTGTCTGCCGGTTCGGGTAAAGACAAGCGCAGTGTAAAAGTTGAAGTGCGTAAAAAACGAACCTATGTTAAAAAAGAAGAGGCAACAGAACAGCGAGAAGTTGAGCAACCGGTAACGGAAGAGCAACCTGTTGTTGAACAACCTGTCGTTGAACAACCGACGATTGAGCAACCTGTTGTTGAAAAAGCAGCGACGGTTGAAAGTAAACCGCAAACAACGTTGTCTTCTAAAGACAAGGCACCTCAAAAAGAAGCACCGAAGCAAGAGATTAAAAAGGCTTCTAAGTCGACTTATGAGCGTCCAAAAGCCGTTGGCCTTCGTGTTGTTGCACCGCCTCCAGCAAAAGAAGATCACTCTAAGGCCGCGAAAAAAGTCAAAGATCAAAAGCATCATGAAACACGTAAAGTGAATGATGGTAAAGATGGGCCGAAAGGCGGCGGCAATAAAAAACCAAATAATCGTGGTGGTGGTAATCGTCGTCCAGCACGTGGGGGTCGAAAAGCACAGCCGAAACATCGTGCACCATTGCAGATGGACAATGAACACGGGTTCCAGCAACCAACCGCACCGGTTATTAAAGAGGTGAAGGTACCAGAAAGTATCTCTTTATCGGCGTTAGCGGAGCAAATGTCAATTAAAGCTGGTGATGTCATTAAGTTTATGATGATGGAGCTGGGGACGATGGCGACCATTAACCAAATCCTTGATCAAGAGACGGCAATGTTGATTGTTGAAGAGATGGGGCATACCGCCATCGCATTTAATGAAGTAACGGTTGAAGATGAGGTGGTCAACCAAGCGTACCATGGTGCAACGGTTACACGTTCGCCAGTGGTCACCATCATGGGGCACGTAGATCATGGTAAAACCTCGTTGCTTGATTATATTCGTAAAGCGAAAGTGGCACACGGAGAAGCGGGTGGCATCACTCAGCACATCGGTGCTTACCATGTGGATACCGATAAAGGCGGTGTAACCTTTATTGATACACCGGGTCATGCGGCCTTTACCGCAATGCGTGCGCGAGGTGCTGAGATTACTGATGTGGTGGTGATTGTGGTTGCGGCGGATGATGGGGTGATGCCTCAAACTCGTGAAGCGATTCAACACGCAAAAGCCTCCGGTGTCGGTATTGTAGTAGCCGTCAATAAAATGGATAAAGAAGAAGCCAATCTTGATCGGGTTATGCAAGAGTTGGCGACGGAAGAGGTCATTCCAGAAGCATGGGGTGGTGATGTTCAGTTTGTGCCAGTTTCTGCAAAAACAGGTTTAGGGATTGATGATCTCTTAGATGCCATTTCATTGCAGTCTGAAATGCTTGAGTTAGAAGCACCAATTGAAGGTCATGCGAAAGGGGTTGTGGTTGAATCTCGTTTAGATAAAGGGCGTGGAACCGTTGCAACGGTTCTGGTTCAGTCAGGAACCTTAAGAAAAGGCGATATTGTGCTTTGTGGCATGGTATACGGACGTGTTCGAGCATTAATCAGTGATTCAGGTAAAACAATTTTAGAAGCTGGACCCTCTATTCCGGTTGAACTACTTGGTTTATCAGGTGTGCCTGTTGCGGGTGATGAGATGATTACCGTGGATAACGAGCGTAAAGCACGTGAAGCGGCGATCTTCCGTCAAGGGAAGTTTAAAGAGCTTAAGATTGCGCGTCAGCAAAAATCTAAGTTAGAGAATATGTTTAATCGAATGGAAGAGGGTGATGTTCAAAATGTGAATATCATTTTAAAAGCCGATGTACAAGGTTCGATTCAAGCGATTACCGATGCATTAGTTAAATTGTCTAACGATGAAATCAAAGTAAACGTGATCTCTTCGGGTGTCGGTGGAATTAATGAAACCGATGCCAACCTAGCAATTGCTTCTGATGCATTAATCTTTGGGTTTAATGTTCGTGCCGATGTGGCCGCAAAGCGGATTATTGATAGTGAAGGCATTGGCTTAAAGTACTACAGCATTATTTATGAAATTGTGGATGAAGTGAAACGTGCGGTAGAAGGGAAGTTAGCACCTGAAATTCAAGAGAATATTCTGGGTGTGGCGGACGTTCGTGAAGTCTTTAAGGCGCCTAAAATCGGCTTAATTGCAGGTTGTATGGTGACAGAAGGTGTTGTGAAGCGTAATAACCCAATTCGTGTTCTACGTGAAAACGTGGTTATCTACGAAGGAACATTAGAATCCCTACGTCGCTTTAAAGATGATGCACAAGAAGTCAATAAAGGGATGGAATGTGGTATCGGTGTTAAAGATTATAATGACGTGAAAGTCGGTGACCAAATTGAGTGTTATGAGCGTGTTGAAGTGAAGCGCACACTTGCTTAACGCTGTTTTCAATTATTAACCATTACAAGGTGGTTAAGTTTTTATAAATGCCCCATTGGGGCATTTTGTTTTTGTGAGAAAAAAGTTTATGAGTAATAAAGCCGTTAGTCGCCCCGCTCGCGTGGCGCAAGAGGTTCGACGTACGTTATCGCAAATGTTGTTGCGAGAAGCGAAAGATCCTCGTTTTCAAAAAATGACCATTACGGACTGTAAAATTAGTAAAGATTTGAGTGTGGTTCGAGTACATTTCGCCTTAATTGGACACAATGAAGGCGATCCAGAAATTAAAGAGACACTCGACGCATTAGAAAAAGCGACGGGTTTCTTTCGAAGCGAATTAGGCAAAAAACTGCGCTTGCGTATTGTGCCTCATATTCGTTTCTTTTATGACAATGTTCCTGAGCATGTTCAGCATATGGAAGATTTAATTAATAAGGCGCTCAATTCATAGTTATGGCACAGGCACAGTTTAAACGTCCCCCAAAAAAGCATATTGACGGTATTATTCTGTTGAATAAGCCCGTAGGTCCCTCTTCAAATGGTATTTTGCAACAAGTGATGCGTGTTTTTAATGCCAAGAAAGGAGGGCATACAGGGGCGTTAGACCCCTTTGCAACGGGATTGCTCCCCATTTGCTTGGGTGAGGCAACCAAGGTGTCTGGGCTACTTTTAGAGTCGGATAAACGATATACCGCTACACTTAAACTAGGGATACAGACGGATACGGGAGATAAAGAGGGCAATGAGATCCAGTCGATGGCGATTCCGTCTTTAACGGAAGCGCGCATTCAGGAAGTCTTATTGGCTTTTACCGGAGCAATCGAGCAAGTTCCTCCTATGTATTCTGCGTTAAAGCACCAAGGTAAACCGCTGTATTATTACGCGCGCCAGGGAATCGAGATCGAACGCTCAGCACGTTCGATTGTGATTAAACAACTTAATTTACTCTCTTTTAGCAACGATACTATTGTCTTTGATGTGCAGTGCTCTAAAGGCACTTATGTACGAACCTTGGGTGAAGAAATTGCCGTCGCATTAGGTACGGTGGGGCATTTAACGGCACTTCACCGTACGCAAACGGGCGCATTGAGTGGTGAGAACATGCTCACCTTTGAAGAGATTGAAGCGCAAAAAATGCGTGCGATTCAGCCCATTGATATCGCCTTAACGCATTTGCTGCGGTTTGATCTCTCGAAAGAGGAGGTTGATCTGATTCAGCATGGTCAAATGTTGCCTTATCCCAAGCCAGAGACGGAATTTGTACGTTTGTATGATGAGGGTGAGTGTTTTGCGGTGGGTGAGTGGTCTGAAAAAAAGCAGATGCTCAAGCCGAAACGCGTCTTTAATTTGCACTTGGCTAAAGCCGAGGCGCAAGAAAAAACAGCATTGGAATCTACAACGTGATTTTTTCTCAAGCGGATGGCATCTTAGACTTAAGAGCGCAAAGCCATTATCAAGCGGGGCATTTACAACACAGTACTTGGTTGCCGTGGTCTCTTTTGCCTGAAAGTTTCAATGAACTCCCCGCCTCACCTGCGACCCTTTTTTTGGTTGGGGATAAGGAGGAGATTGAAGCGGCTACCGTGTTATTAGACGCAAAAGGGTATACCGTGAATGGTTCTTTGGTGATTGATAGCGATGAGGCGATGCAACAATGGGCGCAAACACTCCCCAATCAAGTGGTGTCCGGTAAAGACTCAAAGCGTTTATGGTCGCCTACGCCGTTGTTGATGGAGTGGACGGAGCATTTAAAAGCAGAGGGCTTTGATCCAAAGACGTTAAAGCCACGACCAACCGCGCTGGATTTAGGCTGTGGCGGCGGGCGCGATGCGGTTTTTTTGGCGCAGCAAGGTTGGCAGGTGACAGGCATTGACCAGGAGTCACGGGTTTTAAAACGAGCGAAACAATTGGCATCAAGATCGGGGGCATCGGTTAAATTCAAGTGTTGCGACTTGAAAAAACAAGCGTGCTTTCCTGAAAAGCAATTTGACCTAGTGGTGGTGATGCGATATTTAAACCGTGCGCTGTTTGCTCAAATAGATCAAGCGATTGCTCCCGGAGGAACGCTACTGTATCAAACCTTTGTATCGGGGGTTGAAGCCTTTGATTCCCCTAAAAATCCCAATGTCATTTTAGAAAAAGGCGAATTAAGTGAAGTTTTTTCAGGTTATCAAATATTTGTTGATAGAATAGAGAAATTGAAAGACGGTCGTCCTGTCGCCTCTTTTATTGCCCAGAAACCTTTGTAAGGAGATTGTATGTTAAAGATATCAGCGGATGAACTATTTAATTATTTTCAAAAGCATCTTATTTGTGAGTCGTTGACTAAGAAAGAAGTCGGACGTTTAATTCACTATTTACAAGATAAAAAATATGAGTCGGATGAAGTGATTTCAGACGCAGGTGAAATTGGTGAATCACTTGGTTTTATTGTAAAAGGTAAAGTGGTTTTTTGCAGTGCTGATGCTGAACACACCAATGTGGGCAAACAAGGCGTAGGTACCTTGGTGGGAGAGATGTCTTTCTTTGATCGCAAGCCTCGTAATTTAAGAATGGCCGCTGGTAAAAAAGGGGTACAAATTTTTATGCTAACTCGCCCTATGTATGATCGTTTAAAGGTCGAAGAGCCATTTATTGCGGTTAACATTTTAGAGAACGCCATTGTCAGTTTAGATGATTTAGTGCGCCATATGGGTGACGATATCTCAGCACTCGGTCACTATGTTCACGGGTTTGGTAAGCGATAAAAGAGTTGTTTTAACGCTTGAAATCAGTATAATACGCGAGTTCGTTTCTATCATCGGTTGTGGAGGCGAATACATCATTAAAACCGATTATTGGAGAAAGAAGTATGTTTAACGCAGAAGTTAAAGCAAAAATCGTTGCAGAATACGCAACAAAAGAGGGTGATACAGGTTCACCAGAAGTTCAAATCGCACTTTTAACTGCGCGTATTAAGTACTTAACAGAGCATTTTAAAATTCACAAACAAGATAACCACTCTCGTACGGGTCTATTGCGTTTGGTAAGTCGTCGTCGTAAGCTTTTGGATTATATCCATAGGAAAGACGGTGAAAGATACCTGTCTATTATTAAACGTCTTGGTTTACGTAAGTAAGCAACCACGTTTAAATAAAAAAACCCTGCATAGCAGGGTTTTTTTTTGCCTATAAAACTGTGAAACCTGCTTATAAAGAGTAGAATAGCGGGATTAATTTTTAAAGCTCGCAATCGAAACTAAAAAGGAATTTTTATGGCCAAGATTACAAAGTCATTTCAGTATGGCAATCATCAAGTAACGTTAGAAACGGGAGAAATTGCACGTCAAGCAGACGGTGCCGTGATGATTGGGATGGGAAATACCCGCATATTAGTGACTGTAGTCGCGGCCAGAGCGGCAAAAGAGGGACAAGACTTCTTTCCTTTGACGGTAAATTATCAAGAAAAAGCCTATGCCGCAGGAAAAATTCCGGGCGGTTTTCTAAAGCGTGAAGGGCGTCCTTCTGAAAAAGAGACCTTAACCTCACGTTTAATTGATCGCCCAATTCGTCCGTTATTTCCAAAAGGGTTTAAAAACGAAGTGCAAGTGATTGCAACCGTTGTGGCACTGGATGCGCAAGTGGGAACTGAAGTTGCGGCCATGTTAGGAACTTCTGCGGCACTGGCTATTTCAGGCGTTCCATTTTCTGGGCCAATTGGTGCGGCAATTGTCGGTTATTCAAACGATCAATATGTGTTAAACCCAAGTGCAGAAGCCTTGCAAACCTCGGATTTAGAATTGAGTGTTGCAGGGACTAAAGATGCCGTCTTAATGGTGGAATCTGAAGCCTCTGAGTTGTCCGAAGAGATTATGTTGGGTGCGGTGATGTTTGGTCATGCGCAAATGCAAACCGCCATTGATGCCATTGCTGAATTTGCAAACGAAGTGGCTAAACCCGTGTGGGATTGGCAGGCAGAAGTCGAAAATACAGAATTAAAAGAGGCCGTGTTCTCGTTGCTACGTTCCGATGTGGAAGCGGCCTATAGCATTGCCGATAAAATGGATCGTTACAGTGCATTGGATGCAGCGAAAGCGAGAATGGTTGAGGAACTGGCTGTTTCAGAAGAGAACAGTACTGGCTTTGATGTTAAAGAGCTGGAAGCCGCATTTGGTAAATTACAAAAAGAGATTGTACGTGGTCGCGTTATTGCGGGTGAACCTCGTATTGATGGACGGGATACCAAAACTGTTCGTGAAGTGACTTGTAAAGTCGGTGTACTGCCTGAAGTACACGGTTCGGCACTGTTTACCCGTGGCGAAACACAAGCCTTAGTGGTCACCACATTAGGTACCGAGCGTGATGCCAAAATGGTCGATGACTTAACGGGTTCTTATCACGATCGTTTTATGTTGCACTATAATTTTCCTCCTTACTCTGTGGGAGAGTGTGGTCGAGTGGGTAGCCCTGGACGACGTGAAATTGGTCACGGTATGTTAGCGCGTCGTGGTGTGGCCGCGTTACTGCCAACAGCAGAAGAGTTTCCATATACCATCCGTGTGGTGTCTGAAATCACCGAATCGAACGGGTCAAGTTCCATGGCATCTGTCTGTGGTACCTCGCTTTCATTAATGCACGCTGGGGTTCCGATTGAAGCGCCAATTGCCGGAATTGCAATGGGCTTGATTAAGGAAGACGCTGATTTTGCAGTGCTATCCGATATTTTAGGTGACGAAGATCATTTAGGTGATATGGACTTTAAAGTGGCGGGAACCGATCAAGGGATTACCGCACTGCAAATGGACATTAAAATTACTGGGATTACCGAAGAGATTATGCAACTGGCGTTAGCGCAAGCAAAAGAGGGGCGTTTAACCATTTTAGAGTCGATGGCAAAAGCGATTAACACCTCTAATCAAGAGGTGGCTTCAAGCGCACCACGCTATACCATGATTAAAGTTAAGCCAGAAAAAGTACGTGAAATCATCGGAAAAGGTGGCTCGACCATTCGTGCTTTAACGGAAGAGACCGGTTGTGTGATTGAAGTGGACGATGAAGGAAATGTAAAAATTTCCTCTTCCGATGAGACCGCTTCTGCAATGGCCATTGCACGTATTAACGAGATTACCGCCGAACCTGAAATTGGCAAAACGTACGATGCAGTGGTGAAGAAAATTGTTGATTTTGGTGCATTTGTCGCCTACATGCCAGGTCGTGAAGGGCTGGTTCATGTGTCTCAAATTGCCAATGAACGTGTTGAAAACGTAGAGGATTACCTTAAAGAGGGTCAAGAAATCCGCGTAAAATTAACCGAAGTGGATAAACAAGGTCGTGTGAAACTATCGATTAAGGCGGTTGAAGCGTAAGCACTCTTTAACAATGTTTACACCAAAAAGGCCATTTATTGAATGGCCTTTTTTATAAAAATTTACAAATTGGAATAACAGAAACATGTCAAAAACCCATCCCGCATTTGAATACCTTGGTCAACAGTCAATAGACTCTTTAAACTTAACGGTTGAACATTATCAACATCGTTTAACGGGCGCAACGCACTATCATTTAGCGGCGGATGATCCGCAAAATGTCTTTTTAGTGGCCTTGCGAACCGTGCCAATGGATTCAACGGGTGTGGCACATATTTTAGAACATACTACGTTGTGTGGCAGTGAAAAATACCCTGTTCGTGACCCATTTTTTATGATGATTCGTCGTTCATTAAATACTTTTATGAATGCATTTACTTCGAGCGATTGGACGGCATATCCGTTTGCCACCGAGAATAAAAAAGACTTTCAGAATCTATTGCAAGTCTATATGGACGCGGTGTTTTTCCCTAATTTGGATGCGCTGGACTTTGCCCAAGAGGGGCATCGTTTTGAATTTGAAGAGATGACCAATTCAGACTCTCCGTTGACCTATAAAGGCGTGGTGTTTAATGAAATGAAAGGGGCGATGAGTTCGCCAATTTCGACCTTATGGCAAGCGTTCTCCTCTGAGTTGTATCCAACCAATACGTATCACTATAATAGCGGTGGAGATCCTGAGGAGATTCCAAACTTAACCCATCAACAGTTATTGGATTTTCATAAAAATCATTACCATCCGTCTAACGCCGTGTTTATGACCTATGGCGATATTTCGGCTGTTGAGCACCAGACACAGTTTGATTCCTTGGCATTGGCGCGCTTTAAAGAGAGCGTGCCACAAGTGCGTGTTGGATTGGAGCAACGTTTTAGTGAGCCGAAAGCGGTGAGTCATGTCTATGCACTGGATGAAGAGAGTACCGAGGCAAAAACGCATGTTGTGTTGGGTTGGTTATTGGGTGAAAACAAAGACCCTTTGAACGTTTTAAAAGGGCACTTGTTGTCTTCGGTATTATTAGACAACAGCGCCTCGCCATTGCGCACGGTCTTAGAAGGCACCCCGTTAGCCACCGCACCTTCGCCACTGTGTGGTTTGGAAGAGTCCCATAAAGAGATGGTTTTTGTGGTGGGTGTACAAGGTTCTGAGCCAGAGCATGCTGAAGCGATTGAGCAGCTGATTTTGACAGAACTGGACCGCATTGTTGAAGAGGGTGTGGATCAGTCGCAAGTGGAAGCGATGTTGCACCAGTTGGAACTGTCTCAACGAGAAGTGGGTGGCGACAGTTACCCGTATGGTTTAGAGCTGATTTTACATGCATTGCCAGGTGCGTTGCATGAGGGCGATCCGATTGCGTTATTAGACAGCGATCAAGCACTTAAAGACTTGGAACAAGAGGTGAAAGACCCCCAGTTTATTCCAAACTTAGTCAAAACATGGTTATTAGAGAATACCCATCGTGTTCGTTTAACTATGGCGCCTGATACCGACTTATCAGCACAAAAAGAGCAAGCCGAAAAAGCGAAGTTAGCCGCCATTCAAGCGGCACTTACTGAAGTGGAAAAGCAGGCGATTATTGATCAAGCGATTGCGTTAGAAAAGCGTCAAGCACAGGAGGATGATCCTGCTATTCTGCCTGAGGTAACCAAAGACGATATTCCCGAAACTATTAAAACCTATACGGCACAGCACTCGCAAGTGGGTCATGTGCCTGTCACTGCGTATCAGTGTGGCAGTAACGGCTTAACCTATGAGCAGTTAGTAATGACGTTACCCGCATTAACCGAGGCTGAAAAAGCCTTAATGCCACTGTTTAACAGTTGTATTACCGAAGTGGGCAGTGCTGGGCGTGACTATCTTGAAACACAATCTTACCATGCCGAAATATCGGGTGGCATCTCGGCACGCTCGATGGTGCACTCTAAATTGCAAGCACCAGAAGGGTGTCACAGTCACTTTTTGCTCGCTTCAAACGGGCTAAATCGTCACCAAAATAAAGTAGCAGAGCTTATTGAAGATACACTTTATACCGCACGATTTGATGAGTTACCTCGTTTGAAAGATTTAGTAGGACAAATTCGAGCTTCTGTGGATCATGGTATTACGGGCAATGGTCACGGTTTGGCGATGATGGCGGCGGTGCAAAATTTTACCCCCGCCGCACAGTGGAGCTTTCAACGCTCGGGCTTTGCCGGTATTCAGTACATTAAAGCGTTAAATGAAGATTTGCAAAGTTCTGAGCAAGCCGTAGAAGCCTTTGCAGAAGGGCTGACAGGCATTCAAAGCAAGCTGTGTCAAGCGCCCAAGCAAGCGTTGGTCATTAGTGATGAAGCGGGGCTCTCTTCGGCGCTAAGTGGTTTGAATACGGCTTGGAGCCGAGTGCCAGATGCCGCAACCCAACCCAGTGAGTTTTCGATTAAAGCGTCTCAACAAACGGTAAAGCAAGCGTGGGTAACCAGCACTCAAGTGAACTTTTGTGCGCTCGCTTATCCAACCGTCATGCCCGATCACGAGGATGCACCTAAACTTTCGGTATTAGGCGCTTGTTTGCGCAATGGTTTTCTGCACTCAATTATTCGCGAAAAAGGCGGTGCTTATGGTGGCGGCGCAAATTACAATGGCGAAGCCAGCGCTTTTGTCTTTTATTCGTACCACGATCCACGTTTATTAGAAACTTACGAGGATTTTGATAAAGCGATGGATTGGTTAATGAGTTCTGAGGCGACACAAGCCAAAGTAGACGAAGCGATTTTGAATGTGATTAGTTCCATGGACAAACCCAGCTCACCAGCGGGCGAGGTGAAAAAAGCCTTTTATCAAACGCTACACGGTCGAACGCATGAAACCCGCATGGCCTATCGTCATGGTGTGATCTCTACTACATTGGAAGAGCTTCGAACGGTTGCGGAACGTTATTTAACGCAAGACAATGCCTCATCAGCGGTATTAACGAATACCAATGGTGCAGAGCAGTTGGTTGATGCAGGATTTGAAATTATAACGTTGTAAAAGAGACCTTTGCACGAAAGGATGCACGGATAAAAAAAGCTGAAATACGTCTGATTTTTGTTGAAAACCTTGCGAATACCTAGGTATTCCCTGCGATTTCCGCCTCAATCAGCCAAATTTCATCACTTTTTTCTCTCGCGCCCCTCTCATACAAAGGTCTCATCTCCCCCTTGATGAAATAAGGGGGGAGAAAATTTTAAAACCCGCGTTTAATGCCGAATGGAGTCGTTAAATAAGCTTTGCTGTCCTGCCTGTTGTGCCATGAGTAGCTCAATTTCATGCTGGGTTAAATATTCGTGTTCATCATTGTGTTCACGTGCGACGGCACTGGGCAGGTCAAAGTCGGCGTACTTGACTTGTTGTTCATTTAAACGGGTTGCAAACTTCTGCAAGGCTTGAATCACTTGACCGTTCAGGTCACGGTTGGTCTGTTCCAGTATAATATCGTGCAATTGATTGACCCAATTCATTTGAGTATTTCGAACGCGTTCGGAATGTTGATGCAAACAACCTGTTTTTAAGGCTGTTTGATACCCCTCTGTGAGCTGTTTAATATCGTCAATAATCATCTCAGCAATGCGAATGGTTTGTTCAGAAGTGGTTTCTAAACGTTGGTCAATAAACTCTAAACAGGTTTGTACTTTTTGAGTGGTATTGAGTTGAGCCATCATTGTTCTCCCAGTGAGTGAAAAATAGTTTTATTTTTGTCTGGGTATATCAATGTTTGTGCCAAATGGGCGTTTACGTGGTTAACCTGTTGATTTTAAAGTTTAATTTTATTTGACTGTAACGTTACAGACAGTTTTTTGACACACGTTTTGAGAATGAAATATGCACAGTGAAAATATTGAGGTTGTTTTTAACAATCAAGATTTTATGGTAGTCAATAAACCGGCTGGACTTAACTTTCATAGCGAAGTGGATGACGCTGAGCAGCGCCAAGCAGGTTTGGTGGTTTTGCTTAAACAGCAGCAAGCCGTTGCTGAACTTTATCCGGTACACCGTTTGGATAAAATGACTTCTGGTTTGGTGATTTTTGCGTTAAATAAAGCCACGGCACAGGCATTTCAAGTTCTGTTTGAACAACACCAAGTTCAAAAGTTTTACTTAGCCATCTCAGATAAAAAACCCAAAAAGAAACAGGGCTGGGTGATTGGCGACATGCAACCCGCACGACGTGGGAGTTGGATGTTGACAAAAACCAAGCGAAACCCCGCCAAAACCCAATTTATTAGCGCGTTGATTGAGCCAAAGCGACGGCTGTACTTAATCAAACCCATCACCGGAAAAACCCATCAAATTAGAGTTGCACTCAAAAGCATTGGTGCGCCTATTTTAGGGGATATTCGTTATGGTGAGGCCAATATGGCTAAACAGGTTGATCGAGGATATTTACACGCCTTTGCGATTCAGTTTTCGCTGTATGACCAAGCGTATCAATTTGTGTGTCCTCCTTCAGCAACCAATAGGGGGGGGGAAGAATTTTTAAACCCAAATTGTTTGGCACTCATCAAGGCTTGGCAATCGCCTTGGGAGCAGTTTTAAAATTCCCCCCCCTTTTTTTTTGATTACCAGTATTAGAGAAAGAGCGTTCATGAAAGAAACATCGCACATCAAACCCTTTTGGGAGCATAAAACCTTAGAGAAGATGACACAAGCAGAATGGGAGTCACTTTGTGACGGCTGTGGGCTATGCTGCTTAACCAAGTTGCAAGATGAAGAGACGGAGGAGATTGTATACACCCGCATTGTGTGCGACTACTCCGACCCAGAAACAGGCGGTTGCACTGACTACGCCAATCGCAGTGTCAATGTCCCAACCTGTGTACAGCTCACAAAAGCGCGTATTGCAGAATTTGATTGGTTACCCGATACCTGCGCCTATCGAATGTTATATCGCGGTCAACCCTTAGCCGACTGGCACCCTTTGGTTTCAGGGAGTCGTAAGAGCTTAAAAAAGGCAGGGGTTGGCTTGTCTGCTATTGATGTGGTGGTCAATAGCAGAGTAGAGAAGGAAGGTTTGGATTGTGAAAATTTTATGATAGATAAACCATAAAAGAACATGCAAAGATCTCTTTAGGCTTCTGTAAATAAACCAAGCTGTCGGTTTTTTTGGACTTTATGAGCACAGAAAAGTTGTCCGTTCATGGCGATATAAACACCCGGTTGGGCGAGTTGTACCGCCATGAGTGCAGAACCTAAGTTAAAGCTAGCATCGGAGTGGCCGAGCATAAAGGGTCGCATGGCGCCCGTAAGCACGATGGTTTTGTGTTTAAGTGCTTGATGCTTGCTCAATGCCAAGGCGGTGTTGACCATGGTATCGGTACCATGGGTGATGACGATGGTTTGTTGTGGCGTGTCAATACAGGCTTGGCAAATTTTCTCTCGATCTGCATCGGTTATGTCTAGGCTATCTTTTTGCATGAGTACAACAGTTTCAATGGCTAAAGTACTATTGGCCTCTTGCAGCATAATCGGCAGGTGGGTATTTGGAAAGATAAGCTCTCCCGTGGTTTCCTGATATTGTTTATCAAGGGTTCCTCCGGTAATAAAGAGTTGGATAGGGGGGGGAGAATTTTGAGTTTTTAAGTGGGTCTGAGTCAAAACAGTATGCTCCTAACGTGCTAAGGTTTTCTTAAAATGCCCGTTACAATGCCTAAAATTTCAATGTCGGCATTTTTTAATATAATGGGTGGCATATCAGGGTTGGCGGGCTGTAGGCGAACGCCCTCTTTTTCGATATAGAGTTTTTTCATGGTCACCTCTTCATTGTTGATGCGCACCACGACGGACTCACCATTCTCGGCGGAAGAGCGGCGTTCGATAATGACAATATCGCCACACTTAATATTTTCATCAATCATCGAGTTACCCTTTACGCGCAGCGCAAAGGTCTCTTTTTTGACCATGCTGGATGGCACGGAAACGGTGTCGTAATCGAGTTCCATCTGAATTGGCTCACCAGCAGAGGTCCAACCAAGCAGTGGAATTTGAACAAACTGGGTGTCGATTAACTCAATTGGAAGCTCTGAACTGTTTTCGAGTGCTGTAAGCTGTGTTTTTTGATTTCGTTTTGGAATTAAATAAGCAACATTGGACATGGTCGGCTCCTTAAACGGTTGGCAATACTTTTTTAAAGGGTTTGATCTCGACTTTCTCATAAACCCCCGCATCAATATAAGGGTCTTCAGCAGCCCATTGTTGAGCGGCTTCTAGGTTTTCAAACTCGACCACAATTAAACTGCCTGTAAAGCCCGCGTCCCCCGGTGTTTCACTGTCAATGGCAGGGTTTGGTCCTGCTAATATTAGGTGACCTGCTTCATCCAGTGCTTTTAAACGTGCAATGTGTTCTGGACGCGCTTTGGCTCTTAGGGGTAGGCTGTTTTTGACATCGTAAGCAAAAATAGAATATAGCATGTTATTTAAAGTCTCATTTTGTGGAGTCGTTTTGTTTTGTTGAGTGTTTAGTACCCTCATTGCCAGTACTGTTTTCAGGTTCAACATCTTGCATGTGACGATTGATGTAGAAGCCTTGCAAAATAATAAATACAATGGTCATCGCCATTAGGCCAAACAGTTTAAAGTTAACCCAAGTGTCGGTGTCGTAATTAAAAGCGACATAGATGTTTGCCACTCCAGAGAGTACAAAAAAGCCAATCCATAGCCAGCTTAAACGATTCCAGACTTGCTCGGGTAGTCCTATCATACCGTCCATCATACGCTGAAGAATATTTTTTTGACCAATGTAGTGGCTGCCTAAAAATACAACGGCAAAGCCCCAGTTAACAATCGTGGGTTTCCACTTTATAAAGTTTTCATCGTGCAGTATTAAGGTGAGTCCACCGAGTAAAACCACTAAAACGAGCGTAATCACATGTATTTTTTCCACGCGTTTATGTTTTATATAAACGTAAAGCACCTGTACAATGGTGGCAGCAATAATAACGGCGGTGGCGGTGTAAATGTCGTACATCTGATACGCGATAAAAAAGAGTACGACAGGAAACATGTCAAATAATAATTTCATTTAAAACTTTAATACCTTTTAGTTAGCACGAGTGCGTAAGATTTTATATGGATTTGACCTTGATTAATAGCAAATGGACACTAAATAATATATGAAAATGGATTTTCACTGCCATACCACCGCTTCGGACGGTGCTTTACCACCAGAAAAATTGATTGATTTGGCGGTACAGCATGAGGTGAAATGCCTTGCCATTACCGATCACGATACCACTGCCGGCTATGAATCGGTGATTGAGTACGCACAAAATAATAAAGTACAGCTTATTTCGGGCGTTGAAATCAGTTGTGATTGGCGGGGCAGTACCATTCATGTTGTTGGGTTGGATGTTGATGTGGCGAATACTGAGTTACAGCAAGGGTTGGCAAAAATTCGTACTTCTCGTTGGCAAAGAGCGGATGAAATGGTGGCAAAACTGGAAGCGAGGCCGAATTTTAATGTGCCACAATTTGGTGAAAAGCTCCAAGCGATGGTGGGTGAAGGCGTTGTAGGGCGAGGGCATTTTGCTCAGTTGTTGATTGAAGAGAACTTAGTAAAAGATGCGGCACAAGCATTTGATCGTTATCTTAAAAAAGGGCGCGTAGGATATGTAAAGCACCTATGGCCACCGTTAGCAGACGTGGTGCAGTGGATTATTCAAGCGGGAGGCGTGGCAGTGATTGCACACCCTAAGGTCTATAAAATGACCAGTCGAAAACTGAATTTCTTGATTGCTGATTTTAAGCAAGCAGGAGGGCAAGCGATTGAGGTGGTGAACCAACCTCGACTCTCCTCGGAGATCACCGGCATGGCTGATCGTGCCAATGCGCACGGACTCGCCGCCTCCTTAGGTTCGGATTTTCATCGCCCCGAACACCACTGGCGAGGCTTAGGGTGGTTGGCTCCCATGCCCAGTAACGTAATGCCTGTTTGGATGTTATTTAAAAAATCGGTTGAAACCACTTAAGATA
>Ga0256840_1001468_pt1 | contig 22152 bp, 20 predicted proteins | sample 355202metaG_FD_185969 | JGI IMG/M metagenome (GOLD analysis project Ga0256840, IMG submission 185969) | Hydrothermal vent microbial communities from Mid Atlantic Ridge, Atlantic Ocean - 355-202 | ecosystem: Environmental > Aquatic > Marine > Hydrothermal vents | place: Atlantic Ocean: Mid...
TGATTTTTTCTTTATTAATTTTTGCATTGACATCACCCTTAAAGTGTTGTTTATATAAATCAATATGCGCATACTGTTTTGTTAAATCAAGTACCTGATTGGGCATAAATGTACCATTTGAAATTAAACCTTTAAAATTACCTTTTGCATCTGCTAAGTTATAAAGTAGTTTGCCATCTATAGAAGATTTGAATACTTTTGGATATAGTAACATATCAAGAATATCCAAAGTTTGCAATGCTTTTAAATTTGCGACAAAATCATCATTATGGAGGTTTGCATCAAGTTTACCGCCAGCTACATTTGAAAAGAGTGTAAAATCTAAATCTTTAGCTTTTTTAAGTTCTCCATTGGCAGCTAAAGCACCTTTTAAATGTCGTTGCGTTACAAAATAGAGTCTGTCAAGATTAGGAATTTTCACTTTATAATCTGTCTTCAAAGAAGCATCTTTTGTATTAAATCGTGCTTTTTGAATGTCAAAATTCGCAAGATTTGAAGCAAAATTTAATTTAGTATCAATGATATTTTTATTGAGTGTTGTATAGGTAGTCGCATGAAATGTAGTTCTTGGCATCATACTTTTAAATTTATACGCTTTTGTGATGTATCTTGAGTCAACAAGCCCTTGTGTTATAAAAGACTTCACAACGCCTTGTAAATTCTTCGAATCAGCATTCGTGATTTTCACATTCATACTAAACAAAGCATCTGCATAATGTGGTTGCTTTATCATATATAATAATTTTTGAAGTTTGAGACCTTTTATATCAGCTTCAACACTTTTGGGCGCAAAATTATGTAGAGTTGCTAAAAAAGTTGTGTTTGAAGATGCTAAATCACTTTTTCCTTTTATAAGCATTTTTGCTTTATTTCCAAGTACCGTTCCGCTGAGATTTAATTTTCCTCTTATATCAGCCGAAGTTATCGGTTTTAATACTGCCAACTCCTTTACATGTAACGCGTATGTAGCATTTACATGTAACGGCTCTGGAACTATTTTACCTCCTGAAGTTATTTTTGCAAGATTTGAATTGAGTATGTATTTATAATCAATGTCATCTCCCTTGAGTTTCGCATTTAAATTCATTGTAAATGCCGTTGTAGGAATAGTAATATTAAAATCTTTTTTCATAACTTTTGAATTTAATGTACCGTTTTTCGTAATAAGTAAAATATCACCATCTAGCTTATGCGGTGTAATGTTTTTAAAATTTACATTTAGGTTTATTTTTGCATCTGCATACTGTTTTTGATTGAGCATATGAAGTAGTGATTCTAAATCAGCCGAGTTTATTGTAGATACAATAGATGTAGGGTTCAGGTTCGTTAATATTACATGGTACGCTGTAGCACTTTTTGCTACATCACTTTTGCCATCAATATTTGTTAATTTCATATCGCCTTTTACTGTTCCCTCAGTATGAAAAGAATCTTGTAACTGTACATTAGTTAATGATTTAAGTGTTCTTAACTCTTCTAATTTTACATTATAATTTACATCAAATGATTGAGAAAGAAGAGAATAGTTTCCTTTTATATAGATAGTATTGTTTTTATTCAGTGCCAAGTTTATTTCAAAATCACTTGTACTTAAATGGAATACTTCCAACTTCGTATTTAATTTTGTTTGTTCTTTAATTTTTGATTCTATAATAGGTTTCAAAATTCCATTACCAAACCCTGTAAACAACATTATATATATCACAATAAAAAGACTTAAGACTATACCTGCTAACCAATATAAATATTTCATAATACATTTCTCCATAATTTAATTCTATAATAATACAATATATATATTAAAAACAGTCAAATTTTTACTTGTCTTTTAATTTTTCTACTTTATACTAAGAGACTCAACTTAGTTTATATAAATTTAAGAGATACTACTTGACATTGTTACACTCAATTTGTATAATACGATATCTTTTCAATAAAAAGGAGAACTAAATAATTATGTCTGATAAAGAAAATGTAAACAATAATAACGAAACGGATACGAATGAAGTCGCTGCTGAAGCTGAGGCAGTGGAAAATGAACTAGATTTACTGCAAGATGAACTTGCAGAATTAAAAGATAAATATGCACGAGTACATGCTGATTTTGATAATATCAAAAAAAGATTGGAACGCGAAAAATATACAGCCGTTGAATATGCAAATGAAAAATTTGCAAAAGATATGATTCCTGTAGTAGATTCTCTTGAAATGGCTTTAAAATCTGCTGAAGCAGATGCTGAGCCTCAGGAGCTTATAGAAAAACTCAAAGAGGGTATTGAACTTACACTCAAGCAGTTTACCACAGCCCTTGAAAAGCATGGTGTAACAATGGTATCACACGAAGAGCCGTTTGATCCAAATATACACAATGCGATACAAAGCGTTGACCATGATGAAGTTGAGAGCGGACAGATTGTCCAAACCTTCCAAAGAGGTTACAAATATAAAGAGCGCCCTTTAAGAGAAGCTATGGTTGTAGTTGCGAACTAAACTCGCTAAATGCAACTTAGGTTGCAAAAGAAAATTTTAAAAGAGCGTACAATTACACTGTTTTAAAAAATATAAAATTCAATTAAACTAAAATAAGGAAGAAAAAATGAGCAAAGTAATAGGTATAGATTTAGGAACAACAAACTCATGTGTGGCAGTATATGAGGGTGGCGAAGCAAAAATTATCCCAAATGCGGAAGGAAAAAATACAACACCTTCAGTTGTAGCATTTACTGATAAAGGTGAGGTTTTAGTTGGTGATCCTGCAAAGCGTCAAGCTATCACAAATCCAGAAAAAACAATTTCATCGGTCAAAAGAATTATGGGTCTTATGATGAATGAAGAAAATGCCAAATTAGCACAAGATAAAGTGACTTATAAAATTGTAGACAAAGACGGTTCTGCTGCTGTTGATGTAGCAGGTAAAGTATATACACCTCAAGAAATTTCAGCTAAAATTCTTACAAAACTAAAAGAAGATGCTGAAAGTTATTTAGGTTCTAAAGTTACAGATGCCGTTATTACGGTTCCTGCATACTTTAACGACAGTCAAAGAAAAGCAACAAAAGATGCTGGTACAATTGCAGGTTTAAATGTACTTCGTATCATCAATGAGCCGACAGCATCTGCACTTGCTTATGGACTTGAAAGTAAAAGTGATGAACATGTATTAGTATATGACCTTGGTGGTGGAACATTTGATGTTACAACACTAGAAATTAGTGATGGTACATTTGAAGTGCTTTCAACTGACGGTAATGCATTCTTAGGTGGTGATGACTTTGACAATAAGATTGTTGATTGGTTAGCTTCAGAGTTTAAGGGAAGTCATGGAATTGACCTTAAAAATGACAAAATGGCACTACAGCGCCTCAAAGATTCTGCTGAAAATGCTAAAAAAGAGTTAAGTGCAGCAACTGAAACTGAGATCAACCTACCGTTTATTACAATGACAGAAGCAGGACCACAACACCTCGTTGTTAAACTGACTCGTGCAAAATTTGAGGGGATGATTGAATCACTTGTAGCTGAGACTATGTCACATATCGATACTGCAATGAAAGATGCTGACTTAAGTAAAGGCGATATTAAAGAGATTATTATGGTTGGTGGCTCAACTCGTGTTCCTGTAGTGCAAACAAAAGTTTCTGACTACTTTGATGGCAAAGAGTTAAACAAATCAGTAAACCCTGATGAAGTTGTTGCAGCGGGTGCCGCTATTCAAGGTGGCGTATTGCGTGGTGATGTAAAAGATGTTCTTTTACTTGATGTTACTCCTTTGTCACTCGGTATTGAAACACTTGGCGGTGTTGCGACTAAAGTAATTGAAAAAGGAACTACAATTCCTGTAAAAAAATCTCAAATCTTCTCAACAGCAGAAGATAATCAACCAGCGGTAAGCATTAGCGTTGTACAAGGTGAGAGAGAATTTGCTAAAGATAACAAGTCATTAGGTTTATTTGAACTAACTGACATTCCGGCAGCACCACGCGGTGTACCACAGATTGAAGTTACATTTGATATTGATGCAAATGGAATACTGACAGTTTCTGCAATGGACAAAGGAACTGGTAAAGAGCAAACAATTACAATTTCTGGTTCTTCTGGATTGAGTGAAGAAGAAATCAACAAAATGGTTCAAGATGCAGAAGCACATAAAACTGAAGATGAAAAGAGAAAAGCACTTGTTGAACTTAAAAACCAAGCAGACGCATTAATTGCACAAACTGAAAAATCAATGACAGAAATGGGTGATAAATTAGATGCTGATGAAAAAGCAAAAATTGAAACTGCTATTACTGAGCTTCAAGATGTTCTCAAAGATGAAAATTCTACAAAAGAACAAATTGAGGAAAAAGTCAAAGCACTTACAGAAGCAAGCCACAAAATGGCAGAACAGATGTATAAACAAGAGCAAGGTGGAGAAGCTGGAACAGCAGCTGATTCAGCGAAGAAAAAAGACGATGAAGATGTCATAGACGCAGAGATAGAGTAATTACTCTATCTCAAAAAGTACTTTTTTATTTAAAATCTTTCTTGGCAATTTGCCAAGCGGAATAAAAATCAACTATTTTTCCACCATATTTAGATTGAAATGCTTTTGCATCATCTAATGATTTAAATGCATATTTACTAACCCTACTCATTGTAGCAGGTTTTTTACTCCCTACAACATAATATGCTTCAGTTACAGGTATAAATTTTAAAGAATTTACATCAACAACCTGAGGATTTTCAAGCTGAGCTCCTTCTTTAATATCTTTTGCCAAACAATGAATAGAACAATATTGATGTTGCACTCCGTCCTCTTTTGCCGCATGGTTTGTTTTATAAAATTTGACCAACTTCATACCACACACATGACAATACTCTCTTTCTTTGCCTTTTTGAACTAAAATAGCTTGCTCTTTTGAGACACTTTGAAACCTTTGATGTGTCACTTTTTTTATTTTATGTGGAGCTGCTTTCTTTGGTGAAGTGCTACACCCAGTCAGCAGTGCAAGTGATAGCGACAGTGGTATAATTACTAATTTAAACATCATTTTCCTTTATGTTATATGAAGTCTATATTTTATCAGTTTATTATTACATTAGTGTTAAGCTTGCATTATGAAAAGCAAAATCAAACACTATGCCAAAGAAATCATCTATTTTATTCTTATGATGACCGTCCTTGCAAATGCTATAAGTTTATACAAAAGTCAAGATTTATCAGATAAGCCACTTACAATACAAAATTTTCAACTTATCAATAATCAAAACTATAAAGTCCCCTATAAAAAGCCTATCTTAATACATTTTTGGGCTACATGGTGTCCTACATGTAAACTCGAAGCATCTAACATAAACTTTTTATCTAAATATTTTGAAGTAGTCACTATAGCAGTAAAATCAGGGAGTGACTATGAAATAAAAAAGTATCTTGAAGCACACAATTATACTTATAATGTAGTCAATGATATAAACGGAAAATTCTCTTCAAGCTTTCACATTTCAGCCTTTCCAACGACATTTATTTATGACAAAAACAAAAAACTTCTTTTTAGCGAGGTGGGATATACCTCTACCTTGGGATTACTGTTTAGGATGTGGTGGGCTAATTTATGAACCAACTCCACCTAAGATGTCATCGGCAACATCTGGTAAATTTTTCTTTTTATGCTGAGATAAAAATACGCTTATTGCCTTAATATCTTTATCACTAAACACTCTCACAAATTGAGACATCATCTCTTGATTTGAGTTAAAAACTTTACCATTTTTAAAATCATGTAATTTTTTTTCCAAATGTTTTTGAGATTTATTCGCCAACTTTGGAGCAGAACTACTTCCCTCCGCAGAGGGTCCGTGACAGCTAGAACATGCTTTAGCAAAATAAAGATATTCGCCTCTATTGTAAAGCGCATCTGCACTTATAAACGAAGAAAGCAGGAATAAAAGCATTATATATCTCATTTTTAGCAACCTTTTTGTATAATTATACAAAAAAGTTGGACATATTGCATCATTTTGAATTTGAATATCCTTATATCCTTATATTACTTTTACTCATACTATGTATTTACAAGTGTCCGTACACTCTTAAAAGACATGTTTTTCCACATTTACACCTTTTTACAAAATTTACAAGTTGGCTCAACAAAGAAAAATTTCTTTATTCTCTTATATTTGCACTACTTATTACGGCTTTATCTTCTCCAATTACCTATGATGCAAAACTCTCAAACCATAGAAAAGGAAGAGATCTTGTTTTTGTACTTGATGCAAGTGGTAGTATGGGAGAAAGTGGCTATTCAAAAAAGCATCCATATATGAGTAAATTTGAAATTCTCAAAAATATCATCAACACTTTTATTACTCATAGATTTGATGATAATGTTGGTATAGTAGTTTTTGGTTCGTACGCATATTCTAGTGTGCCACTTACCTATGATATGCACTCAGTTTCATTTTTACTTGATTTTCTTGATGTAGGTATTGCAGGTGAAAACACCGCTATTGGAGAAGGCATTGCTCATGCAACAGCACTCTTACAAAAAGGACAAGCACAAAATAAAGTAATGTTGTTAATCACTGACGGTTATCAAAACAGTGGACAAACCTCTATTAAAAAAGCAGTAGCACAAGCGAAAAAATTGCATATTAAAATTTATACTATTGGAATAGGAAAGAAAAGTGATTATGATGCAAAACTTTTACAAAAAATTGCAACGGACACCTCTGGAAAAATGTTTACAGCATCAAATGAAGAAGCATTACAAAATATTTATAAAGCATTAAACACTCTTGAACCAAGTCATATTCGTTCTCAAAATTATCTTAATAAGCATATGCTTTTTCTCTATCCTCTCTCTTTGGCAATACTTTTACTCCTTTACATCCTTACAAAAAAAGAGGAGTTCTAAATGCTTTTACTAAACGCATGGATACTTTTTGGACTTATTCCTCTTTATTTTATTTATAAAAAACAAAGTTCTAAAAAAATTTCTAAACGAATTCGTCTTCTTTATATTTCGCTTTTTTTTATGCTATTAGCTGCATCCAGACCTGCTATAAACAACGCATTTGTCAATCAAAAATTTGCTTCACAAGATTTTATTATTGCACTTGATGCTTCTTACTCTATGCAGGCAAATGATCTTATTCCTTCTCGCTATATAATGGCAAAAAAAGCAATCAAAAAGCTCTTAAAATCTCATCCAAAAGATAGATTTTCCCTTTTTCTTTTCACATCAAATACCTTATTGATTTCACCACCGACTACCGATACAGCCATTACTATTCTTGCACTTGATAGCATAAATCCAAAATATATTTTAACAAAGAGCACAAGCCTTAAAAAATTATTTCAAACAATTACCAAGGTTCCGCTCAAACAAAAGAAACTCATTATTTTTAGTGATGGAGGGGATGAACATGATATACTAAAACTGACAGAAATTGCTAAAAAAAATAATATTATTCCCTATATTGTAGCAACAGCGACGCAAAAAGGTGCTCCATTAAAACAAGCAAACCATTTTTTAAAAAGACCTGACAATTCTTTGGTTATCTCAAAAATAAACCCAACACTTAAAGACCTTGCCAACAGCACAAATGGAAAACATTATGAACTCAGTTCTTTACATGTAATTGATACACTTTCAAATGATTTACAAAATACTACAGCAACACAATCACAAATCAAAGTACATAGCTATAAAGAACTTTTTTATATCCCGCTAGGTATTGCCATACTGCTGTTTTTTATTTCTATCACTAAACTTTCTAACTTCTTTCTTCTTATACCCTTAATTTTATTTATGCCAAAATATGCAAATGCTTCTCTTTTAGATTTTTATCAAATAAAAAAAGCTAAAACATTTTACACATTAAAACAGTATAAAAAAGCAGCATTTACATATCAAAAAGTCACTCCTTCGGTTAATAGTTACTACAATATTGCAACAAGTTATTATAAAGCAGGTGCTTATAAAACTGCCATGCGTTACTACATGCAAATCAAAACAAAAAATCCAAAAATAAAACAAAAAGTTTTCTACAATATGGCTAATTGTGCTTTTAAGCTTAAAAAATATGACGAAGCTAAAAGACTTTACATAGATGCACTTGTTTTAGGAAAAGATGAAGATGCACTTTATAATCTTAATCTCATTAAAAAACTTCATCTAAAAACGAATGAAAATGTAGCAAAAATGCTTCCAAAAAAAGAGTCTTCAAGACAGCAGAAGAAGCAAATAGGAAAAAAAGAGAAGAAAAAAAGTACAAATAAAAATGCATCCGGCTCAAATAGAAGTTCTAATAAAAGTACAAATGGTGGCGGTGGCAATAAAAAGAAAAAAAGACCAACCATAACCAAAAAACAAAAAACAAAGCTACATAACTATAAAATAGGTTACAAGGCCTATGAAAAAATCAATAAAGGATATTCTGATGAAAAAGAACCTTGGTAAATTCATACTTTTACTTTTTACATTACCATTATGCTTGCATGCGACTAGTTTAGCAAGTTATAAACTAAGTGCAAATAAAACGATAGCATATGTAAAGGAACCAATTATAATTACTTTTACAGCAAAGCAAATAGATAATAGTGACAATATGTTTTTTCTGCTACAAGCAAAAAAAAGTCCTGATTATGAGCTACATTTACTTACGAAAAGGAGTAAAGAGGTCAAGAAACATGATGCTATGGTAACTTTTACCTATATATTATTTCCACTCAAAGCAAAAAAAATAAATGTTAATTTTGATTTCATTATTCAAACAGCAAGTAATCAAGCACTTGCTCAAAGTTATGTTGATGATCACGATGGAGGTAAAGCTGTTCAAACCAATAACAAAATAATACATCTCAAACCATTCGTTCTGAGTGTAAAGGCAATTCCCAATGTGGATTTGATAGGAGATTTTACACTTAAATCAAAATGCAATAATACGAAAATAACACAATATGAAGATGCAACACTTATCTATATAATTCAAGGAAAAGGGTATAAAAATAATAAAAAGAATATTTTAACTAAGATACAAGGTGTAACTCAATTCCTGGAAGTTCATAGCGATTATCTGCGATTAAGTAAAGAAGGATATGTCTCAAAAAAAATTTACACCTATGCGCTTAGTGCAAAAGAAAAGTTCAATATTCCTGCTATAAAAATAAAAGCTTATTCTCCCACAAAGCATAAAGTTTATTTACTCACAGCCCCTTCATATAGTATTGATGTGACAAAAATAAATCCGTTTTCACTGACAGATAAAGAGGAATTCCCAAAAGTAAAAGAGTTTTTTTCATTGAACGAAATAAAAAAATATTTTATTTATATATTTTTATTTTTAGCTGGGTATATCACGGCTAAATTTTCTGGCTTTTCATTTTTAAAGATAAATAAAGAGTATAAATTTCAAGATATAAAAGATACGCAAACAGCAAAAGAGCTTATAGCAGTACTTATGAAAAATCATTATCACAAAGACATAAAAAAAATAATTGATGAACTTGAAGAGTTGGCATATAGAAAATCAGAAAAAAATTTTAATCAAATCAAGAAAGAAGTATTATTCCTTCTTTCTTGATTTACTCACTTAAGTAAAAAATTCTTTATAAACTTTATCTAGATATTTTTTTGCTTTATCTGCTTTTTTAATTTTAACATCAAAAATTTCTTTTGAAGCAGGATATTTTTCTGCATATTCACGATACATATCACATTTCATATCTATGAGTTTTTTAAACTCTCCTATGACGGCTAACATATCATCAGGTGTCGCAATCCATTGCATAAATGTTTTAAACATTCTTTCTCTTGTATCAAGAGCAAATGACTCATCAAGTAGCGATGCCATAGTTTTAAGATCCCATCTTGAAAAGTAAATACCACTTTTTTGTGGTGGTAAAATTTCTGCATATATCGCTCTTAAATAGTCTGGATAATCTTCACGAGCATCTTCTTCTGATATGCAAGAATCATCTTCACATTCCATAAAAGAATTTCTTTTTTGTATCTCCTCAAATTCACCTCTAAGTTCATTTAAATCTTTAATATTCATTATTCAGATTCCTCTTTAGTTTTAAAATTATTTTTTTTCAAATCTGAAAGATATTGAAAATCACTTAAAATAAATTCTATTGCAAAATTTGCTAAATCAAAATAAAAAGCAGTTCCTGCCTCATTTTTTACATTAAGTAAGAAGAGAGGTGCCCATTCGACAAGATGTTCTTTAAGAAAGTTGTACTCTATTTCTGCTATTTGTGCAACCACATCCTCTGCACCATCATCAAGTGCTTTCATTTGTGCTTCACAAAGTTTGTACATAAATTCTAGCTCAACACCTATATGATCGCCTGCCATTACTCTAGCAGTATCAAGTTCTACTCTAAAGTCAAAATCATTATAGAGTTGTTGCACGGGATTATCTCCACCTGTTTCCATCATCTGATCTTCTCTAGTATAAAATGATTCATAAGGAATTAAATGCAATAACAAAAGGTTAGTAAAATCAACATTGAGATACCGTTCTATTAAATCTTTATTACTCATACCTTTTCGTTTTTTCCAATCTTTAAACACTGGAAAGAAAGAGAGAATATTTTTATCTTTTAAAATTAATTTTAATAAATCTTCATCAACTTCAGTCATCAACAATCGTGAGATTAAAGCATAAATATTTACACGAGCTAGCTGCTCTTTTTTTAAATCTTCTTGCATATAACAATGTACCCCTAAATTTGAAACTTATTTTGTGAAAGTATATTAAAGCACCACTTGAAGTGGGCTTTAATAAACGAAGTATTATACGTCTTTAATATTAAATTCGTAAGCTTTTTGACTTGGCTTAACTGGACGCTTAATGTGATAAGGACGACGCAATTTATCACTTGCATCAAGAGGACGCGCAAGTTGATCTCTCCATTCTTTGTAAACTTTAAAGTTATTTTCATAATTTACATAGATGTTACCAATTTTATCATCAGGACCACCCTTAGAAAGAATAACTTTTTGATGCCAACCATGATTACCAGCAACTGGGTCTGGATGAAGAGGAGCTACAGCATTTTGCCATGCACCACTGAGTCCATCCCACCAAATAAAATCAAGGTCTTTATTGTACTCTTTAAATTGCCATGCTTTATGAGGGTGAATCCCTTCGGTAGTTTTCATAGTACCGATTTTACCATCATTTGTCATCTCAACTTTAGGAGAACCTAAACTCATAATACCCAGTGAATGTGCAAATCCTGGAATTTTAACAGAATCTTGAAGTTTCCATCGACCGGCATGGTGCGAACATGCAAGAACACCAGGACGAGTTGCCTCAGTTGGTACAGCCATAGCTACAAAATAACCACTTTGGATACCAGTTAAAGTATCTTCAATTTGTACTTTTACAGCATCTCCACGCTTAATACCAAGCTTCTCAGCATCTTTTGTATAAATCCAAATTGGATTATGATTTTGAGAAATTTCCATCAAATGTTTAGAGTTTACAGAGCGAGTATGAATATTGTATGGTAAACGATAAATCGTATTTAATGCAAATTCATTGTCAGCCTTCATCTCTTTATGGTGAACTTGTGTAACAAGGTGAATCATTTTTTTGTATTCGCCTTCATTTCTCGGATAGATTGGCACAGCATATTCTGGCCATTTCCATTCAGTCAACCATTCAGAAAAGAATTCAAGTTTTTTACTAAGTGTATGGAACCCTTCGTGAAGTTTTCCATCAATATCAACACCAATAGACTTTTTAAATTCGCCATCTTTAACCCATAAAGCACCAAATTCATCTTTTGTTACTGTATCTTTAGGATATTTTTTACCATGAGCAATATAGTTTGTACCATCAAATTCCAATTCTTCTTCTTGTGGTTTGTAAACATCTGTTTTTTCAGTCCAAGCGCCATGGTCTCTGATGTAACTATATACTGGATACTCTTCACCCTTGTACATTTTAGTCGCTGCTGATTTTAGTTTTGGTAAAAGACTTAATGCTTCATCAAACCATTCAGGAACACTTACACAACGAGATGGATCTTTTTTGCTTGCCCAATATTTACCAACACCCAAAGAACCATCCGGATCAACATGGTGAAATATAAGATTCGGCCAGAATTCACTCTCTTCCCAAACTTCACCAAGACCAAATTTTGCATGTGCTTCTAATGTTGCACGCGTTGGATCTTTTGGTTTCCAACCAGCTTTTTCAGCTGCTACACGAAGAACTGCTTGACGAAATTCTATGCGTTGCTCTGGTTTTGAAGGTGTTGATTGTTGATCATTTCTCTCGCCAGCAAGTCCAACAGGAAGTACATAGTCACAATACCAGTTAGTCTCTGACCAAGTTGGAGATAAGTTAAATGTTAATTCAAATTTATCTTCGCGCTTAAGTGCTTCCATCCATCTGAAACCATCTGGATTAATCCATAATGGATTGTGCATTCTAGGAACATAAACTGAAAGACTCTTAGGAATTTTCAATCCTCTTTTAGTCCACTTTTCTAACCATTCATCATCCATCATAAGTTGTGGTAGCATAAAGCCCATTTCATATGTTGAAAGTGGATATTCAGGTGGCCATGCAAGTTCATTCCAAGCATCAGTCGGTTTAGGGTGTTCACCCGCTACCGTAGCCTTATCACCTTTACCAGCAACAGAAATCTCATGCCAATGGTGCATACCAATTCCACCAATATCTCCACGCATAGCACCACGAAGTGCTAATGGCAAGAAACCTGCACGAGTATTCATCCAACCACCACGGTGACCAATAGCTCCTGCACGCCATAAATAAGATGCAATTTTAGCTCCAGCAGGAATAAATAGATCCCATAACTCATCTAGTTTATATTCCATACCTTCAAGTTTACACTCACGAACAACCATTTCTTTCGTGTATGGTGCATAAAGCTCTTTTGCTAATTCGATGAAATCTTCATAGCTATCACCTGTAGGTACTTTTGAAATATAGCCATAACCAACCATCTTTTTAAGATAATCTTTATTTGCCATAAGGCGATCCCAGTTCATCCATTCTTTAATATAAGCATGATCAACTAAATCAGTTCCATCTCTATCTTTTTCATGCAAAATACGATTTGCAAGATAAAGGTAAAGTGCTGCTTCAGTACCTGGCCAAGCAGGAATCCACAAATCTGCCATACCAGCTGAATTTGACATACGAGGGTCAATAACAACCATTTTAGCACCGCGTTTACGAGCATCCGCAATATATCCAGCTGATTGTTGGAAATAGTGTCCCGCATCTGCTGCGTGAGATGATTGCAAGAAAATAAGATCTGCACCAGCCCAATCAGGAGAGTTTCTATCATCATTCGCCCATTGAATTGTACCCTCACGAGCACCTGCAGAACAAATATTTGTATGAGAGTTATATCCATCGATTCCTAAACTTTGAGGAACACGCGGACCAAAACCATTTTCATTTGGACGACCAACATGATACATGATTTGTTTTTTACTTATCTCGTCACCCTTAGCAAGAGTGTCGTGCATTTTTTTACCGATTGCAGACATAGCTTCATCCCAAGTTACACGAACCCATTTCCCTTCACCACGCTTAGAACCAGGAGCTCTTTTAATTGGGAATGGAATACGATCTGGATCGTACATTTGAGAAGTTACAGCATACCCTTTGGCACAATTACGCCCGCGAGAACCTGTATGTAATGGATTGCCCATGTACTTTCTAACTGTTAAAATACCTTTTTCAAACTCATTAGTATTTACCCAAGCAGTTAGACCACAACCGGCTTCACAGTTTGAACAAACTGTTGGAACGATTGTATAATCATTTACCTGAATACCATCAGGATTATCTTCGCTTCTTACGCCATGACGCTCAATACCACCACGCTTCCAGTCTGTTCCATCTAACTCTTTAAAACTATTCCACTCAGACACATCTGGATAAAATGATATTGAATCAGGAGTATTTGTAAACTTACTGCTAGTAATTGACTCTGCAGCTGCATCAGTTGCAAACACACCTTTAGCTATGGCTACACCAGCTACGCTAAATGCAGCACCTTTTAAAAATGTTCTTCTACTTTGTAAATACATTTATACTTTCTCCTTAACTCATTGGTAATAATTGTGGAATAACTAACCAAACATGTTTAACTACCCACAAACCTACGATTGCTAAAATAGCCGCAAGTTTTAAAATTGAAGAACTATTGCTAGTTCTACTTAGAGCCACTAAGCCCATTGGTAAGATATATGCAACCCATTGCCCAATCCAGAACATTGTTGCATATTCTCCATCGCCTTTAACATATTGAAGGATTGCTGCAACTTCTTCTGATTTCATTGCACCAAAAATATACTCTGACATATAAATAATAAATGCTAGCAATGCACTTAGTCCTAAAATGACCCCAAAGAATTTTTGTGTTTTTTCGCTAAGCTTTGAACCTGCAAGTAAAATAATAGCGGCTGAACCACTAAGAGTAGCTGCTAAAATCATTTGTACTGATTCTGTTGACATTTGCCATAATTCTCTTGCTGTTGCTTCTGCCATAATACCAGCGGTATATAAAGTAACAGGAATTGCAAGAAGTGTTACCCAAAATAATAATTTATCAAATGGTTCTGTTTTCTTTTGAAATCCTAAAACAATCATCAAAAATTCTAAACCAACAAAAATAGTTGCCATCCACGCACCAACAGTAATAGCTGATGTCCAATGAGGATAGAAAAATATATGCCACATTCTAAATGGTTGATGTAAATCAGCCAAAGTAAATAATAAGAATATATTCATAAAAATAAAAGAAACGATAAGTGTCGAAGTTCTTAAACCTTTCATCTCATCTGGATTTTTTCTCAGCAACAAAAATAGCATAAATATTAATCCAGTACCAATACTTTTTGCCCACATATTCATTGTTACATACCAACCCCAAAACACATCTGGTAATGGGATATCTAAAGTTACTACAGCATTCGTTGCTGCTAAAGTTTCATGTATCATTCGTGATGCCCTCCTAATGGAAGTTTTGTTATTTTGTTAAATAAATTGTAACCTTCAATTCTCTCCGATGCAAGAGGGTTAAGATTTACTTGACCTGCTCCAACATAAAAATGATGAGGATTCGTTCCTTTTTCAGGTTTACGCACTTGTACATCTCTATGATCTTGTATATACTGAGAAATATTTGAAGCTGGATCATCAAGATCACCAAAAATATTTGCTTCAACTGGACACGCTACAACACAAGCAGGCATCATAGATGATGCAATACGGTGTGCACAGTATGTACACTTATCAGCAGTTTGCGTTTCAGGATCTATATAGATAGCACCGTAAGGACAAGCCATAACACAGCCCGCACAACCAATACATCTCTCTCTATCAATATTAACGATACCGTTTTCGATATAATGTAACGCACTTACTGGACAAATTCTCTCGCATGGAGCATTTTCACAATGATTACATCTTAAAGGTGTAAAAGTTCTCTTTGTCTCTGGATAAGTTCCAACATCAACATACTTAACACGAAGTCTCCATGTACTAAGTGGAACTTCATTTTCCACTTTACATGCGATCTCACAACCTTTACATCCCATACAAAGATGTAAATCAACTAGGAAACCTAATTGCATATATTCTCCTTTGGCCTTTTGTGGCTTATTTAAGATTTATAACTACGACTTATTAACATTAAAAGAAGCCCTTATGCACGGCATTTTGAGCTTTTTTTACTACAACAATACTAGCTAATTTTGCTTAAATAAATTATAAAAGAGTGATATTTTTTTGATATTCTTTTTTGATTGAGTATATTTGAAAAATTAATATTTGTAAGATTTATACTAGTTATAAACTTAAGTTTTATAACTAGCATAAGAAGTTAAAACTTTATTTGAGTCGAACTCTCACAGATTGTTCATGAGCAGTAAGCCCTTCTGTTTTTGCGATTAATGCACATGCTTCACCAATCTCATTGATAGCATTTTTGCTAAACGAAATAATAGAGCTTTTTTTCATAAAATTCTCAACACCAAGCGGTGAATAAAATTTTGCTGTTCCTCCAGTTGGGAGTGTATGATTTGGTCCTGCGACATAATCACCGATAGCTTCAGGCGTATTATGACCTAAAAATATTGCTCCTGCATGTTTAATGTAAGGTAACAGTTCAAATGGACTCATTGTGGCGACTTCAAGATGCTCCGGTGCAATTTGGTTCATCAAACTTATCGCTTCATCCATATTTTCAGTCACGATAATCGCACCTCGTTCTTCTATAGACTTTCTTGCTATCTCTTGACGAGGTAATTTTACTAGCCAGTTTTGCAATTCTATTTTTACTGCATCAGCCAATTTTTGTGACGGTGTAATTAAAATAGAGCTTGCCATCTCATCGTGTTCTGCTTGAGAAAGTAAATCAATTGCTAAGTGATTTGCGTTTGCACTATCATCTGCAAGTATTCCTATCTCACTTGGCCCGGCAATCATATCTATATTTACTTCACCAAAAACCATTTTTTTCGCTGTTGCTACAAAAATATTTCCTGGCCCAGTTATGACATCAACTTTAGGTATTGTCTCTGTTCCGTACGCAAGAGCGGCAATAGCACTCGCACCTCCAACTTTATAGACTTCACTTACTCCACAAAGATGACAAGCCGCTAGTAAAAGTTCATTTGGCTCATTATCAGGTGTAGGTGTACATATAATAATGTTTTGCACCCCTGCAACCTGTGCGGGAATAACATTCATTAATAATGATGACGGGTACGCTGCTTTTCCACCGGGGATATAAAGTCCTGCACTATCAACGGCTGTCACTTTTTGCCCTAATATTGTTCCGTTTTCTTCCGTGTCAAACCAAGACTTCGGTTTTTGTTTTTCATGATATACTTTTATTCTATCATATGCTAAATGTAATGAATCTTTTAATTTTTTATCAATATTTTCATACGCTTTTTGCATAGACACGGTAGTGATTTTCAAATCTGCATCACTCTTTGGTGTCCAGTTGTCAAACTTTGTGATATGAGACTTTAACGCTAAATTTTTATCTGTTTTGATATCTTCAATAATACCGTTAACTATCCCACTTACATGCGCTATATCCATTTTTCCTCTTGTAAGGAGTTCTTCAAATTTACTATCAAAGTCATCATCATTGGATTTTACAAATATCATACCTATTTTACTCTCTTTTTATTTTTGATAAATTCTTTTCTGACTATATCTAATGCCTGAGAAAATGCCTCTGCTTTTGCATACCCTAAAAGTGGTTGATACATTGGATCGCCATTTGGGAGCAAAAACCATATACCTGGAAGACCTGGGGTATTTTGTGCTAAGGCAACAGGAATGTAATCTCTTTTGTCCGTCCATGAACGAATAGCAACAAAGTTTTTATTTATTGTTTGCACTACTTTTGCATCTTTTAATGTTGTTCTATCAAGTAAAAGACAATATTTACAAGAGTGACTTGAAATAATAAAAAGAACAGGTTTATGCTCTTTTTGTGCCTGAATAATTCCATCTTGATAATCTTTTGCCCAATGTATCTCTTGTGCCATCAGAGAAGTTGTGAGTAACAAAGCTACTATTAATAATTTACGCATATTTTTTTACCTTTTTTAAAAGTTCTTTTGCACATTCTTGTGCTGATTTTTCAGTAACATTTATGACAATATTTGCCACTTGTTGATACTGAGGCCTTCTTTGTTCATACAGCTTTTTTGCTTCTTTCAAATTAGCAAGCAGTGGTCTTTTTTTCAGTTTTCTTGCTGCATTTGGATGTTTTTTTATCCTTTTTATAATCGCATCAAAAGGAGAATCCAAGAACACTATTATACCTACCTTTTGTAAATTCTCCTGCTTATAAAAACCGCCTCCTGTCGAAATCAATGTGTCATGTACACTTTTCTCAAGCCATTTTGCAACACGCTTTTCCAATTTTCTAAAATAATTTTCACCATTTTCTTCAAATATTTCTTTGATTTTTTTATTTTCCATACTTTCTATAAGGTCATCAGTATCAATGGCTATATATTCAGAATGTTTCACAACTTCTCTAGCTACACTTCCCTTGCCTACACCCATAAAACCTATCAGTACAATATTTTTCATTTGACATCCCATACAGTTTTTCTCATTTAGATGAAATTTTATCATAGCTAGTATAAAACTATACCATTTAAAACTCATTTATCAACTGTTGGTATAATATCTTCTTTAAAAATCAACAATAGGTTTATTATGAAAAACAAAAAATTTATCACCTTAGGATTTGCATCAGTTGCTACATCCATGGCACTTATGTTTTCTTCCACTCTTTTCGCACAAACTTCAGTGAAAGATACACAGGCATCAAGACTTCAGGCTCTTGAAAAATTCACCAAAGTCATCAATATAGTACAACGATATGATGTCGATAAAATAACCATAGAAGAGCTTATTAACAAAGCACTTGATGGCATGATGAAAAATCTTGATGCCCATTCAAATTATTTAACACAAAAAGATTACAAACGCTTAAAAGTTCAAACAGACGGTGAATTTGGTGGTCTAGGAATAACAGTAGGCATGAAAGATGGTGCACTTACAGTAATCGCACCGATTGACGGCACACCTGCAGATAAAGCAGGATTAAAAGCCGGTGACATCATTTTAAAAATTAACAAAAAATCGACCATAGGTATGACAATTGATGAAGCGGTATCCTTAATGCGTGGAAAAGTTGGGAAACCTATTGATTTAATGATAGTAAGAAAGGGAGAGATGGAACCTCTTTCTTTTCATATTGTTCGTGGAATTATCACCATAGAATCTGTCAAAGCCAAAACAATAAATAATGATATCTTATATATAAGAGTTGCTAGTTTTGATAAAAAAGTCGTTGAAGATGTGAGAAAAGAAATCAAAAAAAGAAAAGCAACAACAAAAGGAATTATTTTAGATTTAAGAAATAATCCAGGAGGTCTGCTTGATCAAGCGGTTGGTTTAGTCGACACCTTTGTCAATAAAGGTATTATAGTTTCTCAAAAAGGACGCCTCAAAGAAGAAACAAAAGTATATAATGCCCATGCTTCAAATACACTTACGAATGTTCCTTTAGTCGTTTTAGTTAATGGAGGAAGTGCAAGTGCAAGTGAAATTGTAAGTGGTTCCTTGCAAGACCACAGACGCGCTGTCTTAGTTGGAGAAAATACCTTTGGCAAAGGAAGTGTGCAGGTTGTATTACCTATTACAAAGACAGAAGCGATAAAACTCACTATTGCAAGATACTATCTACCAAGTGGAAGAACGATTCAAGCGGTTGGTGTAAAACCTGATGTTGTTGTTATGCCGGGTGAGCTTAAAACACATAAAAACGAGTTTGCAATCAAAGAAGCAGACCTTAAAAAACATCTGCAAAAAGAGCTTGCAAAAGTTGACGGAAAAAAAGCACAGACTAAAGAAGATAAAAAAGATAAAAAAGATATAATTACACCAGAAATTCTTAACAAGGACATTCAGCTCAAAGAAGCAGTTGATATTATAAAAGCTCTTGTAATCATAAAAGGATAGGAAAAGTGGAAAAAAAAGAGTTACTTTACGAAGGTAAGGCAAAAAAGTTATATTTAACAGAAGATGAAAACTTGGTTATATCTGAATTTAAAGATGATTTAACGGCATTTAATGGTGAGAAAAAATCAAGCGAAACCGGTAAAGGGGCACTGAATAATAAAATTTCAACAGAGTTATTTAAGCTATTAGAGAAGAATAATATTCCCACTCACTTTGTAAAAATGCTTGATGACAACCATATGCTTCATAAAAAAGTAGATGTTATCCTCATAGAAGTTATTGTTCGCAATATTGCTACAGGAAGCCTTACTCGCAATCTTGGTATTGAAGATGGCACAGTATTGCCATTTACACTCGTAGAGTTTGATTATAAAAATGATGAACTGGGTGACCCAAAATTGAATGATCAGCATGCTCTTCTTCTTGGACTTGTTGATTTTCAGGATGAGTTAGATAAACTTCGTCGTATGGCAAGACAAATCAACGATATTTTAAAGCCTTATTTCGCCGAAAAAGGATTAAACCTCGTTGATTTTAAACTTGAATTCGGAAAAGACAAAGAAGGAAATATCATTCTTGTTGATGAAATTTCTCCTGATAATTGTCGTTTTTGGGATATAAAAAGTGGTGAGAAAATGGATAAAGATAGATTTCGTCAAGGACTTGGCGGACTTACGGTAGCTTACGAGCAAGTTTTAAATAGAATATTAGGAAAGTAAAAATGAAAGCAATTGTAAATGTATTTTTAAAAGCAGGTGTATTAGATTCTCAAGGAAAGGCTGTACATCATGCGCTTCATTCTTTAAAATTTGACAATGTTGAAGATGTTCGTGTTGGCAAACAAATCATACTAAAACTGAATGAAACAGATAAAGAAAAAGCAATGGCTGATGTGACAAAAATGTGTGAAGAACTTTTAGCAAATACTGTCATCGAAGATTACAATATAGAGCTAGTCTAATGAAAATTTCAATTTTACAATTTCCTGGAACTAACTGTGAATATGACACACAATATGCTTTTAAAAAACTTGGCGCCGAAACTGAAATTATATGGCATAAATCAACAACTATTCCATCAGATACTAATCTTTTAGTCGTAGCAGGTGGATTTTCTTATGGCGACTACCTGAGAAGTGGTGCTATTGCTAAATTTAGCCCTATAATGTCTGCTGTCAAAAAATATGCTGATAAAGGCGGAAAAGTCCTAGGTATATGTAACGGTTTTCAAGTTCTAACAGAAGTAGGATTACTTCCTGGGGCACTCAAGCGCAATGAAGGGCTACATTTCATCTCTAAGCACCATCATTTAACAGTACAAAATAATGACAACACTTTTTTAGAAAACTTAAATGTTGGTGATGTTGTCAATCTTCCTATTGCACATCATGATGGGAACTATTACATCAATGAAGAAGGCTTAGCAGAACTTCGAGAAAATGGACAAATTCTTCTTACATATACAGATACAAATGGCGAACCAAAAAATCCTAACGGAAGCGTTGCAAGTATTGCAGGTGTTTGCAATAAAGAAAAAAATATATTTGGTTTAATGCCACACCCTGAACGCGCCATGGAATCACTTTTAGGCAGTGATGACGGAATAAAAATGTTTCAAGGTTTTTTAGCGTCGTGATAAAAGTACTTTTACTTACTCTTATTTTCATTACATCACTTTTTGCAAATAAAGTGATTTATTTGAGCTATGATGAAATTCCTAACAGAGTAATTAAAGGTGAAATCTTTCCTGTAACTTATAAAGCTTTATCAACAGTTAAAAATTTTGATGATATTTTATATGAATTTTCAAATCATAAAGGTTTGAAAATCCTTGATGAATCCCCACAAAGAGTACAAAATGGAAAGTATTATTATGATACTTTTCACATGAAAGTCATACAAGACAAGGCAAAACTTCCTGATGTTGAAGCTTTTTTAATGGCTCCGCGTGATTACAATAGTACGATATTAAAGGGCTCAAAACTCAATGTAATTACATTGAATCCCAATAACAAATTTTCAAATATTATAGCAAATAATTTTATACTCCAAGAATACAAAACCACGGTATATGACAATACGCATAATATTGTCATATTTGTAGCGACTGCAAAAAACTGCGATATAGAAAAAATGCACTTTGCCAATGTTTACAAGCAGGGTATGGAATCATTATCTGGTAATTATACTGATGCAAAAATTACCTACTTTATTGTTATTAACAAAAAGATAGAAAATTTTTCTTTTTCATATTTTAATTTACTTAAAAATAATTATGCCTTAGTAAATATACCTATTATAGTAGATGATGACAGTGTCACAACGCAAAGCGATTTAAGACCACGAGACCAATCACATGATAAAATAAAAATGTATATAGCTAGCACGATTGCATTGTTTGGTTTTCTTTTAATACTTATAAGACGAAAATATCTCTACTTACTTTTAATTATTATACCACTTATATACATCATCTATCTCGCAGTACCACAAGAAAAAATATGTATAAAACAGGGAGCAAAAATTTATCTGCTACCTGTAAATAACGGAACAATATTTGAAACGACACAAACGCAATACCATTTAACAAAAGAAGGTAAAGTGCAAA
>Ga0256840_1001469_pt1 | contig 22147 bp, 17 predicted proteins | sample 355202metaG_FD_185969 | JGI IMG/M metagenome (GOLD analysis project Ga0256840, IMG submission 185969) | Hydrothermal vent microbial communities from Mid Atlantic Ridge, Atlantic Ocean - 355-202 | ecosystem: Environmental > Aquatic > Marine > Hydrothermal vents | place: Atlantic Ocean: Mid...
ATCCACCGCCGATTTGTAGCGATAAAATGTATCCCGGGACATGCCCATCACTTGGCAGGCTTTGGACACGTTGCCCAGCTCTTCGGCAAGGTTCAGCAAGCCGACTTTGTGTTTGATGATCTTCTCGTTAGTATTCAACATTGTGGTTTCCTCGTTTTGTGGTTGGTGTGCACCACCATCAAAACGGTAACCACCGCCCTTATCAATGGGCGCGCCGCTCCCAATTCAGTTCGCTGAAATGGGGGCGGTGTCAGATGAAGTCGGAACTAATACATCTGATGCGCGGGTTGCAACGCCTCAACAACGGGTCCCAGTTTCCAACTTAGCACCAATTCCTCGATACTAGCTATTAGCCGCGCAACTCGTTCTACAGCATGACGTTCAGCCAGAACCATCTCCTGCAAGGCGATCTGCTGCGCAGGATGATCAAAGGATTGTCGCTGTAGCCAACGCCGGTAGCGCATCGTCCAGTTTTTCGGGCGATGATAAATTCGCCCATGTCGCAGAAGAAACGCCGAGATCAGCTGTCGCTTGTGGCGCTGATCCTCCGCCGCGCTGTCGCGTGCTCGCACTAAATCCCGCATCGCTTCATGGGTTTCATCAGGCACCCAAATTGGTATCAGCTCACCCGCCCTCAGAAGACGCGCGAGGCGTTCCGCATCCCGCCTATCCGTTTTAATCCGTTTACCCGCACGCATTGGGATCAGGGACGGTGCTATGACATAACAGATGAACCCAAAAGCTGTGATCTGACGATACAATCCATAACCAGTTGGCCCTGCTTCATAGCAAACCTCAACGAGATCGAACCGCGCCGCCAACTTCTTGAGCAACCTGTCTACAGAAATAGGGTCTGTAGAAACCGTCCCCCAATCCCGGATCTCACCGTCCCTGCCATCATCTGCAACCGAAACCGCCAATGTGGCCTTGGACGCGTCAAGCCCAACGAAAACTACTTTCCGCTTGTCTTTCATACCATTCCTCCAAAATGAAGGGCAGCAAGATGCCTAAGCCCCACTGGGGACTATAAATCCTCACAGCATCAAGTTGCCGAGAAAAAGACATACGGTCTTACTTTTTTGTGATCGAAATCGAAAGAGATATTCGGTGTCAATACCGTGTTTCTTCCGTAGAGATTAATAATCTTATCTGAACAATAATACCATTATCAGTCTCCATACTGGAGGCCACGACGTAGAATTATAGTGCACGGAGTACTTAACGTTGTGAACAAAAGAATCGTAAATACGTTTTCGTATTGAAGGGGATATCGATGGTACAGGTATTTGCCGATGACAATGGCTTGAGTGAAAATATTATTCTTTGCAAAAGAACACTGATCGTTCCGGAGGGCTACGGGCATTTCCCAGTATGGCCTTCCACCTGTCCGGTGGCGAGTGTGTTTTCAGAAAAAGCTGAACTATGACCCAATCGAGAAAAGAGGCAACTGAGCGTTCTCGGAGTTTTCTATTGGATACGACTCTCAGCGCAGAAGCAAAGGCACTCGTAGCCCAGATGTTCGTCGACGGTTGTATTCAGTCTGTCACCACCTTCTTCAGAGTCGGTTATCCCGTTCCACGCGAAAGCATCGAAAAGTGTGTGTGCGCCGCGTGGGGCCCTGCTTTTGTATATGCAACGGCAGTATGGGAACCGAGCAACTGTGACCTGTCGACTGCCTTCCGTGCGGTTCAGGAATTGGTGCAATCCGGCGAGCACTTGGTCGCAGTCACCGAAGCCGTTGCAAATGGTCACCGCTACTGCGTCTGTGCTGCAAACCACGCCCTAGCCGATGAATTCTCACTTGCCCGTTTTTGCGAACTGCTCGGTATATTTTGCGAAGGCCAGGATCAGGAAAGCCTTGTGCGTTTCAAGGAAGCGGGGCTTTCCTATCATAGCTATGTGGCCAATCAGAAGGGCTGCGTTCACGGAGACACACCCAAGCCCGCAGTTCAGCTGGCACCGCTCCGGCTTTCGCAATTGGGTCCGCTGGCATGGACACCAGCTTCTGAACGGGTCGTCTTCCAAAAAAAAATCCACGATTGCACAAGCACGCATTTTGATATCCGGAATGCTTTTCTTGCGTACATACACACAGCAGGTGCCGTCCACGATGGGAACGTCATCTGTTCATCGCGCAATTGGCGTAAAGCCGCTTACCGGCCCGCGATTGGAATGATGACCGGCCTTGTCCCACTTGTGCAGGACCCGGACCGTGCAATTGAGTTGGACATCAACACCAGCTTGGAGGCGCGCCGGCAGGAGCATACAACCTCGCAAGAAATCTTGCGTTGTTGTCGCAATTCAGAACTTTTCCTTAACGGGGCAGAACAGCGGGGCATTCCGGGCTGCGAGGTTCGTGCCCCTGCATTCCCTGTTGGCCTCGAAATCCGCACGGGTGGTCGGAAAAACCTAACTATCGAATTGAGCGGCCCGTTTTTCGCCCCAGCAGCTGCGTCGGAATTCTTAGACGATTTTGCTGGATACACAACAAAAGGGACTAATAATTGTGTCACAATTCATTGAAACGATCGTGGAAGACCTGACTGCAGAAGTTACCCGCGTGATGGGCGTCTTTTCCGAAATTCTCGAAATCGACTCACTGGAAGCAGATGACGATTTTTTCGGGCTCGGGGGTGACTCTTTTGACGCAATCCGCGCGATCTCTCGCATCGACAAAGAACTCAAGGTTGTTGCTCTCTTTGAGCATCCTACGGCCAAACAACTCGCCGGATACATGATGGCAAGCAAGCAAGAAACAGGCCCACGGTTGGTTGCCCTTTCCGGTGACCGCACTGTAAAGGCAGATCTAGTTGTGGTTGGTGTTCCGTTCGGCGGTGGCGATCCTACTTCCTATATGAACCTCTATAAATCGCAGCCCAAAACACATGTTTATGGCGTCGATTTCGGCGACCTCAATGTGGCAAAAAGCGGCGCGTTTGATCGGTTTGCCACTGAGGCGACTAGTGCCATCGCTGCACTTGATGCCCCAAAAACAGTGATTTACGGCCATTGCGCCGGATCGGCTACGGCAGCGTGCTTGGCCGCTGCACTTGAAGGCCGCTGCAATGACTTATCTCTTGTTGTAGCAGCCGCGCGCCCGACGACAGATTTCGATGCAGCCATCATAGCTCTCGAAACAACATCGGATGAAGAATGGGCAGGCTACCTAAGAACGCTGGGTGCGTTCAGTGGCCTCAAAGCGTCGGAGACGAAAGCAATGCTTACCCGTGGACGCCGCGACCATTTGATCGCGACAGAAGCCTTCCGGCGTCTCGGTACAAATGGCCCAAGCGCCGTCCCCACTCTCGTTCTCCTGGGCGATGCGGATCCCGCAACAGAAGAAACCGGGGCGGTCATCTCTCTGTGGAAGGAGCGCGTGAACGTTGTTGGCACCACAATGGTCGACGGCGGTGGACACTATTTCCTGCGCAGTCACCCGCAAAAAGTCGAACAGGCGATTGCTGCGCATATTGGAATCACGATCAGTGAAAGGGTCAAATGATGCCTGATGGAAACCAAGAACTGATGACGCAGGGCAGCCTGTATCGCAAGGGTCTCGACGATTTGGAACAGCATGATCCCGATCTCAAGGGAATGCTCGACGCTGAAGTGCAGCGGCAACACAGGACCCTGTCACTTGTGGCGTCCTGTTGTGCCGTGATTCCGCGTAGCCTGGTAGCGGCATCCTCGGCACTGGTAAACGTAACCGCAGAAGGTATACCTGGCCGCAGATACCACGCTGGTTGTCTGTATGTCGACCAAGTCGAACGACTCGCAATAGAACGCGCGAAAAAAGCGTTCGGCGCAGAGTACGCCGGCGTGCAGTCCCATTCCGCATCCAGTGCGAACTATCAGGTGTTTTCCGCCTTGCTGGAGCAGGGAGATACAATCCTCGGAATGGCCCTGGATCACGGTGGGCACCTGACTCACGGTAGCCCCATTACGTTCTCGGGAATAAACTACAACGCGATCGGCTATGGTACTACTACAGACGGAACAATCGACTATAATGAAGTGCGCGAACTGGCCCTGAAACACAGACCCAAACTGATCATATGCGGCGCGACCGCATACTCACGGACAGTAGATTTCGACCGGTTCCGCGAAATTGCGGATGAAGCTGGTGCGCTGCTTATGGCAGATATTTCCCATATTGCCGGGCTTGTCGCGACAGGCCGTCTTCCTAGTCCAATCAATGCGGCACATGTCACAACGACCTGTACACACAAGCAACTCGCCGGTCCTCGTGGCGGATTGATCATGTCGGGTCGTGATGCCGGAATGAAGCTGCCTGGAAAAAAACTGCCGCTCTCCGGCTTACTTGAACAGGGCGTCTTCCCGAAGATGCAAGGCGCGCCTGCAGTAAATGTAATTGCTGCAAAGGCCGCCGCACTCGGCTATGTATTGTCACCGGAATTTGACGCCTACATGGAGCGCATCCGCATTGCCGCAGATGCTGTCGCTACGGAATTTGTTGCCAGAGGCTACGAAGTGATTGGCGGTCAGACGGTTAATCATACTGTCTTGATCCGGCTCGCTGGTGACATGACAGGGCAGATAGCAGAAGAAACGTTAGAAGAGTGCGGCATTTTGGTGAACAAGAACCGCGTTCCTGGCGAGACCCGCTCTGCATTTGTAACCAGCGGGTTGCGAATAGGAAGCGGCTCGCTTGCTCAGCGCTTCGTCGATGTGGAGGGCTGCGCCGATGTCGTTGCTCTGGTCTGCGAGATTCTAGATTCCGTCACACCAATCACGGATACAACTTATACGCTTGCAAATAATGCAAGCAATACTTTTCGCGAGAGGGCTGAAAGACTTTGCCGCAAATACCCGATATCGACCTACACGTCTTGATACTAGGGCTGCGATGTCGCTCTCCCCTTTGCCGTAGCTCTGTACACAAACAGCTTTCGGTATTCACCAATGTCGGCCCATTTTTAGCAAACTGCTGAAATGAGCTGCATATCTGAAAAATGGAGACAAACTGATGTCAGAAAAAATCAAATACCTCGCGATCAATGGCTCTGAACGACGCGATGGTAACAACGCCAAGGCACTTGAATGGGCTACACACTATCTTGAAAGCTTTGATGTCGAACTGGAAGTATTTCAACTTGCAGATGCTGTGATCGATCCATGCGGCGCATGTGGCGACTGCAATTTCAGATCCATACCATGCGAACAGGATGATGATGCTGCCCGCGCAGTACGCATGATGGAGCAGAGTGACGGCGTCATTTTTGCAGCACCAGTTCACGGATACGGGCTTGCCCCGCGAATGGCTGCGTTTTTGGAGCGGGTTGGCACAGGTTTTTTGCGCCACGACCGCAATTTAACCAACAAAGTTGCTGGCGTCATCGTGACGGGTCGCCGGATGGGTCACATGGCGGCCTATACCCAGATGCAACAATGCGCAATGTTGAACCGAATGATCCTCACCGGGTACGGTTTTCCAGCAATACTGTTCGGTGACCAGAAAGGTGAGGTTCTGACAGACGTCGAGGGCATGGAGATGACCCGTCGTATGCTAGATCGGATGGTCTCGATGACCCAGCTATTGAAGGAATATGAAAAGCTTACCGGCAAGGAGCCCCTTCCCGTACGTGAACCAGGAGAGAGGCACCGCGAAACCGGTGATGGCCGATACCACGTTCCTCAAAAACCCGACTTCAGCACACTCAAGAAATCCAAGCAGTAGTCTGCTGTCCCAAGCTTGAATGTGCCACTCATAGAAAAATGAAAGTACCGATGTGACCCCACCTCCACTGAACAAAGCAGCCATTCCCGCAAAGGGCCTTGCAGCATTTCTGGCATCTTCACACCTCGACCGTTTTTCCGGTGGGTCAGTGAGCATGCTTGCAAGACAATATGCAGGCGTATACGCGACCCGCCCCACAAGTTGGCTTGCCGCGATGGCGCGTAATACCGAGTTGTCCCGCGACGATGCAATCGCTGCAGAAACAGATACAGACCTACTCCGAGTGCCGGGCATGCGTAGGTCTAAATTTCTTCTGCCTAAAGATTTAGCATACACTGTTTTTGCTGCTACACGTAAACCACTATCGACCCATGAATGGCGGCTTACAGACGCCGGTTTGACGGTTGCGGACTATGAAAAACACCGACCCGCACTGGTAGCAATGACAACCAAAACGCCGCTGCGCCTTCGGGACATTGGAAAGACTCTTGCACTTCCGCCTCCTATCGTCCGCACACTTATTACCGTCGCGTGTTATGATGGCCACATTGTGCGTGCGGCACCGCCAAACATCTGGTCCAACCGCTGGTGGTACCAAGCAGCCCCAACATTGCTGACGGCACCTGGCAATAGCGAATCAGCATTGAGATCGCTTGCTCAGGGTTACGTCCGTCAGTACGGTCCCGTCAGTGTAGCCGATTTGGCCTGGTGGGCGGGTGTCTCCAAAACCGTCGCAAGGGGTCTGATTCTTGCAAGCGATGCAATCGAAATTGCAACCGACTTCTGGCTGTCTCCAGAAGACCGCGAAAACTTCGAAAAAAAAATCAGTGGGCCTGCCACGATTTGGCGCGACAACATTCGGTTCCTACCTGCATGGGATCCGCTTTCTATGGGCTATGCGCCTGGCGGCATCCAACGGAGGGCACTTGGTCTTGATGAATCGGGCGGCTATGACACAGCAGGTAACGGGCTTCCCGTTGTACTCTTCAAAGGCCGTGCCATCACAACTTGGCGCACTTCGTTACACAGTAAACAGCGCACCCTCGACTTTGACCCCGCTCCGTTAGACGCGACTACCAATCGCGCCATCCGGGCGGCTGCGTCTGTCTGGGCGGACCGTATCGGCGTAAAATACACCAATAATTCCTGATTGCATGAAAGGCTAGTAGAATGTCACTTGTTGAAACAAGCTCAAATACCAATTCGACTTGCAGCGTGTCCAATATTGCACGAAAGGTCACACAACAAAGCATTTGGGAGGCGTTTGAACGCATTGCCCCGAACTTTGCAGCAAAAGACACTTGGATCGAGCAGGAACTCGTTCTGCCCGAAGGGCTGGGCGCAAGCAGCACCAACGTGACGGCGCTAGCAGCGCTTCTTTCTGCGTTAGTCAGTACACGCGGTTCAGTGACGCTGCTAACCACATTTGGCAATAGAAGCCGTAACATTTCGCTTGATGTCGCAAAGATTCTGGCCGCCAGCGATCTTGCAATGATGGTTTCAGAGTGCGCGGACGCCAGCGGCCCCAATATCGTCGATATATTTACAAGTGACCAGAGGGTCTTAGCCCCTCACGATGCCGCAGTAGAAATCATAACTAACGGTGGCTGTTGCACTCTGCGCGCCCGCGAGGAGTGTTTCACAGAAGAAAATGTGAAGCACCTGTGTGATCTTGCAGGTTTTGCCGCGCAGCGCCTGCTCGACCCTTCCGTCGCCCCACCGGAAAAGCTTCTGCCTGCCAGAAATGAGGCAAAACCATCACCCCGCAATTCCTATGTCGAGCGTTTCCGGCATTTTGCAAGGAGGCAGCCGGACGCAACAGCGGTCCAGGATGATAGTCATGCAGAGACGCTTTGCTTTGCAGACATGTGGTCTGCATCCGAGGCGCTGGCTGCACGTATCCAGAACTTCGCGCCCGACGGCCCCCGTGTAGCACTGCTACTAGAGCGTGGTTGGCAGCATCTAACAACAATTCTCGCAACACAAAAATCGGGCGGCACTTGCATCCTGATAGACCCCGAACACCCGGATGATCGTATCGCAGCCTTTCTTGAAGAATGCGATACGCAGATTATCGTTTCTGCAGCGGCCACTGCGCCACGTGCGGCGAGGTTCAATGTCGTCACGCATATTGAGATTGAGGGCCTCGCAACCCTGTTGCACGAAGCGGGGAGATGCAAAGCGTTTAAGCCTGAAAAACAAAACGAAACCTGCTTCATCGCCGGCACATCGGGTTCAACTGGGAAGCCTAAGGCAGTTTGCTTATCTTATGCTGGCATGGATGCGGCAATCGAAGCAATTATTGACGTGGCGGAGCTCGGCACCGGTACGTCAGCTTCATGGCTTTCGTCTCCCGGCTACGGAATGGTCGAGGTTGATCCAATCCCGGTCCTTGCAGCGGGCGGCACGGTTCACATCCCGTCAGTGGAGACTGCGCAGGATATACGATTATTAGCAGCGTGGTATCGCTCTAACATAATAACCCACACGCTTGTTATGACATCTATTGCAGAGGCACTTTGGTCTGGAACTAGCGAACTGCCGCTCGATACAATGTTGATCGCCGGAGAGCGCTGTAAACAGTGGCCCCCCACTCATGTCAACTACAAGGTCTTCAATGTCTACGGATCAGCAGAGGCGGCGGTTGTTTCTATCGAACATGTAACCGGAGAACGAACAACAACCCTACCCTCTGTAGGACGTGCAGTGCCGGGTGCCCACATGTATGTTGTTGATGCTGACAACCATCAAGTACCAGCCAACACTATCGGCGAGTTAGTAATCACCGGTGAAACGCTCTCTGTCGGATATCTCGATCCGGAACAAACGGCGAAGGCGTTTTGTCACAACACAATCGACAGCAACTCACCGCTCCAGTACATGACCGGCGACCGCGCCCGCATGCGTTTTGACGGCACAGTCGAGATTTTCGGGCGCTCCGATACGATGGTGAAGGTCCGCGGTCACCGCGTGGATATCACCGAAATCGAAATTGCAACTCTCGAAGTTCAGGGTGTAGCCAAGGCCGCGGTAAAGTGCTTTGATGAAAAGGGCGGTACAACGCTCGTGCTCTTTGTCGAACCTTCATGCGAAACTGAAGACCCCCGAAATGCGATCCGCGATCACCTCGAGGCTCGACTCGCACCTGCTGCTATACCGGGGCGGATTGTGAACCGAATTCTTCCGCTCGGCCGCAATGGCAAAGTCAACTATGCCTGTCTCGACACGCCCGCAACAACAGCACCGTCGGTCGGTTCAGTATTTACTCCGCAAACTCATTTAGAAACAGTCCTGCGGGACGCTTGGTTAGAATGGACCCAGACCAAAAAGGCCACATTTGAAGACAACTTCTTTCATTGCGGCGGTGACTCTCTGAGAGCCATGCGGATGCTCGGCGAATTAGCGTTCAATCATGGCATCAACGTCGAGATGAGCGCTTTCGTGCGAGAGCCTGTTTTGTACACGCTAATCGCTCTGGCCCGCGACTCTGCAACCGTCAATTTCCCGCGCTTCACAAACCAGCTTGATAGTGTCCAAGCCGAACCGTTCGAACTTAACGAAAGCCAACAGGCACTCTGGATCGGGCGTGGAGATGGCTTCGAATACGGTGGTGTCGGGTGTCAGGGCTATTTCGAATGGGAGGTCGAAGATCTCAATTACAACCGTTTTGCTAATGCCGTGGATCTCGTTGTTGAGCGACACCCTATGCTTCGCATGTCGATCAATAAACAGGGCTTGCAGCAGATTGGCAACTACTGCGGGCGTGACGCGGTTAGCTATCGGGATTTAAGCACCCGCGAGCCTGTCGAAGTTGACAATGAGATCAATGCAATCCGCGACCGCATGTCAAATGAAGAAATAGGCACGGGAACATGGCCGCTTTTCAACTTCGAGGTTTCGCGGATACACGACGGAAAAAGCCGCATCCACTTTGTGGTCGATATGCTGATTGCTGATGCTTGGTCTATTTTCCAGGTCATCCTCCCGGATTTAATCGACTTCTACTTTGAAGATGCTGTTGACCTGCCAGAGCTAACGACGACCTTCTGCGACTATGTTTCTTTTCGTCGCGAAGTAACCGACACAGTACGATATGCGGCCGACCGTAATTATTGGATAGAAAAGATTAAGACCTTACCTGCGGCGCCAAGGTTGCCGCAGCTCGACCGGTCGGACAGTGCGGGAAACGAAAGTTTCGAGCGCCTTGCAGGGACGATTGAACCTGCTGCGTGGTTGCGGCTCCAGGCCAGCGCACAGGCGCGCAGCATATCGCCCTCCGGCGTTGTCGGACTGGCACTTTGCGAAGTGCTGCGGAGCTGGAGCGAGGCAGACGACTTCACACTCAATTTTCCGGTGTCGGACCGGATGCCGGTGAGTTCCGACATCGACAATGTGGTTGGCGACTTTACCAATACGCTGCTGGTACCATTTGACGCATCGTGTGAAAGCACTCTGGCCGAACGCGGTCGTCATTTCCAGAATTCAATCTGGCAAGCTCTCGACCACCGCCTGTTTACAGGTGTCGAGGTCCTGCGTGAGCTATCGCGGGTCCGGCGAAACGGCCGTGAACCACTTATGCCCGTGGTTCTGACCAGCCTTCTAGGTCATCCCGGGCGTCATGATATTGCAAGGCTCGGATATGAAGTGTTCGGTGTGTCCCAGACACCGCAAGTGACGCTTGATGTGCAGTTGCGGGAATCAAATGGAACGCTTTACTTTAAATGGGATTACCTCGCGGGCGTAATCCGACCTGATGTTATTTCCGACATGTTCGGCGCATTCCAGAAGTTGCTCGACCAACTTTCCGTTGACGAAACACTGTGGGAGAACGTGCGCTTTGATCTTCGTCCTCAAGAGCAAATTGCGTCAAGGGCGCTGGCAAACGATACGACAGCGCCTGTTCCACTTGCCAGCCTGCGCGAGCTGCTGCTTTCCCGGATAGCGGTAGATGAGTCCGCGCCTGCGATCACAGATACAGAAGGAAGCTACACCTGGGGCGAAACCGGGCAAGCGGCTGCACGGATCAGCGCTATGGTAGAGGAAACCCGCGAACCGTGGCAACGGCACGTCGGCATCCTTCTCCCAAAATCCGCCACTCAATACGCGGCCGTCTACGGTTGTTTGCTGTCGGGTGTCGGATACGTCCCAATCGATGTAGAATCACCGGACGAGCGAATAATGTCTGTCCTTCAACAGGCAGGAACAGATGTTGTGATCACCACCCCCGGTACGATCGTGCCGAAGAATCTGCGCCGGATTGATGTGGAAATGGCCACGTTGCTGGCCATGGCAAGTGACGCGGAACCAACCGTACTTTGCGATATACCGGAAGACTACGCACCTTACGTGATTTTTACGTCCGGTTCGACTGGAAAACCAAAGGGTGTGGAGATTCCGGAATGCGCTGTTCTGAATCATGCTCATGACGTCGTAGACCGTTTCGGGCTGGATGCAGAAACGAAACACCTAGCGTCAGCGGCGTTGCACTTTGACATGTCGGTTTTCGATGTGTTTGGACCACTCGTACACGGTGGTTCGGTTGTTTTGACAGATAATACTGTGGGGCCAGATCCCGACGCGTGGCTTGCCCTGCATCGCGAGCACCTAACTACTTTCTGGGCCTGCGTCCCGGCAATTATGGATCTAGTATGCAGTGTCGCCGAATTGGAAACGCCGGTTGCACCGGTTCCGTCGCTTCGGAACATCGTAATGGCAGGAGATTTCATACCGCTGACGCTGCTGCCTCGCACCCGTGCGCTGTTCCCAAAAGCGTGTCTCTATTCCTGTGGTGGTCCAACCGAAACAACCAACTGGTCGATCATCCACGAAATTGACGAGGCTGAAGGAAGCCTGATTAACTCGGTGATTTACGGAAAGGCCATGCGGAATTCGGCATACCATATCGTTGGCCCAGACTGGTCCGACCGGCCCGATTGGGTTCCGGGTGAAATGGTGGTCGAGAGTGATGTGTCACTTGCGAAGGGTTATATCGGACGTGATGACCTTACCAATGCGGCCTTCACGGAACACCCTCGGCGTGCGACCAGAATGTACCACACGGGAGATCTGGGACGGTATCTTCCAAATGGTGAGATCGAGATTCTCGGCCGGATCGACAACCAAATCAAAATCAATGGTCTGCGAATCGAACTTGGTGAGATTGAGCAAGTCGCTGGAGGATGTCTCGGCGTGGAGCGTGTCTGCGCTTTCACCATTCCTGACAAGGAGGGACGCCCGAAACAGATTGCGCTTGCCTTCATCGGTGAGGCGTCCTCGGCCTCCGGTATTGAAACTGCAATGAAACAGAAGCTGCCGCATTATATGATACCGAAATTCATTCAGCATCATGCGCGACTCCCCTTATCTAGAAACGGCAAGGTTGACGTTAAATCTTTGAGGAAAGAGGTGAAACTTAAAATGGCTAGCAAAACCCCAGAAACACAGAAGGCTGTTATGCGTGAAGTTATAAAAGCCGTGGCGACACGGCTGTCGCAATCGATAGTCCTGCCGGATGACAACTTCTTTGAATTGGGTGGCGACTCTCTGAGCGCCATGAAAATTAAGATCGACCTAGACGCACACTTTTGCTCGGACGTGGCACTTGAGGACATCATGCTCACCGACACAATCGGCGAGTTAGCTGGAAAAATGCAGATTGGAGCATCGTCATGACACGTGTGGAAACACCCTATGAAGATTGGGTCAGGCACACTGTATCTTACCTGCAGGGTCATAAAACCGTGGGCAACCTAGAAGAGACAGCCGACCTCTATATTTCCAGAGTGATTTGTTATGTGGAAGAACACTCGCCTTTCTACGGGCGTCACCTCGCAAAGCGGACCGGACCGGACAGCCGCTATGCCGTGCTCGGCAAAGTGCCGGTTACGACCAAAGACAACCTACGTGATGCGGGAATGGACATCTGCTCCATGCCAATGAACGAAGTTGCTACATACTATGAGACGACGGGCACAACCGGAGCACCGACGCCCTGTCCCCGTGCAGTCATCGACGTGCAGACAAGCGGTTTTTACGTGCAGCGGGCAATGGCGCATGCTTACAATGAGACCTTTGGCACGAATAGCGTGATGACGGCGATTATGGGTCCGTCCGAGCTTTACGCATTTGGCGATACCTACGGAGAAATCTGCCGCAACCTCGGTATTCCTTTTGTCCGGCTCTGGCCTGAAAGCCCGCGGGTGGGCCTTGAAAAAGCAGCAGACTGTATCCTAAAACTCGGTGTACAATCACTAATCTGTTCTCCAGCCGTCGCGCTTGCACTTTCCCGCTTTTACATCAGCAAGGGGATCGATCCCCAAAATACGCCCGTTCGTCAGGTTTTTGTTTTGGGTGAACTTTGTACACCTGAGATGATTACAAACATCGGCAGAATTTGGGACGCAAACTGCACCCATGGGCTCTACGGTTCACAAGAGGCACATGCTGTCGCGACGGGTTGTCCCCACGGCAATCTGCACCTGTCCGAAACCAACTACGCTTTTGAAGTGCTGCCGGTTTCTGGTGTTGAAGCCGGGATCGGTGAAATGTGCCTAACTATGTTAGTGCCCGGTGCCAAACCACTGATCCGGTTCCAGACTGGCGATCTAGTCACGATTGAGGCCGACTGCGCATGCGATTGTGCTTCGCGTGTTTTGAAGGTTTTTGGACGGGTCACGGACTTGGTCATGCTCGGTGGCAAGAAGGTTTTGCCTTCCGATATTGAATCAGCAATTTTAGGTGCTGTCGACCGTTCCTGGGGTTATCAGGTTGCGATCAGGGAAACAGAGGATGGCCTCGACTGGTTGGAAATTTCCATGGCTGCCACGCTTGATCATGACGCCCAAAGCCAAACGCGGACATATATCGCGGAAGCACTTGGCGTTCCGGTCACCCTTACTCTAGCTGACAAACTCGACCCGCGGACAGAAACAGGTGCTTACGTTTCCTGGAAACACGCCCGCATTCGCGACGAAAGGGCAGGATCGTGAACGGAATTATTCGCAGCAACAGCCTTCAGGCAGAGACTTACTCTGTAGCCAATGCACGGCCGATCGACGAGTTCCGCAAGGAGCTCCTCAAATTGCGACGTTCATCTGCGGCCTTCGAAACAGGCCACGGCTTTCACGAGGCCGACGGAAACGAAATGGTTTTCATGATAGATATGCTTTTTGAGCTAAGGCACGAAAACAATATCTGGAGTGTTTTCGCTGACGGCCCATTCATAAAGAAAAAGATTGTTGTGAAGGCTACAATTTATGATGAAACTCAATCGATGGAAGAACGGTTCCGCCAAGTCTACGAGGTTCTGGATTTACCCGTTGGATATCTCGCATTTTTCTTTCTAAGCTACAGCGCGGCACGCTTTTTCGAAGATCTACCCGGTATCATACCCGTAGAGGGCGAGCCGGAAGTTGTGTTGCGTGTCTATCGCCATGTGGTTCGCTTTACTCACGACAAACTTAAACCAGAGTTGACGGTTCTCTCAGGCAGTACCTGCAAGGAAACCAATACCCAAGATATCCTTTCGGTACTTGTGGAGCCTGCCAACGGCAACGTAACTCAGGCGGTTAAACCGCTCAGCGGAAACCTCACTGATATAACAGACAGAAATGAATTCTTCTCGGGAGTACATAAGGCAAAAAAGCACATTCTTGCTGGCGATATCTACCAAGTTCAGCTGTCCCGAAAAGCCGTTTCGGACATTGAGGTCGAACCCGTCGATCTTTTTGATCAGCTAACGCAGGTCAATCCTGCGCCTTACATGTATTATGCCGACCTCGGAAACCAGCATCTTATTTCTGCCAGTCCAGAGCTAATGATCCGTTGCGAGGAGGGGAAAGTGCAAGTCCGCCCGATAGCAGGAACGATGCAAAAAGGCGAGTCCGGTGGAGCGAAGTTGGGTGACGATCCAAAAGAAGCAGCCGAACATCTAATGCTTGTCGATCTCGCTCGTAACGATCTGGCGCGCATTGCAGCACCCGGTACGGTGCAGGTCTCTTCTTTAATGAGTGAGGAATCCTACGGATTGTTACAGCACCTAGTTTCGACCATCGAGGCACGAACAGAAGCGGATCGCGATATATGGGACTTGATAGCAGCAAACTTCCCCGCTGGCACAATGACTGGCGCGCCGAAGGTTCGTGCAATGGAGATCATCTCGGATATCGAAGGGGTCACCCGCGGCGCGTTTTCAGGGTGCGCAGGGTACATCTCGAGCCGGGACGGATGCGTGCTCGCCCTTACAATCCGTACCGTCGTAGGCGACAGCGGGAACTACATATTTCAAGCTGCAGCTGGTGTCGTCGCTGACTCAACTGCAGAAGGCGAATGGAACGAAGCAGGCTGCAAAATCCATTCATTCGCCAGGGTAATGGAGCAAGTAATATGAAGGTTCTAGTGATCGACGCATTCGACAGTTTTGTCTTTATGATTGCGCACTATTACAAAGCGACCGGGGCAGAAACCCGTACGATCCGTGTGAACGAAAATCCGATTGGAGTTCTCAAAAACTGGAAACCGGACCTGCTTGTGCTTGGTCCGGGTCCCGGCACACCAATGGAGCACGGCTATCCGCAGATTCTTGAAGCAGCGCACGCGGATCAGGCGATCTTTGGCGTGTGCCTAGGACATCAGGCTATAGGCCAGCACTACGGCTGGGAACTAAAAAGCGCGCCCAAGGTTCAGCACGGAACCCAGGATCAGGCCCACCATGATACGAAAGGGATTTTCCATAAGATTCTTTCGCCTGTATGCGTGGTGCGCTACCACTCACTCATTATCGAGCCGCGAGATTCAGACAGCGATCTTGTGGCAACGGCAGTATCGGAAAACGACCAGGTTGTTATGGGTGTGCGCCACCGGTACCGGCCTATTGAAGGTGTTCAATTCCACCCTGAAAGCATAGGCACCAAGGCTGGGATGCACATTATTATAAATTCGCTTGAACTTGCGAAAAGACGCACCCTAAGCTCAGGACATTCCCCGTATATCGCTGCAAGTCCATTTCTAAGTCACTAGGAGTGTCTTTGCATCTTACAACATAGGATTTTCATTATGACTGCCACAACAACCACTAAACTTAACATTCCGTCTGACGCGCTGACGGGAATCGGAGACAAGCAAAAATGGCGGATACTCGCCGTCATTTCTATCATACAATTCATTTTACTGCTTGATGCGACCATTGTGAATGTGGCGCTACCGGCCATCAAATCCGATTTAGTTCTGACAGATGCGTCGCTAACATGGATTGTAAACACCTACTACATTGCTGCAGGGTCGCTTTTACTGTTCGGTGGTAAGCTTGGTGATGCCTTCGGCATACGCAAAATTTTCATGTTTGGGATTGCGATATTTGGCGCCTTTTCCTTTCTTGCTGCAATTGCGCCCAATGCCAATTTGCTGATACTGGGCCGCGCTGGCCAGGGTTTAGGCGAAGCCTTTGCTGCAGCTACCGGGTTGGCGATGGTGTCACTGATGTTCCCATCCGGGCCGGACCGCGCCAAAGCATTTTCTATATGGGCCGCGCTCGGCGGAATCGGTTCGATAGTCGGTGTCCTGCTCTCGGGCGCAATAACACAATACCTCTCATGGCGGTGGGTCTTTGGGATCAATGTACCGCTGATCGTAGTACTGATGCTTACTGCATTGGCAATTGTACCGTCATTCCCACGCAACGCAGGCACTCGACTTGATTTCTTCAACGCGCTTTGTGTCGTTGCCGGTGTGTTTTTGATGGTTATTGGAATCATCGGAACCGGTATCGAAACGCAAACAGCACTTCGTGTCGGACTCGCGATTGCCGGTGCGATGCTTATTGCGCTAATCCTCATGCGTTGCCGCAAGCATGAGAACGGGATAATTCCGGCCCGATTGATGCGCGGCTCTCCCCGCTTTCTAGGCTACCTGATTATATTGGTTCAGGCGAGTACGTCAGGCGCTCTTTTCTATCTTGGCGTGCTGCATCTGCAAGGCGGTCTCGGGATGACACCGATGCAAACCGGTTTGGCATGGTTACCATTCTGCTTTGGCTTCTTTCCAGGAATTTTCCTAGCTCAGGCCATTTCGCAAAAGCACAGCCCAAAACATGCTGCTCTCGTCGGATTGTTAATTTCAGGAGCAGGTTTCACCTTTTTCGCTTGGGCAGTTAATCTCGACAGCTACTGGCTGGGCATGTTCCCTGCGATGCTAGTAACGTCCGTTGGTTTTGGGTGCGTCGCCCCTGTCGCGCAATCGCTGGCCACGGTTGAGCTGTCAGAAGCAGATGCAGGTGCCGGAGCTGGTATCACAATAACCATCCAGCAACTTTCACAAGTTGCCGGTATCACGCTCTTCGTCGCCGTAGCCCTTGCCAACAGCGGCACCGACAAGACGAATATCGCAGTCGGCGGCTATGTCATCGCCTATGCTATCGCTGCTGTTGCAATGTTTGCAACAGCAGTAGTGGTAGCTCGTAGCCGAAGCGCCGACGCGGTCAGCGCTACTGACCTAAACGGTTAGAACGGGACGAGTTCATGATACAGGATTTTCTTGTCACCCTTGGTGACTGCCCCGTAACGTACATGCCAACGACTGCTGGGGTGCGCGAGAAATGGACCGGAGCAATGCTTGATGCGACCGGGCGCGCCTATTGCGGTGCACTTCGGCTCGATTTCCCGGTAAGTTGCGATATAGAGCGTGCAAAAGAGGTCGTTGCCCGCGTTTTGTCGGAACATTCCATTCTTGCGACTTCCTTCCGCATCGATGGTGCTGTACTTGTAGGGGCCGCACCGGCAACAGACCGGCTCTATAAGCAGATCCGTGCGCGGCTTGTCCCTCCCTATCCCGAAGTTGATGACAATGTCTTTGTGGATTACAGGGCTGTCGATCCGACTGCGGCGGGCCTGCGCATTGCCGCCCGCGAGGATGCGAACGGCCTGCATGTCTGGATCGGCTTCTGGATTTTCACCTGCGATGGTGCTTCGATCGACCTGCTTGTAGGAGAGATCGCAAGGCGCTACCGGGACGAAGACGTCAAACTGACCCGTCTTTGGGCCGATTACGTAACAGAGGCCGAAACAGACGGCCTTAAGATGCAGATCCAAACCGAAATGAAAGAAGCTATCTACGGTCATGCGGGACCCCACGGTATTGACGCCCGTCGGAGGACTTCGGCAAAAGAGAAGGGCCACCATGATAGTTTCCACTTCACCCTTCCTGTCAGAAACGTAGCCCTCGCTGGCTGGGCGCGGCAGAACCGAGTAACTCCGTTCGCCGCCCTTTTTACTGCATTCCAGCGCGCAGTCAGTGCCGAAAGCAATATAACGCGTGTAGTCACCGGCGTGCCTTTTGCCAACCGGAGGGGTATTGGTGATCAGTCCGTTGTCGGCCCATTGTCGAACACCGTGCCTGTAGTAACAGAACATCCTAAAGGGCAGGGCTTTGGACCAGCAGCTAAAGCGGCGCAGCGGGCACTTGTTTCCGCTGCTGGTCGTCAGCACGTCCACACAGCTGATCTTTATCCGCAAGGAGTATCCCCACGAACTAGCAACATTGAGCTACCGTTTCCTCAACTTTTCAACGCTTGGAATTCGCAGACAGCTGGCAGCCCGCTACCACTTTCGGAGGACGCCAGCCTTTCTATGACGTTGCTTACGAACAAAACCTGCCGTGTGGGTTTCGAAATCACGCTGGATGGTACGGGTGAATGTGTTTCCGGTCGTTTTGATTTGGATGTCGATGCTTACTGGGCAGTAAAAGACAGTGTCTCGGCACATATGGCTAGGGATCTGTATGCAGCAATTTGTTATTGATACACTATGGGGTGATGTTTCCCTCATTCTGCACCGGCAAGTCAGTGCAAGCAAGTTGCAGGACTGCTTGACGGATGACGAGAGGGCTGAGTGTGTCCGCTATAAAAGCACTTCGCAGCAGGTATTCCACCGTAACGCGCGCATTTTGACCCGCCAAGCTCTGGCGGACTATACTGGCACCGCTCCCGAATATCTGCAGATCGCGCGGCACTGCCGGGCGTGCGGCACCGAAGGTCACGGGAAACCCTACCTGTCCGATGGTACTAAACTACAGTTCAACGTTTCTCATTCCGGCGATACGTTGGTCATTGCCATGACGCGTGATCAACAGATTGGTGTGGATGTGGAGTACGGCGAGGTCACTACTGACGTGCTGGATCGGTTGGGCCTTGGCTTTACCTCAAATGAGAGACCGGCTGCACGATGGGTGCGTATGGAAGCCAGCCTAAAAGCACTCGGCTGGGGGCTGGGGGCTTTTGGAAAAATCCCTGACATCGAAGCACGCATTCAACAGGAAACGCAAAGTGTCGTCCTGAAGGAAATCCTTGATGTACCCATCGGAGTCGCCTGGACTCGCTCTTCAGTCGATACCCTAGCCTCTCAAGGTCCCATTGGCATGCGACAGATTGTATGAAACTTGTCTGTTTTGCCCATGCTGGTGCCCTCATAGACCCTTTTCGCGATCTGGACAGGTGTTGCAAAACATGCACCGGGCAACGAAGCTTCATTTGCGCTATCGACGGAAAAGAACAGATTGACGCCGACAGCTATCTAAATGTCCTGTTCCAGAAGTATCCTGAAGCTTTCTGCGGCCCAGTAATTTTCGCGGGACACAGCGCTGGCGGGCATCTTGCGCTGCGCGCCGCAGCTCTCGCACCTACAGAGACCATCGTGCTCACTGTATTGGTTTCCAGCAGTGTTTCGCTCGAATTTGATCAGGGCACCCGCCCAAGTGCAAACGACAGCGACGCAAAATTGGTAGCATTTCTGAAAAGGCTTGGCGGCACGCCCACTGAAATATTGCAGGACGCTAAAGCATGCTCGTTTCTTCTGTCCACCCTGCGCCATGACCTTACTATCATGGAAAGCGGGAAAGATCTCGCGCCCGAAACGCTCTCGGTTCCAGTCTTCGAACTTTGGGGAAGCAACGAACCGGAGCGTTTAGCCGCACCCTATTGGGCAGCTGTTACAAGCGGAACCCACCGGCAGATTTCATATGATGGCGGCCATTTCCATCTCTACGACCACCTCGAGGAGTTCGCCGCGCTCATCGACTCTTTTTTTGAAACGCATAAAAAAATAAGAGAGATGCTACACCATGAATGACCCACTCGATATTTTTGCAAAGACTGCTCGTCGTCTCGCCGATCATCCAGCAATTATAGCTGGTGGCGTAACGCTCAATTATACATGGCTACATGATCGCGCGGCGAGTTATGCTGCGCTCGTTGCACGCCACAAGTCACCCCGAGTATTGATTTACATGCCAAAATGTGCCGACGCCTATGCCGCTGTGCTCGGAACGGGATTTGGCGGCGGTGTTTATTCCTTGATTCATGTGAACATGCCGATTGGAAAGCTGCAGCCTGCGGTGGAGATGTTATCCCCCGACATTATCCTGACGGATGCTACTCATGCTCGCGCAATCCGTGCGCTTGCTCCTGGTGCCGCGCTCTATACGCCTGCTGCGCTGCCAGCAAAGATGCTTGAAAGCACCAAGCGGATTGCAAGGCACCAAAGCGCTTATATCTTGTTCACTTGTGACCCCAGTGGCAAAATGCGCGGTATAGATGTGTCACGTCAAGCGCTGTCAAACTACATTGGTTGGATTCAGGGAACGTTTAAATTAACAAAGAATGACCGCGTTGCCCAGTTCGTTGATCTCAGTATTGATATCAGCGTCACCGACCTTTATGGCGCGATCTGCGCTGGCGCTACTCTTGTAGTGCCGGATGGCGAAATTGATCTCCGAAATCCTGCTGCGTTCATCGAGCGGCACGATATTACGGTGCTTAATACCTTTCCTAGTCAAATCGAATTAATGGCCGAATCCGGTCTTCTGACCACTTACTGGCTAGGTTCACTGAAACTCGTGAATCTCTGCCGCCACGTAGCACGCAAAACCCATGTGGACATGCTCTTTGCCGAAATGCCCGAGTTGCAGATTCTGATCACCTACGGCCCACCGGAAGCAACAGTCGCGACCACCTACCAGCGCTTGACTGCAGAAACCTGCCTTGAAGCGTATGATGATATCATTCCACTTGGAAAGCCTCTGCCCCTTATGACCGTGGCTCTTTCCTGTCAGCCCGGACAGGAGCTGGGCGAGTTGATTATTTCCGGACCCCAATTAGCAAGTGCTTACGAAAGTGAGGATATTGATACCGCACGCATGTTCCGGCGTAACGAGGACGGGAATCGCATCCTTCGCACTCGCGATATTTTCAGGCGCGACGGTCTTGGCTTTCACTTCTGTTTCAAGGCAGCGCGCGAAAGTGTACTTGTGGGATGAAGAAAAGTGCTGGGAGGAAGGAGCGAACTCTCATCCGATCGCCAAATCCCATTTGCGACGCTTTCGACCAGCCATCCATATCCCCTAATGTTCATTAACTTAAGTGGACATTAGCAAACCAAATATAACGCCGTTAGTGGGCCGACACCGAACGCTTACCAAGCCTGCAACCATCGGGTAGAAAGAAAGCGAACGGATTATGGCGCATCCAATCTAACCAGATTCGTGTATTTATCGCACAACCCGAGGCAGCGTTTGCGCCAGCAAATGCGTTCGGGTTGTGTGGTGAATTCAATTGGATTGGATTTGCTCTAAGAGGGTCGCATTATGAGGCTGGCAATTTCGATCTTGGGGGCTTTGAACCGCCCCCAGTTTGCCGGAGGCTCCAAAGTAAGTATGGATGGAGCCTATGGAAAAAAGTAACAGAGCAAATAGATATTCGACTGAAGTGCGCGCCCCGATTGGGCGGGTAAAAACTATACCATTACAACAATGGTTTACTCGTCCTCATTATTTGAGTGGTCAAGAAACTCCTGTTGCCAGCCATCGGGCCAGAACCGTGAAAGCTCTTTAACTGCCGCATCTTCCAACAGGTGCGCAGACTGTGAAACCATTTCAACGCCAAAAGTTGGCTCTAAATTAATTTTTAAATGCAATGCTGATAATGCTGTTGGAAAATCTTCACCACCATCAGGAAGCAGAAAATCTTCGCCTTCTATCACAATTCGATTGCCCAGCTCGTCAAATTCAATACCAACGGTATCGGACTCTATCATTCGCGCCACTTTTATGATTTTACGAGCTTGTTGTTTAGACATTAAGTAAGTTGTTGCGACTTCAATAAAAACCAGATCGTCGTCGCCAGAATTTTCTTTCATTTTCATCCATCAATACCTTTATTGTTATTCATTAAGAAGGACGGTTACCGCCCCTTTGACAATACCCCGTCGCGCTGGATTGCGGAAATATTATCTGGCGTGCGGCGTGACAGCTCGACGCCATCGCCGGACATGCTGGCCTCGACAAACTCGGTTATCTTGATAACCGAACCGTCGGCCTCGACCCATGTGGTGTCCAGCCCGTCCTCGCGGGTGATCGAGCCGTCAGGGTTGATGCGGATCGACAGACCGGCCACCGCCACGGTGA
>Ga0256840_1001470_pt1 | contig 22134 bp, 22 predicted proteins | sample 355202metaG_FD_185969 | JGI IMG/M metagenome (GOLD analysis project Ga0256840, IMG submission 185969) | Hydrothermal vent microbial communities from Mid Atlantic Ridge, Atlantic Ocean - 355-202 | ecosystem: Environmental > Aquatic > Marine > Hydrothermal vents | place: Atlantic Ocean: Mid...
ATCCTACCACAACCTCTACGACCTTCACCAATTTGCCCTTGGAAACGCAGGAAGCACAACACTACCCTTCAACACATTCTACAAACAACAATCAAACCCCTGTGACACCTGTCACAACCCTCACATAGTAAAAGCAAACAAAAGGCACATATCAGACCCCACATACACCCCATTATCAAAGCCCTCAGACCACAGTAATCTCTGGGGAGATGATGCAAACGAAACACTTGCAGCCCTTACAAACGCCTATCAGCCACCATACTACTACGGCTCAACAACAACATTTGAACCTGACGGAGCTGCCGATACCCCATCAAATCAGGCTGCAAAGATGCCTGACTACATAACCTACTGTACAGACTGTCACAATACAGTAAACACCATCTACAGCACGACACTTGGCAGAAACCTTTTCCTCATAGACTGGTTTTCAAATAACGGAGACAAACACGGATTTAGAGTAGCAGATTCATCAATAGGGACAGATACAAACACGGCTTCTTTATGGCCTCCTTATGACGGTAGTTCGATAGCCAACTCAAACGGAGCCGGGTTTGTTGTTTCCTGTATGGATTGTCACGAAGCTCACGGAGCCCAGAACCTTTATCTTCTAAGAGAGGAGATAAACGGAAAAGAGCTTGGTGACGGTGTTCAGCTTGCAGATGGTAATCCAGTGATTACAACTGATAATGAGATATATAAAGCCTGTGCGAACTGCCACATTCATGATAGTGGTGATGCTGCTTCATGGATGGATGTTCATCACAATTTTCCAGATGCACCGTATCAGGGGAGTTGTTATAGTCAATGTAGCTGGTGTCATGGGACTATAGGATTTGGGAATAACTGTTTTTTATGTCATTTTCACGGAAGTGATGATAGTGTTCTTTTAAGTACAAGCAAGTATTATTGTTATACAGGAAGAAGAACTTTTTAAAAAACTTTAAACTTATACGAGGTACAGAGGATATGAGAGTAATTTTTTTAACGGTTATTTTTTCTATTTTTTTTGTTTCACCGGTTTTTGCAGCTAAAATCGTTTTCTATCTAAATTTTAACGAAAATATTTACCATCATAATGAGGAACATAATTATGAAAAAGAAGGTTTTGAAATTAAAACCTTTGGGATTGGTAATAAAGCTATTTCTTTGAATAAGGTTTTCTCTCCGGAGGAGACACAGAAGCAGTTTTTTGTAGGAATTGTTGATGTTCCACCAGGTGTTTATAGTAGCGTTAATCTAAATGGTAAAACTTTTACACTTCCATCTTCTATCTCTTTAAAAAAATACAGTGTAAAAGCAGTTTTTATTAAAGTAAGTGATAAAGGAGTACAGGTTTTTTCTCAAAATCTTCTCTCTGTTTCCAGAAAGCAGTTTTTTTCATTACCTTTACTTAAAGCTCTGGGGGTAATTGATGAAGATACCGGTCTGATTTCAGGTTTTATAGGTTTCTCATCTTCTCCTTTTGGAATCTCTCTTATAGATAGCCATCTTTATGCGGGGCTTGGTAACGGTCAGATAGTAGATATTGATATCGGAAAAGGGTTTCTATATGGAGCAGTTTCTGCAACTTCAGTTTCTTTAAAAAATAAGTTTTTTCATTCAATTCTTAAAATTTATGTTCCTGAAAAATACAAAAGTAGCGTTTTCTACTTTTGTCCTGAGACAGGAGCAAGGTTTATTGTGCCTTTAAGCGGTAGAATATCTGATGCTTACTATTCAGAAGCTACAGGTTCCCTTGTGGTGGGAACGGTTTCTCCCGATAGAGCTTATATTTTAAGTGGCGGGAGCGGGAAAGTTGTTGATTCTATTTCTTTCCCGGGAGAGGTTACATCTGTTACAGCGGATGAAAAAGCTTTGTATGTTGCAGATAAAGATGGAAAGGTGATTTATCGTTACAACTATATTTCAAAAAGTATAGAGGTTTTTCCTGTATATAGTAAACCTTTGTTGATTAGAAATTTTGGCGGCTTTATTTTTCTATCTTCCTTGGATAACTTGCTTGTCCTTAATAAAGGGTCTATTTCTCCTTATGTTATTTTCAATATAAGAGACGTAAGAGAAATTAGTGGCTCAAAAGATGGAAAGAAAATTTTCGTTTTTACAGGGGATAAGAAATACTATGTTATAAATCTTGATTCCCTTTATGTTGAATTGGCAGGTAATCTTCCGGAAAATGTATTTCAGGCAAATTAAGGAAGGCAGTTGAATGGCAAATAGGCAATGTGAATTTTTGCACGGGTGTGCTTTTACTCTTTTCATTAATGATGAAGAGGCTTGGAATAAAATTAAAATTATGTTTTGTGAAGGTGATTATCTTAAATGCAGAAGATATAAAAGGAGAAGTAAAGGGTTTGTTGTTCCTTTAGAGTTGTGGCCTATGGATAATGAATGTTTATCGGAATCGGTATATCAGATAAAATTCTCATTAAAGAAATTTGTAGAGCAAAATATGGAAATATTTAGTGAATTCAAAGAAACTGCAGAGTTTTCCAAGTTTTTAAAATCGGTTATGGATATAATAAACTCTTTAGACCTTTCTGAAGGCCAAAGAAGGTTTTTTCTAAAGTTCTTTGGGGAATTTTATGAAGAGCTTTTTATCAAGAATTTCAATGAGGATTTTTTCATAAAAATGGTGCATTTTTATGAAAAAGGAGAGGTTGGAGCTTCTGTTTTTGATCCGGGCTTTTTGATTTATACTACTAACCTTTTTGAGTCTTTCTATAAATGGTTAACGAAAAGTAGTTTTACTGAAGAAGATAAGTTGGAACTACTTTCTGTGATAGTGAAATTTGTTAATTTTGCAAATTCATTTTTTAAAAAAAATGTTACGATGCTTCATGATTTAAATGTTTGTTATGAAACGTTCCTTAAGCTTAAACAGCAAGAAAAAGAGATATATTCGGATTCTCTAACAGGTGTTTATAACAGAAAGTACCTTGATCTTCTTGTCGGTAGGTTTGGTAAAGATTTCAATTTTTTAATTTTTATAGATTTGGATGATTTTAAAGATATTAACGATAATTTTGGGCATGATACCGGAGATATAGTATTGAAGGAAGTCGGAAATATTTTGAGAACTTCTATAAGAGCTAATGATGTTGCAGTGCGATATGGGGGAGATGAATTTGTCGTTGCTGTAGATGTTCCGGATAAAGGAGTAGCGATAGAAATTGCCGAAAGGATAGAGAGACTGATTAAAAATATGAATATAAAAACTGAAAGTGGAAAGCCTAAAATCTCCGCATCAATAGGAGTATCCGGGGTAAGCTGCACTATTCCTTTGACAGATAATTTAAAAAAAGCGGACAAAGCTCTTTATAAAGCAAAAGATATGGGTAAAGGGAAGGTGTATTTTATCTATTAACTTTGATGATTTTGCCAATTTTTTCTATTTTGCCGCTTTTTTTCAATGTTGAAATGGCCCGTGATACGGTTTCTACTGTTAGTCCTAATTCCATTGCAACTAAGGTGGTTTTAAACAAAACTTCTTTCTTTTCATCTGTTTTCTGTTTTATATATTCGTAAACTCTTGATACTGCATCTTTTAGTGTTAAGTTTTCAACTAGGTTGACGAGATGGTAAAGCCTTTCGGAGAGAATACCTAACATTTTAAGAGATATTTTAGGATATCTTTCTATGATTTTAATTAGGTTGCCGGTTTCGAGAAAAAATAGGTAGGAATTCTCAATGGCAATGGCATTAGCGGGATAATGTTCTCCTTTGAAAGCACCGGCTTCTCCAAGCATTGAGATAGGGGTAAATATTCTGAGGGTTTGTTCTTTTCCTTTGAAGGCCTTATAAAGTTTTACTTTTCCTTCTGTAAGTATAAAAACTCCTCGAGCTGTTTCGTAAGATGAAAACACCATCTCACCGTTTAAATATTTTTTTCCTATCAAGTAACTTTCTATTTCGTAAAGTTCTCTTTCGGAAAGAGAGGAAAATATAGAAACCGATTTAAGTTGATGGAGAAGGCTCAATTTTCACCTCCATATAATTTTTGATATTCAATTGAGTATTATAACCCGTATTATTTGTTAAATAATTCTTCTATTTTGTGTTTTAGCCATTCTGTAGGTGTATAAAAGATCATTCTTGGTCCGCTGTATTTCATAACATCTTTTATTCTTTCTCTCATTTTCGGAGAGTAACAATGAATAGGACATTTCTTGCAAGAGGGTTTGTTTTCTTTGAAAGGACACAGATTAAGTTTTTGAAAAGAGTAAGTAATAAGTTTTGAACATTCGTTGCAAAGGTTTTCGGTGCTTTTGTGTTTTCCTTGACAGTAGATGGTTATCATTTTTTTTAGAACTTTCTTCTCTTTTTCAATGCTCATTCGAAGTTCCTTATGTTAAGTTGGCGGGGCAGCGCCCCGCCGTGAGAAATATGGAAGAGGAGGAGTTAGCCTGGTATATTATATACCAAGGGCTTCTCTTTTCTTGAGGATATGAGCTTCTATTCCATCTGCTACGGTAACAGGGTCATCTCCTATGGCTATCTTTCCACCTGTAAGTGTTTCAACATCTTCAAGGAGAAGTTTTACAACTTTATCCGAACCTGTAACAGGTGGAGTTGGGGAAACGTGGGTGTAAAGTCCCATCGCAACAGCTGAAAATCCATCTATTACAGCTTTCTGCTCCATATATTCTGGTGCTGTAACAGCTACTGGAAGGTCGGCTGTATCAACTCCAAGAGCGTTTGCTATGGCAATAACGGTCATAACAATTCTTCCTGTATCTGTACATGTTCCAAATGATAATACCGGTGGAATACCCAGTGCTTTACATACGCCTTTTAATTTCTCACCTGCATATTCTTCGGCTGCTTCAAGTGTTTCAAGACCAGCCATCTGTAAACCTGCATTTCCACATCCTGCACCTATTACGAGGATATCTCTTTTTATAAGTTCTTTTGCGAGGTTAACTGTAAGGCTATCCTGAGGACCGTTTGCAAGGCTTGAACAGTTTACGAGAGCAACGACTCCTTTAATATCTCCCGATTTTATTACTTCTAAAAGAGGTGTTAAACTTCCGCCGAGAGCATTTATAATAGCTTCTGCGGAGAATCCGACAATTGCTTTTTGTTTATAAGAAGAGAGATTTTCCGGTTTTACGGCTGTTTTCCTCTCTTTGAAATTTTCTATTGCTAATTCGATTATTTTTTCCGCGACTTCTTTTTCATTGCCAGGTTCATATTCAATTCTTTCGGAACCGGGAACACCTATGATGTTTGAAACGGCGACGAGTTTAAATTTGTATTTATCGGCATATTCTTTCAGATTTGCAAGGGAACAGTTCATGTCCATTGCGAAAACATCAACAGCTCCGGATGAGAGGAAGTATTCAATTCCTATCCAGTTGGATGTAAGACCTGCAAACGTTTCTGATAAAGGATTTCTGGCAAGTAGTTCCTGTCCTGTTTCAATTGAACCTACAACCCTTATTCCTTTAGCTCCGGCTTCTTTTGCCATCTGCTGGAATTTTTCATCTCCGGCAAGTTTAATAAGTGCTTGTCCTACGAAAGGTTCGTGGCCGTTTGGAAGAATGTTTACGTAATTCGGGTCAATAACTCCAAGGTCAACCTCTCCTTCATGGGGTGAAGGTGTTCCGTAAAGTGCGTCCTGCATCAGTTCAAGAGGGACGAGAGAACCAAATACTGATGCTACTCCGTTTCTAAGAGCTGCAAGGGCGAGTGTGATGTAGTCTCCATCAATGTTTGTCATTCCTCTTGTTACAGAATCGACAATCTCCTGGTACGGTCCTTTCGCAAATATACCAAGCTTTTTGAAAACCTCTTTTCTTGATCCAGGTGCCAATTTTTCAACAAGGGTTGACTCTTTGTTTTCAGAAAGAAGCTGAAGATATTTTTCAGCTACCGCTTTCGCCTTTTCGTTTAGTTCAAGAGACTGGTCAACATCAAGGATATCCGCTAAAAGGTCTATTTTTGATGGGTCTTTTATGGTGTATATCGTTTTGCCTTCGGCAGTTGCTTTTAATGTTTCTGCGACTTCCCTTGCATGGTATGTATATGCTGCAAGTCCCATATTTGTTTTGTGGAGAAGGTTTCTCATAACAATACCGTGAGCATCGATTCCACATACACCTCTTGGAGTTTGAGGTGTAATACGGCATGGTCCCATTGAGCAGAGTTGGCAGGAAACACCCTCTTTACAGAATTTACACCTTATTTTTTCCATAGCTTCAAAACGGTCGGCAACATTGGAAAGTTCCGATTCTTTTACTTTTTCATACATGTAGTTGATACTGTCGTGGAAACTGATGATTTTTCTTTTTTTGTTCTCTTCCTGGGAATTTCCGAAGATTTTTCCAAACATTACTTTCCTCCTGCTGTTTTTAGTTTCAAAACGAGAAATTTAAAAGTTTTATCTCCTGTATTTTCAAGGCGGTGAGGAATGTTGGCAGGACTTTCAATAAGATCGTTAGTTTCCACTTCTTCTTTTTCATCTCCTATTTCTACTATCCCTTTTCCCTCGAGAATGAAAAAGAGAACATCTACCGGTGTTTTGTGAAGTTTCAGTCCTTCACCTTTTTCAAGGGTTATAAGGTTTACAGAGATGTCATCTCTTTCAAGGAGTTTTTGAGCTTTTACCTTGTGTGGGTTGTCAAAAGGAGCTATCTTATTTTCTTTTAGTATCTTCATTACACCTCCATCTCAGGTTTTCACTTAAATTTGCTACAATTAAAATAATAAACTTTGATTTGAGTCAAAATCTTATAGTGATAATAATTCTTACTAAAAAGATGGGGAAAATTTGTAATATGAAAAGTTCGGATTTTCAAAAGATAGAAGATTATGTAAAGCGTTTTAGTGAAAAAGATATTTTGTTGATTGAGAAAAGAGATCCTCAGTATAAAGCGTTGGAACTGCTTTACGGTTTTTTAAATGACAAGATTCTTTTTTTTCGTCTTGTTTTGATTAACTCTCTTTTGTCTTATCAACTTAATATGAAGGGGGAAAAATACTGGGAACTATTTTCCGATTTTTTTTCTACCGGGAAAAGCTTGGATGATTTTCCCCTGTTTTTGAAACTTCACAATTATCGCATATTAAATGCGAAATTAAAGCGGTTTCAAAAAGTTAAAAATGTTATTGATTCGGCGATAAAGTCCGAAGAGGATATTAAAAGTTTGGCAAATGATTTAAAAAAGTTTCTTGATATTATTGCAATTTCCCTTAATCAGAAAAGGGATGCAAAGACGGTGGTTTTTGCTGTCAAAATGTTTATTTACGCCTTCAGAATAGCTTTTTGTAAGGATATTTTTGCTCCTTGTGGAATAATGATTCCCCTTGATAGCAGGATTTCAAAAATTTCTGAAGATAAGGATTTCTGGAGAAAACTGGAAAAGGAAACAGGTATCCCTTTACTTCACATAGATGCTGTTTTGTGGCTTTCAGACAACCATAGGTTGTTTTCTGAGGAGTGAAGGATTAAGTTAGTAGATGCTAACACTATTTGGAGGTGAGGTATGATTATAGGGATACCTGTTATTGAGAAGGAAGTAGATGGTAAAAGAATTATAAGCCCCCATTTTGGGAGAGCTCCGATGTTTGTTGTTTATAATGATATTACAGGAGAAACACTTATTGTTTCAAATCCTAAATCTAAAACCGGTTGTGGCGGTGGCGCAGGAAGGTTTATTTTTGATACTTTTATGAGAAATGGTGTCGATATTGTTCTTATTAAGGGAATAGGAGAAGGGGCATTTTATAATCTGCAAAAGGCAGGTATGAAAGCCTATCTTGTTTCTTCCGATATCAAATTTGTTGATGATGCTGTTTCTGCATTTAAAACCGGGAAATTTATGGAGGTAACGGAGCCTATTGAGAACGAGCATCATTAAGGTGGAAAGATGAAATGTCATAAATGTGGAAGTACCGGTTGTTATAGAGAAGGGGTTGTATGTGTTGATGGTTCCGAGCTTTTGTCGATTTTAGAAGAGGATAGGAGGATTTTAGTAACCTCTTCTCTTATAGAGAAAGAGTACTATTGTAAATTAACGAGAATTGAAGAGGTTATAGAGTTTGCCGAAAGAATGGGATATAAAAAAATAGGTATGGCATTTTGTATAGGGCTTTTGAGGGAGTCTCGGATTGCCGCTCAAATTTTTGAGTCTCATGATTTTTCCGTTTATTCGGTTGTGTGCAAAGTTGGAAGTGTTGATAAAAGTAAGTTTAAAGTATCCAAGTTGGAAAAAGGTAAATATGAAGCTATATGTAACCCTATTGTTCAGGCAAAAACTTTAAATGATAAAGGGACAGAGCTTAATATTGTTATTGGATTATGTGTGGGACATGATATTCTGTTTCAGAAATACTCGGAAGCTCCGGTAACCGTTCTTGTTGTTAAAGATAGGGTTCTTGCTCATAATCCTGTCGGTGCCCTTAACTCTCCCTATTATACTAGGAGATTGATTAAAAATATCTAATTAAACATTTCTCCATACTATTCCTATTCTTTTTACCGAAATGTCCCTTTTTTTAGGTTTTATTTTAAATGCTTCTATATTGTATCTATCTATGTGGTATTTTTCTGTGAGTTCCTCAATTTCCTTTTCGATTTCTCTTTCCATCTCTTCAATCTTTTCCTCAATTTCTCTTACTTTCTTTTCCGCCCTTTCCACTTCGCCTTTTTCTTTGTAAGCTCGGCTGCTTTTACTAATTGTAGTTCCTATTTTTGCTGCAGTAGTACGGCCAAAGAGAGCCCCCAATATGGATACTCCGGCATTGAGAAGTGAGCTCATTTGGTCACCTTTCTCTTTTTCAACTTTTTCTTTTGCTCTTTTAAGCTGTTCTTCCAATCTTTCCAGTTTTTTTTCATACGTTTCTTTCAGTTTTTCAAGTTTTTCTTCTTTTATCTCTTTCAATTTTTCTTGAATTGAGATTTTAAAGTCCGTTAGAGTTTCTCCTATTTTTGATTCCATTTTAAGTGTTCTGCATCTGTATAGTTCTATATGGGAGTTTCTGTATAGGTGATTTATTAGAAGTTTTTCGGCTTTTTTTAAGCTTCTAATAGTGCTTATAGATTCAGTTATTGAAGCAAATTTTGCATTTCCGGGGGCTTTTTGTGGTAACTTGGTAAAGTCAAAATCATCCTCTTCCGCTTCTTCCCAGTCTATATAGTTTTTATCTGTTATATCTAGATAATGGATTTTATCTTCTGTTATTTCAATGCCTCTTCGTCCGTCGTGAAAGTATATTTCGGTTTTAGCAGCAAGGGAGGGGTTATATTTTCCATGTCCGGATATATCTATTTCATAATATTGGGGAATATTTTCTTCTATCGTGTTTATAGAACTATATTCTTCAATTAGGGGACTTGGTTTTCTTTCCTGTTTGGTCGTTTCTACGGTGGTTTTTCTGTCTTCCATAAGGCGTGATATCTCATCTTTTTTCAGTGGGCCTTTAAGGTAGCTTAATACCCATCTTGTGGTAAATAGACGGAGTTCCTCAAGGTGTGCACTTTTTAGGAAAAAGGTTCTCTTTTTTAGATTGGCAAGAAGATTTGCAATATCTTCTTTTTTAAAAGAGGAGTCTCCTTTTCCGCTTAAACCGTCTATTACCCTGTTGATATCCTGTCGAGTTTGAAGACGTCCTATAATCCAGGTTCCAATATTGGATAGACCTTTGTAATCAAGATCTACAGGGTTTTGAGTGCTGAGGATTATGCCTATACCGTATGCTCTTGCCTGTTTAAGCAGTATTATCATCGACTCTTTGGAGGGGGGATTTTTTACGGGAGGGAAAAAGCCGTAAATCTCGTCCATGTAAAGGATTGTTCTTAATCTGTTTGAGCCGCTTTGTAATCTCATCCATGCTATATATTTATTGAGAAGTAAAGTGACGAAAAACATCTTTTCATCATCGTTCAGGTGAGATATTGAAAATATGGCTATTTTTGCTTTTCCATTTTCATCATAGAGGAGTTGTTGTATGTTAAGAGGTTCACCTGTTAACCAGCCGGAGAAGTTCGGGGATGCTAAGACAGCGTTAAACCGAGTGGCAAGCTTGAATCGTTCATTATCGGGATAGAATGTTTTTAAAGGTAAAACTCCTATTTTTCCAAAAGGTGGATTTACTATATTCCCTACCAGTTCCTCTATTCTTAAATTTTTTCCTTTTAGCCAATTTCTGCTTATTATTTGGGATAGGAATATGTATTCTTTTGAATCCAGAGGGTCCGCTTTAATTCCTATAAGAGATAAAAGTCCCATTACGGAGCTTTTTAAGTAGGCGCTGAAACTGTCACTATCTTCTATAATTTTTCTATCAGGAAGGGAAAGGGAGCTCATTAAGTCTATCGGAATTCCTGCTTGACTTCCCGGTGTATATATTGTCTTGGTTACTTTGTGAAATTTTTCAACCCTCTGGCTATCCTGCCCCCAACTTTCTATTCCGTTCTTCCAGAATGTTGCTATTTTTGATGCGTAAGTTTTAGGATTTTCATTTTTTGCTAAAGCTTCCTCTCTTACCCATGGTTCGAAAGCCTCTTCTCTAAATTGAGGGTCCGTAAGACATAGGTTTCCCATATCTCCTTTCGGATCTATTACTATAGCTGGAATATTATCGATTGCCGCTTCTTCTATAATTCCGATTCCAAGTCCTGTCTTTCCGCTTCCGGTCATTCCTATAATTGCTGCATGAGTGGTGAAGCTTTTGTTTTTTAGGAGGGTTAAAATTTCTTTTGGTTTCATTGTGCTTTTGTCAACATCTTTACCTAAATAAAAAAGTCCGGCTTTTTCATATATTTCTTTCATCTTTTCTCCTAAAAATTTGCGTTGATTTTAATTTTAACAGATTGAAGTTTTAAGATTTTTAATTATAGAGATAAAAAAAGGGGCAGTTTAAACTGCCCCTTTTTTATATAAAGGTGTTAATGATTAAACATCGTAATAGAGAAGAAATTCTGTTGGTGTAGGTCTGAGTCTAACCGGGTTGATTTCCTCGGCTCTTTTGTATTCGATGTAATCTTCAATGAATTTTTCACTTATTACGCCGCCTTTTGTAAGGAACTCGTAATCTTTTTCGAGGGCATCCATAGCTTCCGTAAGTGAACTAGGAACAGTTGGTATATCTTTAAGTTCTTCTGCCGGAAGATCATAGAGGTTTTTGTCAACAGGTTCTCCCGGATGAATTTTGTTTTCAATACCGTCAAGTCCGGCCATGAGAAGTGCCGTAAATGCAAGGTATGGAGCTCCTGAACCGTCAGGGAATCTGGCTTCAATTCTTTTGGCTTTAGGGCTTGTGACAACTGGTACCCTGATGGAAGCGGATCTGTTCCTCGCAGAGTAACAGAGGTTAACCGGAGCTTCAAATCCGGGAACAAGTCTCTTGTAAGAGTTTACCGTTGGGTTTGTGAAAGCACATATTGCTTTGGCGTGCTTAATTATTCCACCTATGAAATAAAGGGCTGTTTCTGAAAGCCCTGCATAACTGTCACCGTCAAATAGGTTTTCGCCGTCTTTCCAGATAGACATGTGAGTGTGCATACCTGTTCCGTTATCACCAAATAGAGGTTTTGGCATAAATGTAGCTGTTTTTCCGAACATTTTCGCTACGTTTTTAACGATATATTTTGTCCATAGTATATTGTCAGCAGCTGTGATAAGGTCTGAGAACCTGAAGTCTATTTCACACTGACCACCTGTGGCGACTTCATGGTGAAGTGCTTCTACTACAAGTCCCGCTTCTTCCATTTTGAGAGCCATAACTTTCCTTATATGGTCAAGTGTATCGTTCGGAGGAACTGGGAAATAACCGCCTTTCGGTTTTATTTTGTGTCCGAGGTTTGGTCCTTCCTCTTCGCCGCTTCTCCACCATCCTTCTTCCGAGTCAACAAATGCGAAACTGTAATTTGTTCCGCTGTCGAATCTTACATCATCAAATATAAAAAATTCAGGTTCCGGTCCGCAGTAAACAGTATCACCGATTCCAGTTGACTTTAGATAGTCAATTGCTTTCCTGGCTACATTCCTTGGATCTTTTTCATAAGGTTCTTTTGTTACGGGATCAACGATATCAGCGATAACAACAAGTGTTGGAATTTCAGACAGAGGATCAACTACGGCTGATGTAGGGTCGAGTTTGAACATCATATCGCTTGCGTTGATTGGTTGCCATTGGCGGATAGATGAGCCGTCAAAGAATAGTCCTTGCTCGAAAGACTCTTCTGATACTTCATGAGCGGGAAATGTAACATGATGCCAAGTACCAAACATATCTGAGAATCTGAGGTCAACAAATTTCACCCCTTCCCTTTGAATCATTTCTACAACTTCTTTTGCGTTGCTTGGTTTCATTTTTACCTCCTGATAATTATTTCTTTATTGGATACTATAATACATCAAAAATTTGCTATTTTTAAGTATTTAAACGGCGGCATCCCCTTTTTCGCCAGTTCTTATTCTTACGATTTCTTCAACAGGGATTACAAATACTTTTCCGTCTCCTATTCTTCCGGTTCTTGCGGTGTTTACAATTGTTTCGATTACTTTTTCTGCCATGTCGTCAGATACGACAACTTCAATTTTTATTTTCGGTATAAAGTCAACAACGTACTCGGCGCCTCTATAAAGTTCCGTGTGTCCTTTCTGTCTTCCGAAACCTTTCACTTCTGTTACGGTTAAACCGTGGATACCGATGTCAGTTAAAGCATCTTTTACCTCTTCCAGTTTGAAAGGTTTGATGATAGCTTCTATTTTCTTCATTATGGCCCTCCGTTCAGTATTTAGAATTCCTGTTAGTTATTTAAACAAATTTCTTGCCAAATTGGAAGAAAGTGCAATTTTTGCAGTCTCGCTTTGGATTCGCTAGTTCCGAATATAGGTAAGTTGATGCTTAAATGCACATATTTAGGGCAGTAGGAGAATGGTATGACTATTAACGGTGCAGTTGAGTATGGCGGAGGCAGATAGGAATCGAACCTACCGTCCCACTTTACGCGAGACCACCGGATTTGAAGTCCGGGGGAGACACCGGTCTCCATCTACCTCCGAAGTTATTGTTCTAATATAAGCATAAACATGTTGTAAGGCTACTTTGTCCTTGTTTTCGGATATAATTTCTATGTATTTTTTTAGAGGGGTTGTATGAGGAGAAAAGAGATACATATGCCAGGTAAATATAGCCAGGAGAAAGTGCTTGATATTTTGATGAAATTTCGTCCTCCACTTATTGTTGCTCTTGTAACTATTATGGTTTCAACGATTGGCTATATGGTGATTTCGGGAGAGGATCTTTTAAAGGCGTTCTATATGGCGGTTCTTACTGTTACGACTATAGGTTATGGTGAAATGTGGGATATGGGGGTAAAGGGAAGGCTTTTTAATATTATTGTTATGACATTCGGAGTCGGTAGTGTTATGGGTTATTCCATTGCTGTTCTAATAAACATAGTTACTTCAGGAGAAGTAAAACAGATAGTGAGGTTTAGAAAGATGGTTTCCGATATTTCAAGTTTAAAAAATCATTATGTTATTTTGGGTTTGACGGATTATGTCAAATTTCTGGTTAAAGAGTTGAAAATGAAAGGAATTCCTTTTGTTGTTGTTAGTAATTCTGAAAATCTTAAAGAGTTTGTCAAGGATTTTGGTGTTGAATATTCTCTTAATCTTGATCCTTCCGATGAAAATACGCTTATGCTTGCGAATGTTGAAAATGCAGTAGGAGCAATAGTTACTTCGGATAACGATTATAAGAATCTTGCTATTACTTTGACTGTTAGAAAGATTACTGAAAAACTTGCTTTCGGGAAGTTTTTTATTTTTTCCGTTGTTAACAGTTCTTCTTTTAAGCAAAAACTTTTTGATGTTGGGGCGGACTATGTTGAAGCGGTTCCGGAAATAACATCAAAGAGGATTGCTGCTATTGCAGAAAATCCGCCGGTTTTCGGAAGAAAATCCTTTTTGGAGGAAGTTTTATTTGGCGAAGAATCGTTTGTGGAAATTGAGGAGTTTTTAATTGACAGAGAGTCTCCGGTAGTTGGAAAGAGTATATATGAACTTGGTTTGAAAGAGAAATTTAAAGCCTTGGTTATAGGTGTAAAAAAGAGAAATGGTAGTGTTATATATGTTCCTTCCGGGGAGGTGATAATGGAGTCGGGGGATATTTTGCTCGTTACTTTTCCTAAGGGGTCAAAAGATAGAATAGTTCGTGTTTTTGCAAAAAGCGGGGTTCTTTCCGGTAAAGTGATTCTTAGAAAAATGATGAAGGAGAGGGAAAATGGATTGGGGTAAAGTGGGAACGTTTTTTTGCGTGATGATGTCCCTTACTACTATAGTCGGTTTTGTTTATGACGGGGATCCTTATACCCTTATGGCTGCCGTTACTTTCAATATGATTGCTACGCTTCTTAAACTTGGAAGCAAAAGAACTTTGAGTGCCGAACTTCTTGCTACAAGTTTTGTGGCGGATCTTCATCTTGTTCCTGCTTTGATTTTTTTCGAGATGGATATGAGGCTTTCTCTTGTGAAGGCGATGGCATGGGGTGCTGTTGTGGCTAATATTGTTTCGGTTGTTCTTCTTATAATAGAGACGGTTCTGGAAACAAGGGATGAGAGTTGGCTATAAAGTTTTTGTTAAAATAATAGTTAATCTTTAATATATTAGATATTTAGTCGGGGGCTTTATTGTGCGTTTTATTCCATCCAAACCTTATACGGTAGGGCTTGAGCTTGAAGTGCAGCTTGTTGATAGTTTTACTTTTGAGCTTTCGGAAAAGTCGGAGCGGCTTTTTAGCCGAGCTTCCGATAAATTGCTTAGAGTTCTTCATGAAGAGTTTCTTCAATCAATGGTAGAGATAGTTTCTCCTCCTTCTGATACGTCTGGGGAGGCAGTTTCTTTTCTGAAAGATGCTTATTTCGAGATAAAAAATATAGGAATGGATGAGGGTTTCTATCCGTTGATTTTAGGGACTCATCCTTTTGCTGACCCTATGGAAATAGGAATAACCAGAGATAAAAGATATGAAAAATTGCTAAATGAGTTTCAAATAATATTAAGGAATTTTCTTATATTTGGGTTGCATATTCATATAGGCATCGAGACCGAAAGGGAGTTGTGGAAGGCCTATAATATTACGCTTAAATATCTTCCTATTTTTATAGCTCTTTCATCTTCTTCTCCTTTCTATAAAGGTAAGTTTACCGGATTACACAGTTACAGGTTGAAGGTTTTTGAGCAACTTCCGAGAGCTGGTATTCCCGAGCAATTTTTTTCTACCGATGAGTTTGAAAAGATGTTTTCGGTTTTGAAATATTCCGGTTTTGTTGATAGTTTAAAGGATATCTGGTGGGATGTAAGACCGAGGCCGGATCTTGGGACTTTGGAGCTTCGAGTTTGTGATGCGATTCCGGATTTTAACAGAATAGAGGCGATAGCCGATTTTTTCCGTTTGCTTGTTGCTTGGTCAAAAGGTATGAAAGTGGAGAAATTTTATCATCAAGTTGTAAAACAGAACAGATGGAATGCAGTAAGGCACGGGCTTGATGGTATGTTTGTAGATGCAGATGGAGTTGAAAATATTAACAGTAAAATTCATTTTCTTACGGAAGAGTTTGATAAAGCAGGTGTGATTGATAAGCTTGGAATAGATGTGGATAATCTGTACAATGTTTTGAGTGGGTATCCCGTGTCCTATTCTATTATGAATGATTATAGAGCCGGTGTGTCTGTAAGAGATCTTGTAAAATACGGGTTTGTTGAATGAAAGGAATTATAGCTGCGGGAGATAGATTAACGGCTAATGCTGCTGCCGAAGTTTTGAGGAAGGGTGGTAACGCTTTTGATGCTGTTGCTGCTGCTGTTTTTGCTTCTTATATGAGTGAACCTGCCCTTACAAGTCCTGCCGGGGGTGGTTTCCTTCTTGCCGTTGAACCGGGTAGTGAACCGGTTTTATATGATTTTTTTGTAGATGTACCTCCTGTCAGGGAGAATAATCCCGATTTTTTTAAAATAACCGTTGATTTTGGTGATGCTCTTCAGGATTTTCATATCGGTTGTGCTTCTGTTGCTGTTCCGGGAACGGTTGCCGGTCTGTTGAGAGTTCATCTGGAAAGGGGGCAACTTTCTATAGAGGATGTGCTTTCTCCGGCTATGAGATACGCTAAGGAAGGGATTTTTCTCTCTCATGTTCAGGCTTCGTTTGTTAAACTTCTTGAACCTATTTTTACAGCTACCGAAGCTACAAAAGAAATTTTTATGGTTGATGGAAAACTTATTGATGGTACGGTTCTTTTTAAAAATTACGCTTATTACGAATTTTTATCTTTGGTTTCCAGAGAGGGGCAGTGGGTTTTCTATGAGGGAGAGATAGCAGATAGAATCGATTTTATGTGTGGTGAAAATAGGGGGCATTTGCGGAAAGATGATCTCGCAAAGTATAAGGTTACTGAGCGGAATCCTCTGTCTTTCGATTTTAATGGTTATAGAATTCTTACGAATACCCCTCCTTTTCCGGGAGGAATTTTAATTGCTTTTACTTTAAAATTACTTGAGGACGAGTTGCTTGGAACTTTTGGTTCCGGTGAACATCTTCTGAAACTGTTAAAGGCGACAGAGGGGACTCAGGATTTTAGAAGAGAGTTTATTAACGATGGAATTTCAAAGGAATATGGTAGGTTTTTAGACTCTCAATTCCTTGAATCTTATAGAAAGAAAGTTAATCTTTTTGGGAATACAACCCATGTAAGTGTGATTGATAGTGAAGGAAGGGCTGCTTCAATTACCACAACAAACGGAGAGGGTTCCGGATATATTATTCCGGAAACCGGTGTAATGTTGAACAATATGCTTGGGGAGGAAGACCTGAATCCGGAAGGTTTCTTTAGGTGGCCACCTTACGTAAGGTTACCGTCGATGATGTCCCCGACGGTAGTTATTAAAGGGGGTGAGCCGTTTCTCGTTCTCGGAAGTGCAGGGAGTAACAGGATAAGAAGCGCTATAGTTAATGTTATTTTAAACAGTTTAGTTTTTTCCATGGATGTGGTTGATGCGGTTCATTCGCCTAGGGTTCACTATGAAAAAGATACGGTTTATCTTGAGCCTGGTTTTTCTGAAAATGTTGTTGAAAAGATTGAAAAAGTTTTTGGAGAAGTTGTTAGGTTTTCATCGAAGAATATGTTTTTCGGTGGGGTTCAGGCGGTGACTGGTGATTTTACAGGAGCAGGTGATTCCAGGAGAGGTGGGGTTGTTTTAAAAGTTGATTAGTTTTCGTTCTCTTTCCCGTCTTGCATGTTTAAGACAGTTTCTTCGATGGAGTACTCTTCATTAAGCCACATATGAAGGTCTGCCATTTTACATTTTGCGCTGCAAAATGGTCTGAAAGGATTGTTTTCCCATGGTGTTTCTTTTTTACATACCGGACATTTTATCTTTTTTCTATCTGATTTCATCAGACCCTCCGAATTTTAGAATGGCATTTTCAGGTTGGATGTTAATTTGTAAAAGAGATGCAAATTTTCTTAGGGATTCTATATGGTCTGGGGTCAGGTTGTAGTTTAGGTATTTATAGTAGGCTAAACATTCTTCTTTCGATAGTCCGACTTTTTTAGAATAAATAGACGCAATTTTTTCAAGGTTTTCTAACCCGTATTCTCTTGATTTTTTAAAAGCTTCAAATATATCTCTTACTTTCTTGGGATAGTTTTCGAATGTTTCTTTTCTTACGCCCCATACTGCAAAAACGAAAGGTAATTTGTTTATTTTATACCATTCTTTTCCTAAGTCGTATGTGAATCGAAAATTTTTCTGTTTCAAAAGCTGGAAGGCATCATCCCCAATTGCTAAGACCGAAGTAGCCGTTTTCGGTAAGTTTCCTTCCTTCATGCTGTAATAGTGGTAGTTGGGTTCGATTCCGTAGTTTTCTGATAAAAGATATTCGATGAATGCCCTTGATGTCATAGAGCTTTTTGTTAACCATACATCTTTTTTGTGAAGTTGCCGGATAGGAACTTTTGAGAAAAATAGAACACTTTTAACTTTTGTTAGCGAAGATATTGAGAAATCTGGGAATAGATAGTATTTTCTACTGTTTGTTATGAATTCGTAAGAGGAGATGGGGCTTATGTCTATTTCTCCGTGTCTTAACATTTGGTTTAATTCCGATGGTACTGCTTCAATAAATTTGTGGTTGAAGTTATCGAGTTTTTTTATAAAACCGAAATAGATGGGAAGGACGTTTATGTACTCGATTTTTCCAACTTTTAACATATGGTTTTTCCTTTTATTTTTTCTACAATACGGCATACTGTGCATATTTTTGTTGATGTTGGCATTTCACATTTTTCGCAGGGATTAAGTTTAACTTCTTCTTCATTTAGTTTTGTGAAAATCGGCCGGGCTTTTTTGAAAAACTCTTTATAGAGTCTCAGTTTTGTTCCCGGCATTTTGTGTTCAAGGAATGCAAGAGCTTGTTTGTAAATTGGAGATGTTGCACTTTCGGAGTTTGGACATCCTGTTTCCATAAATTGAATGTTATTTAGAATTGCATAACTAACTATCTCTTTTTCAGTGAAAAAGCAAAATGGTTTAGCTTTTCTGGCAAATCCTTTTCTTTCTAAAAGGACGGGATACTGTCTCCCCAGATATCCTGTTTCCCATCTTAGTGTATTTGATAACAGAACGGCAGATTCATCGTCAAGATTGTGTCCTGTTGCTATTGCATTGAGGTTTTTATCAATCGCTATTTTATTCATTATGTATCTTTTAAACGTTCCGCATACGGAGCATACGTTATCTCTTCCGGAAAGTTCTGCTATTTTTTCTATAGGATGATTAAAGTTATCTTGAAGGTTAAAAACGATTAGAGGCTTCTGTAATCGTTCCGACATATTTTGGCATAATTTTAGAGATTTTTCAGAGTATTTGTTTGCTGTAATTCCGAGAGATATATGGATTCCTACAGTTTCATATCCTGCTTTCGTTAATAAATACCACAGAGAGAGACTATCTTTGCCTCCCGAGATAGCAACTCCTATTTTTCCATCCATAGAAAACATTCGAAACTTTTTTATTGTTTTAAGAGTATGTTTTTCAAACCATTCGATATAATGCTCTTTGCAAAGGGAAAGCTTATGTTGACGTAAGTTTATTACAGCCTTTTCTCTTTTTCCTTTTGTTTTGCAAATTTTACACAGCATAGTTTCCTCTTATCCTTTGGATGTTGCTATAACTATTTTTATTTTTTCTCCGGTTTTTACTGTTTCATCTTCGCATATAAGCTCTTTTTCTTTAATTACAACTGCGGTTTCAGGGTAGATAGAGAGCGATTTTAGTACTGTTTCTATTCTTGCGGAATTTTTTTTTATGGGGACTTCTTTTTCTTTTCCGTCTATTTCAACGATTATTTTACCCATCTTTTAAAATCTCCTTGGGTTCGAAAGATGTTGCTCTTGCGGCCGGATATATGCCGGCAATTAAGCCTATTAATATAGATAGAGTTATGGAGATTGCAATTCCGTTGACAGGTATGTAAAGAGGCCATTTTGCTATTTTTGAAATAACATTTACTAATATAGTTGCTATTAACGCTCCCGAGAATGAACCTGTTAGAGAAAGGATTGTTGATTCTATTAGAAATTGCTTGAATATATCTTTTTTTGTTGCTCCGAAGGCTCTTCTTATACCTATTTCAACAAGTCGCTCATATACGGATAAAGTCATAACTGCAAGGATTCCGAGAGCTCCTACACTGAAAGCGATGACTGCAACCGTAATACTTAATACGGAAAATATTTCCATCGCTTCTTTCTTTGTGTTTACAAGGTCTTCATATCTTGTGATGGAAAAATCTTTTTTTCCGTGCCTTTTTTTTAGCAAGGATGTTACTTCTTTCATCGCTTCTTCTGTTACTTTTTCAGATACTGGAAGAACATATATCGAATCTATGTAGTCAACATTTTCAAGCCTTCTGACGGCACAGCTTATCGGAACAAGTACTCTGTTGTCCAGGTTTTCTCCGGATATGTCAACTCCTTTTTTAGGAAGGATTCCTACTATTTTGTAAGGGGCGTTATACAGATAGAGGGTCTTTCCTATCGGATATTTTTCGCTGAACAGATTTTGTGCAACTTCAATTCCGATTACTGCGATCTGAGAAAAGTTTTCTACATCTTCTTTGGTTATAAATCTTCCTTTCGCAGGTTCGGATGAGGTAATTGCGGCGTAGTTTCTATCTACACCGAAAACTTTGGGGTTTGTATAAATTCCGTTTACGTGAACCGGAGGGAATACTTCTTTTACGGGGGAACTTTCTTTAACAAGAAGGCATCTTTCTTTTATCGCTTTTGTGTCTTTTGTTGTGAGTGTGGGAAAGAAGTTTACCTGTAACTTTTTTCCTCCGAGATTTTTTATCTGTCCGGGAATTACAACGAAAACCTGTCCTCCCAGCTCGCCTAAGTATTCTCCCACTTTATTTTTCATCGCTCCGGTTATACCCATCATAAGAACAAGGGAGAAAACGCCGATAGCTATTCCTGTTACTGATAGGAGAGTTCTCCGTTTATTATTGCCGAAGTATTTTAATATTGTTTCTATTTCCAGATTCATTATTTAAACCTTTGACCTTAAAGATTCTACCGGTTCAAAATCCGCGGCTTTTTTTGCAGGGGAATAGGAGGCTATTAAGCATACAATTATTGAGAATGTAATTGCAAGTAAAAAAGCTTCGATAGGATAAACAACGGGTATTGACAATAGGGGGAGGAGAAATTTTACTCCTATAAGGCCGATACCTGTTCCCAGGATTGCTCCTATAAGTGCTATTATCACACTTTCGGCCATAATTCTTAAAAGAATGTCTCTTTTTGTTGCTCCCATGGCTCGTCGAAGTCCTATTTCCCATTTTCTTACATAGATATTTATGTAAAAAATACTTGAAAGAACAAAGCCTCCAACGACAAGGGCAGTTACGGATGCGAGTCCTAAAAACATGGAGAGGCTGGCACTTATCATGGAAAGGACCTTTTTTACGAGGGAAGGGGTGACTATGGTTAGTTCGGTTTTTATGTCGTGTCTTTTGGCGAGAATATTTTTTACTTCTTTTAGAATGAGATTATATTCATCCATGTTTGTTACCCTTAGTCTTATAAGTGAAACACTATTTTCTTTTAGGGGCATTACAAGCTTTTTGTATATCGGATAAGGAATAAAAACCCTGTCATCTATATTTCTTCCCTGGGGGGTTTTTCCTCTTTTTTTAAATACACCGATTATTTTAAAAGGGGTTTTTTCTACTAAAACTGTTTTTCCGATAGGATTATCCCCGGAAAACAAGAAGTTTGCAACTTCCCATCCGATGATACATACTTTTCTGAAGTTTTGGAAATCTTTGGGGCTGAAATCTCTGCCTATGTCCATTTTGTAGTTCCATGATGTTATCCAATCGGGGCCTACTCCGAAGCTGGTGGTTTTTTTTGAGAATTTTCCGGATGATATTTCGATTGGTTTCACAAGGCCGTATGTTAAGGCAAATATACCTTCAAGCCTTTCTATCTCTTTTACATCTTTCATTGAAAGAACCATTGTTCTCATTCTCGGGCCGGCGCCCATTTTTCCGGAAACGATAAATATTGAGTCCGGTCCGAGTGCTTCGATAATTTTTCTTGCTCTCAATGTGCTTCCCTGGATGGCAGCTACAATTAGCACAAGGGAAGCAACTCCCATAATTATTCCAAGGAGGGCAAAAAGAGTTCTTACTTTATTTTGGTAAAGTGAATAGATTAGGTCTTTGATATATAGCCCGTTCACTCTTCTATAACTCCGTCTTTTATTCTTATGATTCTTTTTGCAAAACGGGCAACTTCTGGATCGTGGGTAACTATAAGAATTGTTTTTCCGTCTTCGTTTAGTTTTTTGAAAGTGTTCATAACAGCTTTTCCCGATATCTGGTCAAGAGCTCCTGTCGGTTCGTCGGCTATTATCAGCGAAGGAGAGTTTATTAGAGCTCTTGCTATTGCGACTCTTTGTTTTTGTCCTCCCGATAATTGGTCGGGACGAAAGTTTATTCTTTCTTTAAGTCCTAATTTTGTTAGTAGTTCAATAGCTTGATGTTCAGGGGAGACGTTTTTGAATACATCTTTTCTGTTTTTTCCTTTTAAATATAGAGTTGGTAGAAGTACG
>Ga0256840_1001471_pt1 | contig 22123 bp, 21 predicted proteins | sample 355202metaG_FD_185969 | JGI IMG/M metagenome (GOLD analysis project Ga0256840, IMG submission 185969) | Hydrothermal vent microbial communities from Mid Atlantic Ridge, Atlantic Ocean - 355-202 | ecosystem: Environmental > Aquatic > Marine > Hydrothermal vents | place: Atlantic Ocean: Mid...
CTGTCACATAAGGATAGGTACCCTCTCCCGTCCAAACAACTTTTATCCTGCTCATATAACTTTTTTCCCGATAAAAATATTTAATAAAATGATATTTCTTTTTAACGATTCTTTTAGTTTTATAAGCTGATCTTGATATAACAGATAACCTTTAAATGCCGTAGAGTAGTCTCTGTATGGGGATATTCCGTTCATATATCTTACTTTTGATATTTTAAGTTTTTGTTTCATTAAAGAGAGTTGATTTAAAACTATCTTTATCTCTCTTTTAAGTTTTAAAATCAGATTATAATTTTGTTCAACTTTTATCAGTATATCTCTTGCTTTTTGAGACATTATACTCTTTTGTTTTAAGATATTTAACCTTTCTCTCTCCTCTTTTAAATTTATATCGTCTCTGTTATAAATCGGCAGTTTAAAATCCAAGCCCACCTCCCAAAAAGCCCCTTTTCCGGGATTGCTAAGATCAAATGACTTGTTTGTGCTTAACCCATATCCCAAATACGAGTGAAATCTAAAAGTAGGATATCTTCTTTTTAATTGAAAGAGGAGATCGGTCTCTTTTATTTTTAGCCGGTTAGACTCTCTAGCGATTAGTCCCGAGTGAACCAGAGCCTCTTTTTGTATAATACTTAAAGACTCAAGTTTAAACTTAATGTCTGAGACAGATAGTTTATAAGGCTTTTTGCTTTTTGCTTTAATACTGTGTCTTAATATAAAATCATTATCCAAAAGTCCATACCGCAAATTTAAAATTGTTCTTTTTAAGTTAAAAAGGTCATTTCGTGCATCAATCAAGTCAATAGGAGAATTTTTACCATTTTTATATCCCTCTTTTATAAAAGTGACTATACTTTTTTGCTTATCATATATTTTTTTATATATTTTCAACTCTTCTTGTGAAATGTAGTAGTTAGAGTATATTGAAACCCCCAAAAGCAAAAGAGAGTTTTTGGCATTTATAGCATCTATATCAGCTAACCTCTTATACAAAATATCATATGTATGTTTTATAAGATTGTATCCGCCATCATAAAGCAACTTGTTTGCGTGGATTGCCACTCCTGCTCCACTATACTCTCCATTTACATTGGGAGCATTACCTGATTGAGCAGATATGGAGGAGCCTGTCCTTAAATACCCGTCAATATAAACATCGAAATTGTATCTATCTTTTTTAATCTCTTGTAGTATATAATCAACTCTTTTTTTATAAAATATCTCTTTAACTTTATCGTTAGAGGATAATAGTGTTGATATATACTTTTTAAAACTCAAAAGATCATACATTTGTTCCGGTTCAGTTTTGTAGGTATCAGGTATCTCATAAGACCTTAAGAGAGTCGGGTCTTCCCTTAAAGGTACACCATTTTTGGATATTGGAGGTAAGGGCTCTATAGGTTTATGAGATTTTACCGGTTCTTTTTGATAAATAGTTTTTTTCGTTTTTTCTATAAAGCTTTTTTTGATTATAGAAGTTTTTACATTTTCCACTTTACTTTTAACCAAAGAACTATTGATAATAAAAGCATCCTTATAAAATTTTTTTGTTATTTTCAACTTTTCCTTTGCTATTTTATATGAAGAAAAAGGTCCGGTTTTAAATTCATAATATTTATCATATTTTTTTATTACCCCATTAGGAAACCTTTTAAAAAAGATTTTTTTAGTATCCGGATATACTTTTTTTGCAGAAAAAAGCAATATTTCATACTCTTTTGCTTCTATATAAGTGTATATTAATAATATGATAAAAAGCCATTTATATCTTATTGACATTACGCCATCCTATTTTTTAAAACTTATTTATTACCAAAAGCTTCTTCAAAAATATATACTATTAGAAACTCCGACTTAAACTAATCTTGCATTTAAAAATTCGGCTTAAAAATAAACTCCATATTTTAACATAATTACAGCTTTATTACATCGTCATTTATATAAAAATTTTTATATAATGGAAAAATTATTTATAAAAACCAATATCAAACCAAATCCTTATACTTGTAAACTTCCATCGGGTTATCCCCAAGTTGAACTATCATGCTAAAGTTTTTAATACTTCCGGCTTTTTTTAGTGCCTTTTTGAAAACATCCGCAAGATATGCTTTGGTGTTAATGATAGGAGTAGAACTTACCCCCTTATAGGCAAACGGCTCACCATCTATCTCTCTAAGCCCCTCTCTTCTTAAATGTTTATCAAAAGCCTCTTTATCGCCCAGCTCATCAACACTCACCACCACTACAACATCATACTCTTTTTTCATCACTTATATATCTCCTCTAATGCCTATATCGTTTATAATTATTTCTATAATTATCTCATCATCAACCACTTCAACGATAATCCTTATCTTTCCTCTCCTGATCCTGTAAAAACTCTTTAATTTACCGCTCATCTGTTTATAGTCGATATTTATATCTGCTCCAAAAAATCTCTTTTTTACAAATTTTATGATAAGCATGTCCACTTCATTTTCCGTTATAACGGAACTATTTTTTTTAAGAAACTTTGTAGCCCCTCTTAGATATGTTATCTTTATCTTTTTAGTCATATATCTATCTCTACAATCTTAGAGTGAGATATTTTTTTATCATTTTTGCTTAAATTACTTAAAATCTCCTCTATCTCTTTCTCTTCAAGCTTATCGTATGCATTTTGCAAGAGTTCATACTCCTCTATAGGCAAGATAACAGCTTCAGGTCTGTTTCTTCTTATGATGGCAATTTTTTTACACGCCTTTGAAGCGACTTTATCTATATACCCACCAAGGGATTTTCCAAGCTCCGTTATGCCAACCATCTCATTTTTTGTATAATTTACCATATAATTCTCCATACTTAAATATATATAATTATACCTATTCAACCTTATCTAAACCTTTACCACCTCTATACCGTCACTTTTAAGATAACACAGATAGCCCTTCACATCCTTATTTGTTATGGATTTTACCGCTTCTATATATCCATCAACCTGCTCAAAATGGCTCTTTTGCCTCCAAGAGGATGTTTTGTAGTCAACTATAACTATGTCATCTTCTCTCTCTACCAAAAGATCCACCTGTTTTAAGGCATCCTTGTAGTATAACGGCAGCTCTTTGTATATTTTTGCACTATTAACAAGAGCTTTGAAGTCATTTTCTTTTATGAGATTTGTTACTCTTGTTTTTATATCATTTGTAGCTTCCTCACTAAGTATCTCAAGATATCTGTTTTTCATAGCTGTATAAGCATCTTCTATAAACTCTTCTTCAAATTCCGCCATCATCTCAAGCATATAGTGTGTAGCCAAACCAAAATCTATAGCCTCAAAATCACTCTCATACTCATCTTGATCTTCTGCTGTAACAACCCTGCTCTGTTTTGCAACTTTTGGTTCATCATACTCAAATATCTTTGGCTCATCCAAATCTTTTTTATCCTCCTTGCCTGTTGGAAATATACCCCTTTGACACTCTTTTAGATTTAGCTCACCAAAAGCTGAACTCTTCTCTTTTTGCAAGATAAAGAGCGACTCTTTTGCCCTGGTAAATGCAACATATAAAGCATTCAGCTTATCTTCACTATCCAGCCTCTTCTCTTTTTCATAAGCTTCACGATAACTCTTATCCAGACACTCTCTGTTTTTTACCTTTAGAAACATATCTTTTAAGCTCAAATCTTCCTGATAGAGCAAAAACGAGCTCCTATCGCCGACAGCTCTTTTTAGTTTATCGCAAATGATAAGATGCTTAAACTCCAGCCCTTTTGACTTATGTATAGTCAATACTTTAAGAGCCTCAGTTTCCCTATTTTTTACCTCATCACTATACTCATCAAGCTCAAACAAAAAGCTCTCCAAGTCTTTAAATCTGCCGATTGACTCCATAAATTGAAGTAAAATTTCACTACTTAAAGAAAACTTGTCTATCATCTTTTTTGTAAAATCAAACAGATCGTTATCTTTAGATAGACCGTTAAGATCAAGCTCTTCAGACTCCTCTTTTCCAAGCAAGGATAGGAGATTGAGAAGAAAAAATCTATCTTCAAAGTATATATACTTCATGCACTCTATAACAATCCTAACATCCATATCATCTTTTATCAAAAGATTTGCCCCGGTTGAAACGGCAATACCTTCAAACTCTTTTTTTAATTCATCCGCTATAAAAAATGACTCATCATTTGTAAAGGTTAGTATCGCTATATCACTACTTTTAACTCCGCTTTTTAAGAGCCTTGAAACGCTCTTCTTTACACTACCTATAATATCCGAACTATTTTCAACCTCAACATAGCCACTCTCTTTTTTAAATGGCTTTTGGTCAAAATACCCTTCGATTATATCTCTAAAAGTCTCATTGACAAACTCTACTATCTCTTTGGCACTTCTATAGTTTATATCCAACTGCTCTACTTTGATACCGTAACTCTTTGCAACTTCAAAAAAGAGCTCTTTGCTACCCCCTCTAAACCTATAGATAGACTGCTTAACATCACCAACATAAAAAAGCGATCTATAAACATCTTTACTAAAACCGGAAGTTATCTCATCAAAGAGAGGCTTTAAGATGCGATACTGCAAGATGCTTGTATCTTGAAACTCATCTATCAGTATATGATCAAATCTACTATCAAGCCTGAAGTAGAAAAAGTCTCTATCTAAACCACTTGAGAGTATTTTATAGGTAAAAGCGGAGATATCCGAAAAAGAGAGGTCATTTAGCTCCTTTTTGGCTCTAAAAACACTCTCTTTATAGATGGTAAAAAAGTCTATAAGAGTATTGATATATCCCGCCTCTTTAGAGAGAATGTACCTTTTTAAAAGCTCCTTTAATTCCCTAAACTTCTCGTCCCAACTCTCTTTGTAGCACTTTTTGAAAAAGCTGTATTGACCAAGGCTCTCTTTGCAGATCCAACCTTTTTTTGATATATCATCCAGAGTTTCTATCTTGAGTGCATCCCTGCCCCTGCTAGAGAGTTTTTCACAGGAGATTATCTCATTTTTTATAGCTTCAAAAACTTTCTCAAGCGCTCTGTTGTCAAAACTTTGAGTCTCTTTTTTAGGCGGCAGTTCATAAAACTTCTCATAAAAAAACTCCAAAGTATCAAGAAGCGAATTAAGCTTCTTCTCCTCATAAGCGCTAAATTTGATAAAATCGCTCTGCAACGACTCTCTTTTTAATCCATCTATAAATTTTTCCAAAACCACTTGAGTGCTATCTCTTTGTTCTACTGTAAAATCAGGCATCAAAGCTATAAAAAGAGAGAATTTTCTTAAGATAAGCGTGCAAAATTTATCTATCGTCATTATATAGTTTTCATCTTTGATAAATTCACTATAGATCTTATCTCTTCTTTTTAAGAGCTCTTTCGCATCAACTTTTAAAATGTGACTTAACTCTTTTAGCTCGCTCTCTTTGTTTTGAAGATTTTTAAGAATATCTTCTATCCTCACTCTCATCTCATTGGCAGCTTTGTTGGTAAAGGTAAGTGCTAATATTTTAGACGGTTTGACCCCCAAAAAAAGAAGCGAAACATACCTGATACTAAGTGCAAAAGTCTTTCCGCTGCCGGCACTTGCTTCCAAAGCTAAAAACGGATCGATCCTTTTCATGCTTCTCTCCCACACAATACAACATAAGGGCAGTATCTGCACACACTCTTATCTTCACTCATTGCAAAGTCAAATCTTTCAGCCTTAAGCTCATCCAACCTCACTTTTAAAAGCTCCATCTTCTCTTCAAAAAAGGCTTCCTTAACCGCCTCTCCCTTTAACAGATCATAAAACAACACTTCCTCTATCTGCCACCCTTGCTGCAAACCCAAATGGTAGTAAAACTCCATCTGAAAATCAGTAGCACTCTCTAAATTTTTTTCATTATATAGGTTTATTTTTCCACTTTTATAGTCTATAAGAGTGTAACTCTCGCCTCTTTTATCAATCCTGTCGATACTTCCTTGCACCTTAAATCCCTCTATCTCTCCAAAAAGCTCCGCTTCTTTTAAAACTACTTCATACCCCTCTTTAAATCTCTCTATCTCCTTTTGTGCAAACTTTTCCATCCTCTTTATGATCATTTTAAGCTCAAACTCCTGTATGCTGTTTTGCTCATTTTCAAGCAACAAACGGGTAAGGCTTGATAGAAGCTCCTCTTTTTTTTGATAGCCTCTTTTATCTTCGTAGAGCCTATATAAAGCAGTATGCAACTTTACGCCTATACTCTTTGCATCACTCTTTAAAGAGGGAATCTCAAAGGGTTTATTTCTTTTTATATATCGCCAGTAAAATTTTCTTTTACACTCTAAAAAGCTCTTAAAGGAGGTAGATGAGAGGGTAAATTTGGTAAAATCAAAATCCACAACAAGCTCTTTATCAACCCTTCTAACAAATTCAACTCTTTTTGGCAGTAAAATTTTTATCAAATCAGGGCTACTAAAATCTTCACTCAAAAGAGTCTTGATACTAAGTTCATCCAAAAACCTTGAAACTTTCTCCCCCTCATTTTCAACTGCACAAACTGCCACCTCTTTTGCATTTAAAAAAAGCTTATAATAGTAATTTTTTTGAAGATTTTCCCTATCTTTTAAGGTGGGCAAAGATGCTTTTTTTCTAACACTACTGTTTAAAAAGAGATCTTTTGAGCTTTTTAGAGGAACTTTGGCCTCATTAAAATCAACCACTATTACTCCCTCAAACTCCAAAAGCCTACTCTCGAGGATGCCCATGACAGTTACCTCTCCGCCACTGTTATCATCAAGCCTAGCTTTTTTAAGCCGCTCCAAAAGAAGATAGAGAGCCTCTTTTAAGTTTTTAAGCTCATCTTTAACCACCTTAAAGCGATACAGCTCTTTTTTAAAGATCTCCGCTTCATCTTTGCTATCACCCTCTCTAAGAAAAAATTCTATAAATTTTTCCATCTCTATCTTACCAGATGCTAGAAACTCCTCCAAAGCTTCAAGGTCATCAAAAAGCCTCCTAACTCTGTAGTAGTTCTCTATCTTCTTGTCTTCGAGGTATATATACGCCGCTTCCACTCTTTTGTAGATTGGACTTCTTGTAAAAGAGAAGCCGGCTGCAAAGTTGAATATATTATTCTCGTCAAATTCATTTAAAACTTCTACAAAACTCTCATCCGGGGTTACAACAACTATATTTGACGGTTTTATGCCTGATTTTATAAAATCATACACTTTTTTCTTTACAAAAGCTACCTGTATTATCCTGTTTTCTACTTTTGAGATAGTTACTTTGTCTATACTTTTTTTTGTTTTTTCTGTGACTTTTAGGCTTTTATTTGTTATGTCTAACTCATAGTAGGTATCGCTCTCAAGCTCAAAACCAAGCTCTTTAAATCTCTCCGTCATCTTCTTTGAGTAAGTAGTTGTTTTGTAGTAGATTAAAAGATGACAAATTTGAGAAACTTTTTCAAAAAGATCCAGCTCAAATCTGCTTAGATAGCCATCAAGGTATAGATTTATCCTTTTAAACCTTTTTATATATTTTTCATTTAGCTCATACATTCTGGGTGCTGTTATCTTGTCATAATACCCCTCGCTCTCCAAAATATCGACATATATCTTTTTTAACTCTTTTAACACCAGCAGATGCTCACCATACTCTGCGTAAGTATCCGATATCTCAAGATCATCAATGCTTACGCCCTCCAAAGAGAGTTCATCAAAAAAGCCCAGTATAAAGTCGCTTGCCTTTAAAAAGCGAAGATAATCACTTGGAATAGAGAGCTTTTTAAAATTTGCAAAATTGCTCGCTTTCTTTAAAAAAAGAACTCTTTTGTCATCATCACAACTCATCTTTCCTTTTACTAAAACTGCCCTCTTTTCAAACTCTCCTATAGTCAAGCTCTTCTTTAAAATAGTATCTTTTTTGCATTTTATGCTCTCTCGTATGGCTCTGCTTGTGGGGTAAATATTTAACAATTTTTAGCTCCAAAACTTTTTTATCATTATACCCTATTGACATTTAAGTAATATAATAATATCATACGAATGACAAAAGTGTGACTTATTTTATAATTATTATAAATTCAACTTATTAAAAATATCATTTTAAAGGATATAAAATGGCAAAAGAGGGCTTCAAGAAGCATATCTACAGATATAAGAGGTATTATGTTTATCTTATTTTGACTATTGTCTCATTAGTACTTCCGTGGATACAGATAAACGGCAACCACTTCTTTTTACTCAACTTTGACCATATGAAAGTGCATCTTTTCTTTGTAAAGTTTGATATGCAAGAGCTGTATCTGATGCCTTTTTTGCTTATCATGCTCTTTTTGGGCGTTTTCTTTATGACTACGCTTGGTGGTAGAGTATGGTGTGGCTGGGCTTGTCCTCAAACTATATTTAGAGTTATATACAGGGATTTAATAAAAACAAAACTCCTACATATCAGAAAAAGTATCCAAAACAAACAAACTCCTGATAAACCCGGAACAACAGGCAAAAAAGCTCTAGCTGTGCTTATCTGGTCTATATTGGCTGTCATAGCAGGGGCGGATTTTATGTGGTACTTTGTTCCACCTGAGGACTTCTTTAGATACCTTCAAAACCCTGCAGCCCACCCTGTGATGCTTGGTTTTGTTTTTGGAATTGCCGCTTTTTTGATCTATGATATAACAAGGCTAAAAGAGGACTTTTGTATCTATGTATGCCCATACGCTAGAGTTCAGTCAGTTATGTATGATGAAGAGACTATACAAGCAGTTTATGATAAAGATAGAGGCGGTCAAATCTATAAAGAGGATGAAAGAACAGGTGTTTCAATAGGTGAAAAACTTGTAAAAAGCAAAAAAGAGCTACTAAGCATTGACCCTGATGCAGAGTGTACATACTGTGAAGCATGCGTTAGAGTCTGCCCTACCCACATAGACATAAGAGAGGGAACTCAGCTAGAGTGTATAAACTGCTTAGAGTGTGCCGATGCCTGTACTAAAGTCATGGGAGCACTTGGCAAACCATCTCTCATAGAGTGGAACTCTATCTCGGCAGTTAAAGAGCATAGAAGACCTAAGTTTTTAAGATTTAGAACCATAGCTTATGGCGTAGCTCTTACTATCGCACTTGTGGCTCTCTTTTGGATGAGCACCACAAAAGAGTATATGCTTTTAAATATCAACAGAACCGCTGAACTATATAGTATTGAAAACCATGGTAAAGTGGTAGAAAACGCTTATGTTATGCTTTTCCAAAACACACAAAACAAAAGGCATACATACTACTTTAAGGTGCTTAAAAAAGATAAAACACCTTTTAAAGAAATATACATAGAACAACCTAAAAAACCATTTCCTCTAAATGCAAATAAAAAGGTTAAAAAGATAGTAGTTTTGGCAACTAAGTCCATACTATCAAAAGATACTACAAGAGATACGGTTATACCGATCATCATCAAAGCTTATGCTGTTGATAACCCTAAAAAGATAGTAGTATATAGAAAAACCGTCTTTGCTTTCCCAAGATATGACTACTTGGAAAAAGCAAGAAATAAATAAAACTAAAGCCGGATAGACTCTCTATCCGGCTTTAGGAAACCTTAGATAGAAGATACTACCTTTTGAGATCTCCGACTCGACACTTATCTTAATACCATAGAAATCGCAAACTGATTTAACTATATCAAGTCCTATGCCAAACCCTCCTTGGTCTTTTGCTTTTCTCTCATATCTGTCAAAGATACTCTCTATATCCTCCTTAGATATACCTATGCCCTCATCTTTTATACTTAAAACTCTATCTTCCAAAACTATCTCTATATTGGTTTTTGGATAGGAGTACTTCAGTGCATTTGACAAAAGGTTGTTGATCACTTTTTGGATTCGGGATTTATCCATATAAACCTTGGTTGATTCAAGTTTGCAAGAGATTGTGTTGCCTTTTGAGGCGGCAATTTCATCAAAAAATCTCACACTCTCTTGAATAGTATCTGCCAAATCAAACTCTTCATTTAGATATTTATCGTGTTCGTTAAAAGCTAAGAAGGATAGAGAGTTATATATCTGAGAGATAAGTTTGGCACTTATAGATATATGTTTCATCACTTTCTGATCTATCTTCTCTTTTCCTCTTATGGATGATATACTCATCATCAAGGCGGAAACAGGCGTATTTATATCATGTGCGCTATCTTTTATAAAACTGTTTAACTGCTCAACTTTGGACTTTATAGGCGATATGAGCAATCTACTTAGATAGTATCCTACAAAACCTAAAAAAATTGTCACTATAAATATAATAGTGCCTATTTTAGCCAAAAGTTTTATCTTCTCTTTTTGCACAATATTACTCTCTAAGGCTATATACTTGATACCAAAAAGAGGCTTATCTAACGAGTGTATGTGGTATTGGTGGATGTTGTTTGTATATGCTTTTTTTGAAAGATATACTTTGTTGCTCTCCAAAGTGGAGTATATGGCTTTTCCATTCTCATCAAACAAAGCTGCGTTAAGATTTTCTTTGGGTATTTTAAATTTATAAGCCTCACCTTTCATCTTGGCATTCATCAAATCCTTCTCTATCATCATGGCTGCATTTGTCATAGCGATTGAGCACTGGTCATCTATAGATACAACCTCTTTGTTATAGTACAAGAAACCTATTGTTCCCACTAATAACATAGAAGAGATGATATATACGCTCAAAAATTTTATAAGTGCCCTCTTTTCATCTTTATTCAAAATAGTACCCACTTCCTCTTATTGTTTTTATCTTATCCTTACCTATTAGATTTCTTAGATTTTTTATATAAACTCTTATCGTAGCATCTGAGGGCATATACTCATACTCCCAGAGATTTCTCATCAACTCTTCAGATGATATCACCTGCTTTTTGTGTGAAACCATATATATAAGTATTTCACACTCTTTACGAGCCAATTTATACTTTTTATCACCCACTATAAGCCTGTTTTTTGACGGAGTTAGTTTTATATCTCTATCTATCACTATCTCCTCTTCACTCTCTATGGAAAATCTCTTTTTTATATTTTCTATGCGCATATCCAACTCTTTAAGATCAAAAGGCTTTTTTATATAATCATCACATCCGCTCTCAAATCCATCTTTCAAATGTGTAGTGTCCTGATATGCAGTTATAATGATGATGGGTGTTTTATCATTGTAACCTCTTAGGGATTTGACCACATCCAATCCGCTTTTTTTAGGAACATTGATATCGAGTATCATCATATCATATCTCTCTTCATAAGCCTTATCAAGAGCCTCTTCGCCATCTTTGCACAGATTTACTTTAAAACCTCGCTCTTTTAAGCGCGCTTCGATAATCTCAGAAAGAACCAGGTCATCCTCTAGCAAAAGTATCTTCATCATCGCTCCTTCTTCTCCATTTAGTATATTATCTTTACTTATATTAAAATTGGATTATATTTTATAATTTATTATACTTACATTACACAAAGACTAAACGCTATAACATTATAATTACACAAATCAACATAAAGGAGTTATGATGAAAAAAAGATTTTTGATAGCTTTATCAGCTATATTTTTGGGTTCGGCTTTAATGGCCGCAGGTATGATGAAGCCACCGTTTGGCAGTCACAATGACATATCTTTTGCAAAAAAGCTATGGAGTAAAATGGCTATGATGGGATATGTCGGCAAACATAGTATCACTACTATGCCCTATATCGGAAAGCCTCCTCATGGAAAAGTACTAAGTGTCATCGAAGGCAAGATCAAGGTGGATGGATTTATGGGAGACCTTATCATTAAGAAAAACTTTAGAGGTGGAGGACTAAGTGTTGAAGATGTTATAAATCACCCTAAAAAATACCTTGCTTCTATTACTGTAATGTTTAGAAAAAAGGGGTTTGACCCTGCCGACAAAGACTGGTTTTGGGTAAAATACAAACCAAATGGCGAGATAATGGCTAACCCAAAAGGAATGAGATTGGCAGGAAAAGTGGCCAAAGGAATGCCTACTGGCTGTATATCTTGTCACAAAGCTGCTCCCGGTGGAGACTTCGTCTATATTCATGATAGATTCTCTTCTATGTAAAAACAGTACCCTTTTGCTCTCATAGCAAAAGGGTATAAACTCTTTCAATAAACTTTTATCCTTTTAGATGTAAAATACAGTATCTTTTTCCAGGAGAATGTCATGAATAATCTAAAAGGTAAAACCGCTCTTGTAACCGGTGCTACAAGTGGGATAGGCGAAGCCGTAGCAAAGATGCTTGCGCAAATGGGTGTAGATGTTATACTCTCAGCTAGAAATGAAGAGAAGCTAAAAGAACTTCAACATAAACTTCAAAGAGACTATAACTCCATTGCCATTTTACCTCTTGATGTAAGAGACAAAAAAAGAACACTAGATACTATAGAAGATTTATTGCAAACCAAAGAGATAGACATACTTATAAACAGTGCCGGACTTGCAAGTGGACTTGACCTTTTTGATGAAGCTGACATTGAAGACTTTGAAGAGATGATCGATACCAATATCAAAGGTCTGCTTTATATCACAAGAGCCATCCTGCCACAGATGAGAAAACGAGACAAGGGACATATAGTAAACTTAGGCAGCATAGCAGGAGTTATGGCTTACCCAAAGGGGAATGTTTACTGCGCAACAAAAGCTGCTGTAGGAATGCTAACTGATACATTAAATGTGGATCTTGTTGATACCAACATAAGAGTCTCTTGCGTAGAACCCGGAGCAGTTGAGACAAACTTTTCAAATGTAAGATTTAAGGGCGATGAGAAAAAAGCAAAAAAAGTGTATGAGGGATATAAGCCTTTAAGTGCAGAAGATATCGCATATCTTATCATTTACATTTTAAATGTCCCGGATCATGTAAACATACAGCACGCTCTTATAATGCCAACAGCCCAAAGAAACCCCTATATGCTTAAAAAAGAAGTAGAAAAATGAAAAAGATCATATCCTTACTAGTTGTTATAATGCTACCTCTTTTTGCCGACTGGTCAAGCTTGTTGGGTAGTTTTGCAAAAAGCGATACGGCTAAAAGCGTTGTAGCTAAAACTACCGGCTCCAATGACACTATCTTAGCTATAAAAGATGCTTTAAAAGAGGGAACAAAATATGCCATAAACAATCTCTCGAAAAAGAACGGCTTTTTGAGCAATAAAAATGTCTCTATACCGCTACCGCCATCCCTAAAAAAAGCCGCTTCCATAGTCTCAAAATATGGTGGACAAAGCTATGTTGAGGGTTTCAAAGCTTCCATAAACCACGCGGCAGAAAAAGCCGTGCCTGCAACATACGGAATCTTTGAAAACTCTATAAAAAACTTAAGCGTCAATGATGCTAAAAAGTTGCTAAAAGGGGGTGACGGCTCTATAACAAAATTTTTTAGAGATAAAAACTCCAAAGAGCTGTATCAAAAGATATATCCTATCGTGAAAAATAGTATAAGAAAGATAGATGTTATGAGTTATTATAACTCCTTTAAGGGGTATTATGAAAAGTATATGCCAAAAGTAAATCTAAGTGAAAAGAGCAACTCTCTTCTAAATATGGCTATGAACTTTGCCAAACAAAGCGGGGCTAGTAAATATATGATAGACTTGAGTGAAAAAAGTTTAGATGATTATGTTACTAAAAAAAGTATAGATGGACTTTTTTATATGATAGCACAAGAGGAGTCAAAGATAAGGAAAAATCCCCTACAAGCAACTTCAAGCATAGTCAAGAAAGTATTTTCAACTTATATGAAGAATTGATGAGCGGGGTGGCACTCCTTAAAGCAAATCCTCTTTCAATGGTTTTCTTTCATCGATGCTATCAAGTAGCTCCAAAGCATGAGAGCGAGATCCTTTTTCTGCCCTCTCCTCTAGGTAGTCAAGTGTCTTAAGTGTTGCTATTTTTTCAGCTAATGCGTTCACTATAAATTGATTAATAGAAACATTACCTTTGAGACTTTCTATCTCATTTTTATAATAGTCCGGTATTCTTAAAGCAAAATTCATGTTAAAACCTCCTTCAAAAATAGTTTTGGTGATACAATATCTATACCAAATCTCTCTTTAACTCCTTTAAAATCTTTGGGATTTAGTGTTATAATCGCTTTAGCTTTCGCATTAACAGCCACCTCTAACACCATATCATCATTAACATCCTGCAAAAATGGTCTCCATAAAAAATGTATCTTTTGGTGATATGAAATCAAACAGATGTCATCAACAAAACGCTCTATATCCTTTTTTTTAAGATGACTATAGTATTGTAAATTTTCAGGCCGACTAAGAACATCCATATATTCCAATACCAAAGTATTTGAAACTACACTATATTTTCTATCGGATTGAAACAGCCATACAAGCAACCTATGTGAAGCACCTAATTTAGAATAGAGCGCTGAAAACACCACATTTGTATCTATTACAACTTTCATACTGATATCATATACAATATCACCTTAATTAAAAATAAATTGACATGATAATTTGCAGGCTACTCTAGAAGAAGTAGAAGGGTCTCCCCTTCTACTTGGGTTATTTTACAGGTATCTCTTTTACCTCTTTTGCTTCGATTTGAGCTTTAGGGATGGAGATGGTTAAGACCCCATTTTCATTTTTAGCATCAATTTTATCTGCATCAACATTTTCAGGTAGCGAAAAAGTTCTCATAAATTTTCCATAGCTTGACTCTATCTTATAGTAGTCCTCTTTTTTCACTTCATTTTTAAATTTTCTCTCACCTGAAATGCTTAAAGTTCTGTTTTCAGGGTCTATGTTAACCTTTATATCTTTTTTATCAATTCCTGGAAGATCAACTTCAACTATATAAGCTTTATCATCTTCTCTTGTATTGACTGTCGGTACAAAAGCGTTTACGCCCTCTTTATCTTTTTGAGGAACTTCAACTGCTCCTAAAAGTCTTCTCTCTAGGTCTCTAATCTCAGCAAAAGGATCAAATCTTGTTAATAACATTTTACACCTCCTACGAAATTTTTATGTAATTATACCAACTTGATACTATATTTGTCAAGTTTTTTATATATTTTTTGTAAATATTACTAAAAAAATTTATTTATATTATTGCTAAAAATGGGTTTTGTGGATATAAAATAAAAAATCGGTAGATGCAATATATGAGGTTTTAGTCGTGTATAGAAGTTGCTATATCTCTAAATTTGTCTTTATATTGGATAAAGATATCTACAATCTCAGGATCAAAATGAGTTCCCCTGCCATCAATGATAATCTTCTCAGATATTTCAAAGTCAAATGACTCTTTATAAACTCTTTTGCTTGTAAGAGCATCATAAACATCTGCTAAAGCCATTATCCTTGCCTCCAAAGGTATCTCATCAGCCTTTAGCCCTTGAGGATAACCGCTACCATCCCATTTTTCATGGTGATAATAAGCAATATTTTTAGCTATTTTCAAAAGCTTATTGCCTGGGTTTTCTCTAAGTGCATTCTCCAATATATTTTTACCTATAAGAGGATGCCTTTTCATTATCTCAAACTCCTCTTTTGTAAGTCTTCCATTTTTCTTTAGTATATTATCCGGTATACCAACCTTACCTATATCGTGCAAAGGAGCAGCCATGTACATCAACTCCACAAGCTCTCTATTGACTCTATTATGTTTTAAAAGTTTTCTTCCTATTAGTTTCACATACTCTTTTGTTCTTTTTATATGCGCACCTGTTTCCGTATCTCTTATCTCCACTACTAAAGACATATTGTCTATGGCTGAAGTATGAGCCCTAGATATCTCTTGTTTATACTTCAATTTCTCTTTATAGTTCAAGCCTATGGAAATTATATTTAGAAAAAAGAAGCCAACTATAAACGGGGTTATAAAAAATGCCGAGTCGATATATACGCCCTCTATCAGGCAAACATAAGAGAGAAGCAAAACAGCAACCAATATAAAAGTAAAGAATAGAACAAGCTTTATATATTTTTTTTGAAGCATCAGATAAATGAGCCAGATAAGAAATATATTTGCAAGAAGAAAATTTACCCATTTTATGTCTAGTGGCTCATATCGCAGATCATTTTGCAAAATATTATCTATCAATGTAGCAAGCACATAAACTCCGGGAAACTTCATAGCAGTTGGGGTGCTTACTATATCGTGTAAGCCAGCAGAAGTTGTTCCAACGATAACAAATTTGCCCTTTAAAGTTTCCGGAGATATTTTACCGCTTAGCACATCAACTGCTGAAACTTTTGCATAACTTCTCTTTTTATAAAACCTAAGCAAAACCTCACTCTTTTCCCCAAAATTAACTCTTTTACCAAGTATATCAAGGTGATTTTTATCAACTATCGCTCTATCAACATTCATCAGCATAGACAAAGACAAAACAGGCACAAGGGTATGTTTATACTCTATAAGAAGAGGTAGGCGCCTAAATATACCGTCTCTATCTGAAGATATATTGACGAAGCCTATACCTTTACCGCTTTTTCTTATGATATCTGCATTGCACAGAATGCTTTGCGCCTTATACAGACCGGATGGCTTGGAAACTATTTTTAGATTGTTTACCTTCACAGAACAGTTACTCTTACCGCTTTTTTGTAAAAAAACTGCAAGCGATACATTGGTATGCTTCAATACATCCTCAAAGATTTTATCATTATCCAAAAACTTTTCAGGCAAGCCACTCAGCTTAACATCCAAAGAGAAAAACTTTTTGTAAAAATTGATAATGCTTTTAGGGGATGTCCTATCTTTTTCAGGAAATATCACATCCATCCCTATACTTGCAGGGTTGGCCTTCGATATATGCTTTAACAAATTGGCTGTTATGATCCTGTTCCATGGCCACTGCCCAAGAACACTCAAGCTTTTTTCATCTATATCTACTATGATCACGGAACTATGAAGATTCTCTTTTTTTGGAGTAAAGCTATCCAATATATCATATATCTTATAGTTGATATATTTTGAAAAACTGCTATTGTAGATAGCCATGTTAAAAAGCACGACGATAAAAGTTACGATAAAAAGCCTCGAATATTTCAACTAACTATCTCCCTTTTATCTCTAGATCGTCTTAACAGTAAAAAGTTTTACTTTATGAAGATCTCAACTCTTCTATTTCTTGGCTCCGATACATTATCTTTAGTCGGTATGAGCAAATCGCTCTCCCCATACGATTTGACCTCGATATTATCAATCTTTACCTTGGTGGAGAGTATCCAGTTTTTAACATACTCTGCTCTTTTTAGCCCAAGTTTCTCATTGGCTTCTTTAGAGCCTTTTGTATCTGTATGCCCTATAACGCTTATGACACAAGGCTCTCTTTTTTTGATCATTTTTAAAATTTCAGGCAACTTCTCTTTGGACTCTTTTGTCAACTCACTAGAATTTCTTTTGAAGTATATATTTATATCAACAGGAGGCAAGGGAGCAGCTTTTATGACCGTAGCAAACTTCTTTTTTATCTCACTCTTTGACATTGTCTCTACTTTGCTCGGAGCTTTTGTTTTAGAGGTGATTTTGACATACCTGTTAGGCTTATCTATCACTACGGAGCCTTTATCAGTCTTTACAACTATCGCATTATGGCTTTTGCCGTTATCGACTAGTACAACTGTCGTTTGATGAGCAGTATGAGTAACGGAAGCAAAAAACATCACAACCCATGTAAGTATAACCGCTGCTTCCATCACTTAACCTCCACATAAAATTTTGTGCCTCTTATACCTATCATCCCTTCCGGAACATTAAAATGGACAGATTTTGGAGAGAGTTTTCCGATTTTACCGGATTGAAAAGATGCTACACCTTTGTTCATCTTTAGATCAAATGCATACTCTTTACTCGCGGGTTTAAATATATATTTATTTATAGATATGATACTGTTTTTTCCAAGAGCCAATGCCGTCCCATCATCAAACAAGATGCCTATAGCCCCAGGGTCTTTTGTGATGATGACATCATTTTCTCTAAGTTTATCCCCTTTTTTGACATCTTGGCTTACCAAGCCTCTTTTGACTATTACACTACCTGAAACTTTCTTGACTATAGCCACATCTTTTGCAAAAGCAAAAAGTGCCAACATACCTATAAAGACAATAACTCTCTTCAAAATTTCTCCCTTATAATAAAATAAAATTATAACTTTATATTATCAGAAATTAGTTTTAAATATAATTAAACCCAGATATAATTATCAACTTTTTGTCACTTGTTCGCTAACACTTTCTAAAACTTTTTCTCATATCCACTACATAATCATAACTAAAGTTGGAAAGATTTTCATTTTCAGAACTTTTTAGTAATAACAGCTTAATACCTCTGCTTTTTAGCATGATCACAATAGAGTTTCCAAACTCTCTATCCAAACCAAGCAAACTGTAGTCATACATACTCACATAGTAAGGATTGATATATCTTAGTTTTTTGACTATCTCATCATTTGCATCAAAACCAGATATACCTACTTTTAGACCAAAACTATACAGTTTCTCCATTAAAACGGTTAGAAAATCTTGGCTTTTTATCTCTTCAAAATCACTTTGCGTCAGCTCAATGATGATACTTATATCTTTCTTTTTCAATATATCGGCATTTTTTTGAATTTTATTAAAAAACTCATCTCTTTTAACGAACTCCATAGGAATGTTCAGTATAAGACTCTCACCCTTGAACTTTTCATCTTCTATGATCTTTTGGAAAATAAAATCCATATATTCTCCAAATAAACCAAACTGATACAAGTATGTTACAAACAGACGATAAGGTAACTTTGTATCATTTTCAATGATTGCATACGATACTTTCCAAAAAGCTCGTTTATTGGCATTTTTAAAAAATATCTCCATATGGTCATCTTCAAACATTTGCAGCTTTAGCGCATTATCCACTACTCTAAACCACTCTTCCTTGCTTTTAGGAAGATCTATCTTACACTCTGCTACAACAACGCTGTCTTGTAGACACTTTTGAGAACTTTTTAAAAGAGTATCGACTCTTGAGAGCATATCAGAAGATGAAAATTTATGACTATATTCGGTTATAACAGAACTTAGATATATAACATTGTGGACTTTTTGGTATTGCTCTATATCCTCTCTACTTTTTGAGAGTATTGTTTCAAGCACCTGCTTGGTAAGTTGCAGTGATTTGTCTGCAAAAAGAAGTACAAACTCTGTCCCCGATATCCTAAAGTAGTATATATCGCTATCACCATTTATGCTCTCTTTTATATTTTTAGATATAAGTTTATAAATCTCATTGACCTTATTGTACCCTACAATCTCATTTGCATCCTTTGTTCCATTTACTCTTAAAAGCGCTACAACACCCCTTTCTCTTCCATCAAAAGTTGAAGTCATTTCATTATATTTGAGAACAAAGTAATTTTTATTACCGAAGTCCGTAACAGGATCTATATATTGCATTTTCCATCTGTTGGAGATAGCTTTTTGAAGTTCACTGTTAACCTCTTCAAGGCGATGTATTATGAGATTTATAGCATCTGTTACTATCTTTAGCTCATAAGTTTTAGGGGTCTCTTTCTGAAAAATAAATTTATTGGTCAAAACACCCTCTGCTTGCTTTTGAACTTTATAAAGAGGTTTTAAGATAGCTTTTAAAAATATATACAAAACTAAAGAGCCCATCAAAAAAGATACAACAAAGACAATAACTACCTTCTTAAACACGCTATACAGATACTCCAAAGCCAATGACCTATCAGGTATAACATGCAAGATGCCCACAGGTTTCCATCCATTTGAGACTTGGGCAACTGCTTCGCTGTTTTCTAAAGAGATAAGAGCATTGAACCAGTTAGGCGTTCTAAACTTCTCTTTTCTCTCTTTATTAAAAAGCACCTTTTTATCGGCAGTTATAAGATATATCTTTTGAAAGTATCCACTATCAAAAACGGAGTTGGCTATAGTTGACATCGTCACAGGATCCGCATTTTTAACCTGGGAAAGAGTCAGTCCAAGCGTTGAAGCACTATTTTGTGCTTTTACAAAGAGCTCTTTTTGTATATACTCTTTCGAATCTCTGAAATTTATACCCAAAACCACAAATAGTACAGCAACAAATATAGCCAAAAACAGTAAGAAGATTTGTTTAAACAGAGTCATAATACATTCCTTTTTATCCTAGACATCAGGTCATCCCATTTGAGTTTAACTTTTTTATTTTTACTTTCGAGATGATCTCTTTTTTTATTTTTAAATCTCTCAAGTATATCTCCGTTAAAAAGATATACAGGTATCAGATCCTTTCTTTTTCCAACAGGAAATATTTTATAATTTAGACTATCAAGTATCAGCGGCTCACTACTTGGTGTTTTGTAGTAGGCTAAAACCATATGAGGAACTTTTCTACCTATAACTTTGGCGTAAACAAAGTATAATTTCTTGGGATCTACACCAAGATACTTTAAAGCAAAATATTTAGCGATAACATAGTCCTCACAGTCTCCCCTATCTTTTATAAGAAATTCCAAAGGGGTTGCCCAATAGTCTCTCTTTCCCCAAACTTTCATATCGCTCTCATATTTTACTTCATTAAAGAAGTCGTTTACAACTTCTAACTTTTTAAACTCGTTTAGGTTTTTGGCATTTGCAAGCATCTCATTTAAAGCCATAACTCTCCTAGCAGCAAAAGGCCCATACCTCTTGGATATCTTTTCTATAACATTATCACCAATGTAATCAGCCCTTAAAAAAGAGAGTAAAACAAGAGTAGCCAATATCATAAAGCTACTCTTGTATAATTTTTGCAAGAACATAAAAGCTCTAAGAGTGAACTATGTCGTGTTCGATTTTTAGAGTGACGGTTGGGTCACCGGAGTTTGTATATATATCAAATATTTTTCCATCTATAGTTTCAGTGTCACTGCTTGATAAACCACTTATAACAACTTTATCCCCACTATCGCCATCAATAACCAAAGTATTATTATCATCAGTCATATTTACAACATCATTTAGTGTGATAGTTCCTATATTATGATCTCCATTTTGGGTTAAGTCGATTTTTTCTATGTTGTGTAGCTTACTAAAGTCTATAGACTCCCCTGATTTAATTGAAACCGTATCATTTCCTCCAAGAGCGTCTATATTATTTCCGCTATAGAGAAGGTTGTCGTCTCCATTTGTTGGAACAACTTGGTTAATATTAACATTAAATTGTCCGCTAACTACACTACTTTGGCTTCCATCACTCTCAACCATTTTAGCTGATATATCAACTGTTCCGGTCATATTTGACTGCACAAAAGAGAGTGCATTGATGTCTGATGCTGCGATACTATCTATGGTGTATGTATCGCTTCCTGAATCATAACTAATATGCGTACTATCTATCTCAACTCCGTTATCTTTAAATGAAGCGCCTTCGCCCAAGCCTTTTAGTGTTAAAGTAACAGTCTCGCTTCCATCAAGATCATCTACATTGGCATTGATATTTATCGGTATATCACTACCCTTATCACCAAAGGTTTTGGTTGGGTTGATGGTGATGTTATCTACCACAGGATTGATTGTGATATCAAATGGAGTCAGATTAGAAGTATGGCCACTATCATCTACTGTATGAAGCTGTACACCAGGGATAGTCCCACTCCAGTTTTCAGGTGCTTTTATATAGATATGTGGAGCTTGTCCATTACTTAGTGGAATATTCCACAAGTTATAATTAACAGTTTCATCTACACCATACTCTATCTGCATACTCATTTGCCCCTTAACACCGATATTTTGTGCTAAAGTGGCGCTATTAGCATCATCTCCATAGAAAACCAAAAAGCCGTTTGGCACTTTATCGATTGTTAAAGATGTAAGTATCTCGGAGCTATCAGGATCGCTAATAGTTACATCGATAGGTATAAGTGTATCTTCATTACCACTTGATGAATTTGTGGTTATTGTAAATCCATCCGCAACAGCTACTACATCAAAAGATGTTTGTGAATGAGACACCATAATATCAGTATTATACGGATCCCAGCTCTCACTCTCTTGATTTTTCACATAGGTATCAACCGTAACAGAACCATTTCTATTTGATGCAGGAGTAAAGGTGAAGTTTAGAGGCCCTGTAAACCAAACTGTGTAAACCACCTCACACCCTCTAAATCTACTTTGCATATTTTATCATAATATCTTGAAAAAATATGCCTTGTGCTTGCACTCTCTG
>Ga0256840_1001472_pt1 | contig 22116 bp, 24 predicted proteins | sample 355202metaG_FD_185969 | JGI IMG/M metagenome (GOLD analysis project Ga0256840, IMG submission 185969) | Hydrothermal vent microbial communities from Mid Atlantic Ridge, Atlantic Ocean - 355-202 | ecosystem: Environmental > Aquatic > Marine > Hydrothermal vents | place: Atlantic Ocean: Mid...
ATAGTTATATAATTCTTTTGTTTGACTAAAAGATTTTGTATATTTACTACTTTTTCCATAGCCCCAATCAACAAATAGAAAGTCTATGCCAGCATTTAATGCAGCACCTTCATCTTTAATACTGTCTCCAACTAAGACAGTTTGACCAAGTGGGATATTACTCACTTTACTAATATGATGAATCATTTCTGGATTTGGTTTAGATTTTTCAACATTATTTGCACCTACAACAAATGAAAAATACTCTAAAATCCCCTGTCCTTCAAGCATGTTGTAAGCAAAAATATCGTTTGCATTAGTAGCTATACTTAAAGTAAATCCATCTACATGTAGAGCTTTTAAAAGCTCATGTACTCCAGCATAAGGCTCAACATATAAATTTGCATTTTCTAGATAATGCTTTGCAAAACGATCTTTATGCTCTTTTGTGTATGAATCTATGTTATATAACATTTTTGGTATATTTGAATTTGGTTCGTTTATATAGTTCTCTAAATCCTCTTTTTTAATTGCATCCAAACCATAACTACTCCTTACATAGTTTACACTATATGTCATCGCAGCACTACTATCTAGGAGTGTTCCGTCCATATCAAATACAATAGATTTTATCATTTTATTTTTAATCCCAACACAAGAAGATCTTTGTCTTTACCATGAATCTTAGCAATACCAGGAAACTGTCCCCACTCTTTAAATCCAAATTTTTTAAAAAGCTTTAAACTTGTTGGATTATCTGCGAATATTAATGCTAGAAAGTTTTCAATACCAAATTCAGATGCAGAATCAACAATCTCCTTTAAAAATATCTGACCAAGCTTTTTACCTCTAAAGTTACTATCAATATATATATTAATTCTTGCACTACTTTCATATGCAATATGAGGGTAAAATGGCTGCAAAGAAACCCATGCAATTACTTTTCCATGATATTCCTTAACCATTATTGGACGCTTATTTTGATCATGAGATCTAAACCAGTCTATTTTTTCATCTGGTGTTACAGTCTCGCTATCAGCTGTTGATATACCATCATTGATTGCTCTATTGTATATCTTTACAATCTGTGGTAAATCTTCAATAGTTGCATTTCTAAGTTCTTTAATCATATAACCATCCTACCTTTTTCTATTTTCTATGTATTCTACAATATTTTCAATCTATTTGTCTATTACAAAGAAAAAAAATCATCATATACCCATTTTATAGGATGGGTATAGTATAATAGCAGACAATTTCAAATAGGGTATACAATGTCATTCAATAAATTCAATTTTTTAGATTCCATCAACAAAGTGTTACAAAAAAATAACTTTTTAAAACCAACACCAATACAATCAAAAGTAATTCCACTTGTACTAGAGAAAAAAGATATCATGGCTAGAGCCCAAACAGGTAGTGGTAAGACAGCTAGTTTTGTTCTTCCAATCACAGATATACTATTAAAAGATAAAAAAGAGGGAAAACCGAAGATAAGAGTACTTGTTATCACCCCAACAAGAGAGCTAACACAACAAGTTGCCGATACTTTTACTCAATTTTCACAAAAACTCAAAGTAGTAAGTGTGGTTGGTGGTGAGAGCATAGGTGATCAGCTTTATGATATACAGCAAGGTTGTGATATAGTGGTAGCAACTTCAGGTAGACTTCTTGATGTGTTTAGTAAAAAGCAGATGAATCTATCTAAACTAAAGTTTTTAGTTCTTGATGAAGCTGATAAGATGCTAGACCTTGGTTTTTCTGCCCAGCTAGATAGTATACTCAAAGAGATACCAACAAAACGACAAAATCTACTTTTTTCTGCAACTTACCCTCAAAAGATATTAGATATAGCATCAAAAATTACTAAAAATCCAACTTTAGTAAGCATTGAAGATGAAAATCAAACAGTTTCAAGCGTAAAACAGCGAGCAATCCAAGTAAATCAGGAAAACAGAAGAGTTCTTCTAAGAGAACTTTTAAAAACCAACAATTGGAAACTAGTTTTGGTCTTTATTGCAACAAAAAGAGCTGCTGATAATATAGCCCAAAAATTTAGAAAGTATGGATATGAAGCAGAGTCTTTTCATGGAAATCTTGAGCAAGAAGAGAGAATATACACCCTTGAGGATTTTAAAGCAAAAAAAATCAACATACTTTTTGCAACAGATATAGCAGCTCGTGGACTAGATATAGATGATATAGATTGTGTTATAAACTATGACTTACCTCGTTCTCCTGCTGATTATATACATCGTATTGGTCGTACTGCTAGGGCTGGCAAAAATGGGGAGGCTATAAGCTTTGTAACACATGAAAATATCGATCACTTTAAACTCATAGAAAAAAGAGCTCAAATCAATATAGAAAAAGAGCAGATAAAAGGGTTTGAGTTAACTGGACTAACACCTAAAAAACAAAAAGGAATGGCTCCAATAAAAGGGAAAAGAAAAAGTAAAAAAGATAAACTAAGAGAACAAAATTAAACCAACACCAATCCATCTGGAGTTATCTCATATATTTTATCTACAATAGAATCAATAAACTCTTTTTGATGAGATACTATAATTATGCTTTTATCTATATCTTTTAAAATCTCTACAAGCCTAATTTGCATTTTATAATCAAGTCCGCTAGTAGGTTCATCAAGAAGCATCAACTTTGGTTCTGTAACTAACACACCAGCAAGTGCTACAAGCTTTTTTTCTCCTCCAGAGAGATTATATACTATTTTATTTTCAAGATGTAAAATACCAAGGTCTTTTAGTATCATTCTAGATTTTAAAAGAGCCTCATCCCTACTGATACCAGAACTTAGAAGAGAAAATGCAACATCGTCTATAACAACAGGAGATAAAAACTGATTATCTGAATTTTGAAAAAGGTATCCAACCATATCTCTAAATGGACCATAATCATCTTGCGATTTTATCTCATTGTGGAAGATTTCTAAAGTGCCACTACTTTTATCTTGAAGTCCTGCAATAATATTTAGAAGTGTTGTCTTACCACATCCATTTGGACCTATTATAGCTATCTTCTCTTTGTGTGTAATATTTAAATCGATGTTACGACATAGAATATTTCCACCATTTTGGTATGAAAGATTTTTTAATGTTACTGAACAACTCATAGATATATTTCTCCTATATGTAAAGACAAAGACAGAATAACACTAAAAAGCAAAAGCCAGTCAGTTTTATTGGATATAGACTCTCTGTTTTGATAAATTGTGCCTTTAAAATTTCTAAGTATCATACTATATTTTAATTTCTCTGCCCTATCAAAGCATTTTACAATCATCATGCCAATTACATTTGCATATATTTTATAGCTAAAAAAACTACTTTTTGCTCTAAAATTTCTAACTTTCATCACTTTTTTTGTAACTTCATACTCATTTTTAATGATTATAACAAATTTACCTACAAAGAAAAATAGTGTTACTAACTTATTGGGAACTTTTAAAACTTGTAATGCTGAAGCGATATCAAACAGAGTTTTTTCATGAAAAACAAGTAGTGTAAACAGTATCAATGCATTAGCTCGTAATATAATTAAAAATGCGTACTCATAATCTTGATTTATAACTGCACTTAGACCCATAATAACTATAAATATATTTAAAAATAGCATTTTTTTCAAGGTCAAAAATAGTGCATCTTTTTTTATGATCATAAGATACACAGGAGCAATCAACATACTTAGCGATGGACTTTCTACAAAAGAGAGTCCAAAGCTATAAAGTATGACCGAGATTAAGCCAAATGATGGTGATATCACCTCTTTTTAACCAACTTTAAAAGAAAAAATATAAACCCAATAGATAAAAGAGCTAAAATCATCTTTGTATATGATTCATTTTCATCTACATTTTCGCTTATATTATTTCCACTTACATTATTTTCACTCTCATATGAGACTCTATTTTTGTGTCCCATAGATGCAATAACCTCAATGTCTATATTTTTTTGTATATGAGGAAAACTTGCTTCTCCTTTTTTGTCTGTAATACCTTCAAATAAAAGCTTATCTTTTTCACCTAATATCTTAACTTTACAATCTTGACAAAAAGAACTCTTCGTAAAATAGCTCTTAATATGTAAAGTTTTTCCATCATCATCAGCAAGTATATATAGTTTATGTGCAAATAGCGATACTGATATAAAAAATAGTATAGTTATGTATCTCATTTTAACTCCTCAATAATTTTTGGATAGACTTTTTTCAGAAACAGTATTGCAAACATAGTTATAAAACCTTCTATAAACATAATTGGTATATTGCTCAAAAATGAAATTTTAGCTGCTTCTACTAAAGAATCTCCATTGAGTGCTAGAGTAAGAGATAGCATTAAAGCAGATAGGCCAACTGCTATAAATCCCACACAAAAATACTTTATTTTTTCTAATACTTGATTTTTTACTTGTATAGAAAAAATATAATATGCCAATAACGCTGGTAATGCCATGTTGAATGTATTTATTCCAAGTGTACTTACTCCACCATATCCAAAAAGAAGGCCTTGAATAAGAAGAGCAATACCAATAGCAATAAATGCTCTAACACCTAAAATTGCTCCTATTATGCCATTTAGAACCAAATGAATAGAAGCAGGACCAATAGGAATATGTATAAATGACCCAACAAAAAACAGGGCAGAAAATACTGCGACAAGAGGTATTTCCTCATTTTTTAATTTTTTAAGGGCATAAGCACTTATAGCAATAGTAACAATTGCCCCACCTATTAAAATCTCTGGTCTTAAAACACCTTCACTTATATGCATTACTTCATCTCATATGTCTTAACCCAAATCACAGCACCAAGCTCAACTGGGTAGTCTTTATTATCTTTTTTGATTGTTACATCATCTTCAATAAGAGCTGCAAATCCCCACCAACCAGATTTTGGCATAGCATAATGAAACACTCCGTTTTTATCTGCTTTTACTACTTGAGTAATATGATTGTCAGTAGGTGCTTCAAAATGACTTGTATCATTAAGATATTCAATCTCTACTTCAGCATAAGGAACGACTTTTCCTTTATAATAAACAGTTCCACTAAATATATTACCACTATATAAACTATATGGGCGACTTAATGGAACAATCTCCGCTTTTAAACCAGTTTTTGCATCCCATCCCTCTCCTGCATTGTGTACATCAACTATGGTCTTTGTAATATGTCTTATAAACTTACCTTCGCTTGGTTCAAAGTATGGCTTTGGATCTACAAAGTAGATATAGTCTCCTATATTTTTATACTTCGTAGTATATTCCCAGGTCTGAAAACCTTTGATTCTTTTACTTTTTATTTTACTAAGTAAATTAACTTTTTTTCCATCTAAAAAATAACCAAACTCTTTTGGTTTATCCATCTGCATATAAGTTTGCTCAAAAGGATGTATAAACATTATCTGCATATTTTGCTTCTTTGAGTTTGTAACTACATCCGAATCTGGTTTTAATACTCCAAAATGTGCCTGTAGCACACTTGATACAAGTACTGTCATTAAAAGAACTTTTTTTACATTTATCATTTTTTACTCCATTTCTAATTTCATAAGGTACATATCTTCACCATCTAAAACTTCAACTGCACCATCACAATGAGGACAAGCAAATGTATTTTTTTCTAAAATAGTCTCTTTTCCACACATGGTACACCTCACAACTAAATCTTGGTGATGTATACAAAACTCAGCTCCATCACAGATAGTCTTCTCTTTAAAAGTATCAAAAGCAATCTGTAAAAGATGAGGCTCTACACCACTTAGTTTACCAATCTTAACTTCCACCTTTGTAACCTTTGTTGCACTATTATCTTTAGCATTTTTTTCACACATATACAATAAATCTTGCACTATTGAAAATTCATGCATCTTAACAGATCCTAGGAAGAAGCTCACCAGTAGGCATATCTAAAAATCTTTTAGTACCCCATTCACTAGAAAGTACTACTTTTTTAGTATACTCATCTGTGACTTTTCCTATGCAGGAACACATTTTATTTTGAGAAAAGGTTTTTAAAACCTTAATGGCTTCATCTACATCATTTGGATCTAATGCAAGTACAAAAGTACCCTCATTGGCCAAAGCACTTGGCTCAAAACCTAAAAGTTCACAAATACCTTTAACTTCACTGCATACAGGTATCTTTTCTTCATCTATCTCGATACAAATATTACTAGCTTTTGCCCACTCATTTAAAACAGCGGCAAGTCCACCACGAGTAGCATCTCTCATCTCTTTTGGTTTGATTCTGGCATCTTTTAGAGCCTCTACCATTGGCCATAAAGAGGCACAATCACTCTTTAATGTACTTGTTATATCTATACCTTCACGATTTGCATAGATAGCAGCCCCATGTGTACCAATATCACGAGAAACAACTATAGCATCTCCAACAGCTAAATTACTTGCACTTATACCTTCAAGCTGCATAACACCAACACCACTGGTATTTATAAAAAGTCTATCTACACTTCCTCGTGGTACTACTTTTGTATCTCCTGCAACCACTACTGCTCCACAAATTTCAAGCTCTTTTTTTATACTTTTTACAATTTCATCTAAAACACTAACTTCAAAGCCCTCTTCTATAATCATAGCTAGTGTTACATACTTAGGTTTTGCACCCATCATCGCAAGATCATTGCATGTCCCACAAACAGAAAGCTTGCCTATATCTCCCCCACTAAAAAAAAGTGGGCTGATAGTAAAACTATCTGTTGTAAAAGCAAGCTTACCACCTTCAATCAAAGAGGCATCTTCACTTTTCTTTAAGTAGTCATTTTTTAAATATTTATAAAAAATACCCTCTATAAGCTCGTTGTTTTCTTCCCCACCATTTCCATGTGCGAGTGTAATTAGTTTCATCATAATACTCCACCATATTTGTAGTATGCTGCACATGCACCTTCACTTGAAACCATGCAACTTCCTATTGGACTACTTGGTTTACAAGCTTTACCAAATACTTTACAATCTGTAGGTTTTGCTACCCCTTTTAGTATGTCGCCACATATACAAAGCTTATGGTCATTTATCTCCTCTTTTGGTAGAACTTTATCATAAATTTTTTCTGCATCTAAGTAGGAAAATTCATCTTTTAACTTTAGTCCACTTTTAGGGATATTTCCAAGTCCTCTCCATTTGAAAAGCTCTCTTTGATCAAAATATTTATTTATCAAATCTTGTGCAACTATGTTACCTTCATATGAAACACTTCTTTTGTATTGATTTTCTAGATCTGCCCGTTTTTCATTGACTTGACGAACGATCATCAAGATACCTTCCATAACATCAATAGGCTCAAATCCAGTAACGACAACTGGTTTATGATATTTTTTTGGAAATTGATCATATATTTTTGAGCCAGTTATAACGCTTACATGGCTTGGTCCTATAAAGGCATCAATCAAACACTCTTCACTTTGCAATAAAACTTCCATAACCTCTGGAACCGTAACATGGTTAATATGAAAAAATATATTTTTTAAATCATGTTTAATTACTTGATCTATAAGTGCAGCTGTCATTGGTGTTGTTGTCTCAAAACCAATTGCAAAAAATATTACTTTTTTTTCTGGATTATCTTTAGCAATTTTTAAAGTATCAAGTGGAGAATATACAAAACGAACATCTGCACCTTTACTTCTAGCATCCTGTAGACTACCATGACTACCTGGAACTTTTATCATATCACCTAATGTCACCATAATTACATCTGGTTGCTGTGAAAGTACATATGCATGGTCAATTCGCTCTTTTGGCATAATACAAACAGGACATCCAGGACCATGCACAAACTCTATAGTATCCGGCAAAATTTGAGGTATACCATACTTCATGATTGTATGAGTATGACCTCCACATACTTCCATAAGTCTAATTTTTGTTTTTGATTCTTGTTTTATTAGTTTTGCTAAGGCTTTCATGTGTTCAGGATTGCGAAAAGCCTTAAATAGATCAAGTTCTTTTTGAGGCATAACCCATATCTCCCTCATCTTCATCTATTTGGCCACTATTCATCTGCTCAATTATCTCTTCATAAAGTCGTATAGACTCTTCTGCTTCTTCTGTACTTATCTTATTCATAGCAAATCCAACATGAATAAGCACATACTCACCAACTTCAACACTCTCACCAATCAAATCAAGTGTGACTTGTCTCTTTACGCCCATAGTATCGACTGTTGCCATATTGTTTTCATCGATTTCTACTACCTTTGAAGGGATTGAGAGACACATTATCTTAATGCCTTTTTCATCTGAAGATAACTAACCCACTTATCTATACCTTGTCCACTTTTAGAATCAATTTCTATAACATCAACTTTTGGATTAAGTTTTCTTGTCTCTTTTATAGCCTTTTCAACATCAAAATCAAAATAAGGAAGTAAATCACATTTTGTAATCAGAAGAACATCAGCAGCTCTAAACATAACAGGATATTTTGCTGGTTTGTCATCTCCTTCTGGAACTGATAGAAGTACAACATTTAAGTGTGTTCCAACATCATATGAAGCTGGGCAAACTAGATTTCCAACATTTTCTACAAATACAACATCAAGTCCATCTATTGGCATATGATGTAATCCATCGTGAACCATATGAGCATCAAGATGACATGCTTGACCTGTTGTTATTTGATGAGCTACTGCTCCTTTTGCCTTAATTCTATCTGCATCTTGATTTGTTTCAAGATCACCTTCAATAACACCAAGTTTTATGCCTCCATGATCTATAGTAGCCTCAAGGAGTGTAGTTTTACCACTACCAGGACTACTCATAAGGTTAACCGCCAATGCTCCATGTTTTTCAAAATGCTCTCTATTGTGAGCAGCTTGTGTATCATTTACATCTAGTATCTTTGTAATAACCTCTATAGTTTTAGGATCATTTAGTTGAGGATTTGGGTGCTCTTCGTGAGAGTGACTATGACTATGTTCATGAGTGTGAGGTGCTATTGTACATCCGCAATCTTTACACATCTTTATATTCCTTGAGTTAATTTTCAACAATTATATACTTTTTATGTAAAATAGGAGTAAAAAAAGCTCTTTCTTAGTTACTTTTGGGAAAAATATGATATGAGAGAAGATATATGCCCATACTGTTTTAGTAAACACCTTTATAAAGTTACACAAACATCATATAAGTGTTCCAAATGCAAAAAAAAATACAGTATCAAAAAACTTCAAAAAGACAGCACAATTATGGACTATTTTTGTGATAACATAAGTGCAAATGAGTGTGCAAAAACTTTAAATTTTAACTACAAAAGTGTCAAAGAAAGGTACATGGATTTTAGAAAACTAGCACTATTGCATTTAGAAGAAATTTATACTAAAAACAGCAATCAATTTAGTGAATATGATGAGTACTATTTTTTACCAAAACATAAAAGAGGAAAAGTAAAGTATCTATTTGATGCTATTGGCATTCTTGGTATGGTATATAATACAAAAATCTATACCATTTTATTAACTGACCAATTTTCTCATATAAAACAGGAGAGTAAAGATATACAAATCACATACATTAAAGAGTATGCAAAATATCTAAATAGATATAAAATAGTACATTTTGAAAAGTTTGATAGTCTTATCATAAAATTTTGGGTCTATCTAGAAAAAAATACTCTTCACTACAAAGGTGTTTCAAAAGATAACTTTATATACTATCTTAAAGAGTGTGAATTTAAATTTAACTTCAATAGAAAAGAACAAAAAGATATACTATGGAAGCGTTGGCTTATGAGATAACGCACTTATAATCTGCCCTACTGCGATAGATCCATCATTGATAGGCAACCTGCTTTGAAAAAGAATACTACCCTTTTTTTCAAGTATTTTTTCAACTAGAGTTCTATTTTGAAAAACACCTCCGCTTAATAGTGTTTTTAGATTATAAGTATCTGATATTTCTACTATGATTTTAGCAAGAGCATTTATAAACTTTGAAGCTATAATCTTTGAATTATTATCAATTATCATATCTTTAATAATGTGCTTATATCTTATGATTTTACCATCTAAATATATATCATACGAGTCTTTTATGTTTTCGTCATAAAGTGATTCTAATATCAATCCACTCTCACCATCGTAACTAACTACATCACATACTCCTGCCACTGTAGCAACCATATCAAAGAGTCTACCTACTGCAGAGCATTTTGGAGAGTTTAGTCTTTTTTCATGTATCTGCTTTAGAAGATTTAACTGACTTTTACTAAATTTTGATAAAAAACTGTCATATACCACATCATCTTTGTTATCAAATATAATAGAGAGTGCAACTCTTTTTATATCTTTTATACTTGCATCACCACCTAAAAGTAAAAATGGCTCAAAATATGCTACTCTCTCATACTTTACCCTATCACAAACAAAAAACTCTCCACCCCAGATCGTACCATCATCACCATAGCCTGTTCCATCCCAAGCAACTCCTAGAACTTGTTCATCTAAATTATGCTCAAACATACAGCTAAGAACATGTGCGTAGTGGTGCTGAACCTGAACTAGAGGTTTATTTTGTTTTTTTGCCCACTTTGTTGTCTCATAAAGTGGATGTTTGTCACAAATAATTAAATCTGGTTCAAAGTCATAAAAGTCTATAAAAGTTTTTAGAGTTTTATGAAAACTATCTATTGTTGAAATATTATCTAAATCACCGATAAATGGACTTAGTATAAGCTGATTATTTATGTATATAGCTATTGCATTTTTTTGATGAGCACCAATAGCTAGAATTTTTCTTTTATCTTTTGTATTAAACTTTATTGATAGAGGTGTTATGCCTCTTGATGCTCTCATCATCAGGTTTTTTCCAGCTATAACTTGCAAAACTGTATCATCACTGCTATTTATAATATCTCTGTTATAATCCAAATAATAATCAACAACATCATCCAATTTTGCTTTTAAATCCTCTTCATTTGTAATTATTGGTTCTCCAGAACGATTGGCACTTGTTGCTATTATCGGATGTTGTAAAAAATCCAAAAGCTTTACATGTAGAGGTGTATAAGGTAAAAATACCCCTAGTCTATCTATAAAAGGTGCCACATATGGGCTAATATTGTTTGGTTTGGTTCTCAATAAAACTATAGGTCTATCCCTTGAGCAAACTGTAGATTTTTCTATATCAGTTATAGAACAAACAGATTCAATATCTTCTATACTTCTTAGCATAACTGCAAACGGTTTTGATGGTCTATTTTTTTTGTCTCTAAGCATTTGAATAGTTTTACAATTAGTTGCATCACAAATAAGATGAAATCCGCCCATACCTTTCATAGCAACTATATGACCATCTTTTATAAAGTTAGCTAAATCTTCTATAGCGTTTAAATTTGTAGATATAATTTTATCATTCATATCTTTAAGGCTTAAAGTAGGTCCACATATTTCACAGCTTATAGGCTGAGCATGATATCTTCTATCAGTTGGATTATCATACTCCTTTTGACACTCTTTGCACATCACAAATGAACTCATAGATGTATTGGGCCTATCATATGGAACTGTTTTGACTATAGAGTACCTAGGTCCACAATTTGTACAGTTTATAAAAAAGTAATTAAACCTTCTATTGTGCTTATCTCTCATCTCATTTAAACAATCATCACACATGGCAAAATCAGGTGAAACTAAGGAGGATTTACTTTGAAGATTTTTACTCTTGACTATTTTAAAAGAATCAAAATTTTCTATATTGCATTGCTCTTTTTTTAAAGAATCTATTCTTGCCAAAGGCGGAAGCTTATCATACAAATCTTTTTCAAAAAAACTTATATCTTCGCTACTTCCCTCTACCGCAATTTGTACACCAACTGAGTCATTTAAAACGAAACCTTTAAGTGCATGTTTTTGAGCTAAACTATACACAAATGGACGAAAGCCAACACCTTGGACTACTCCTTCAACACTATATTTAAAGTGTTCAATTATCAATCGGCAACTCTCTATTTAAACATATATCTGAATTGGATGATATATTTTTACATGTAATTTCAGTTAATTTCTTTATACCAAACATTGAACCACAAAGTAGAGTTTTTTCGCTTGAAAGATTTTCTCTACATGAGTCTGATGTATCTGAAAGAAAGTAAGCAAGAGCTTCTATCATGCCAAAACTAAGTGTTATGTCATCTGTTCCTGCGAGTTTAAAACTCATGGTACTTCTTATGAGTCTAAGCATATCAAAATCAGATCTTATTGACTCTTTATCAACCAGTAGATAGTCAACTCTAGGACCTTTTTTTCCACCAAAATCTTCTGCATTTTCTATAATTTTGTCACTTCCATCTTTAATATTATCACCAATACCAAGAATAACAGCAGCTATTCCCCATATAGTATATATACTATCTGATACATTTTTTGGTATATTATATTCTAAAGCTTTTGTATAAATATCTGGAAAATTTTTAGCATAATTATTTACAAGCTTATTGCCAGTATCAGACTCTCTAATCATATCAAATATCTCTACCATATCAGTTATGACTGGAAATTTTATCAAATCTAACATACCAGTTTTTTCAGAAAGATGCATGATATTATCATCATGAGTTTTACTTATATAAAAACAGCTTATTTTTTTATCAAAAAGTTTATGTTCTTGCACTACAGAAGCAAACTGTGCATGCGAATTTAAATCAAATCTTTTTAAATTTTCTCTTAATTCAGGTGCACAGTATCCATCACCTTCAAGTATAAGAATTTCACCATTTTCAAGTACACTAACTTCTATTTGAGGCAGTTTGTTAAAGGTGCCTTCAATTTTTATGTTATACCTAGACTTCTTTGCATCAATTTTATATATAAAATCCACCCCACATGCTTGTAGATTTTCACAAATATTCAATAAAAGCAGTTCATCTGGAAGTTTAATTTTGACTCTATTTGATGGCAATATCTCTTTTGATGCATATAGAGTATTAACCCTTAGCCTTATAGCTGGTTTTTCCAAACTCGCTAGTGCTTTTATCTCATTGTCTTTAATAACTACCATCTTTTCTACTACTGAAAGATCTGTAGGAATTACAATAAAATCTTCCAATTTATCAAATCCAACATCAAGTTTTCCTATGATATATGATCCACTAGATGAGTCTATATGAACTTCATTGCCGTCACTTATAAGCTTTGATACCTCTTTATATAGAGACTTAAAGTCATTAGTAGCTTTTATAAGAATACTTTTTTCATCATACAAGACAAGTTCTTTGGCATCAAAAGTTTTTAAACCTACTTCATTGTTGATAAATGGATTGAGATTATTAGCTTTACTTGTTAAAAGAGTTTTAGGAGTAAATGGTACACAAAGAGTACAACTCTCTAATGGCTCTTTTGCCTCTTTAAACTCATCTACTACATTTACAGCAGTAGATTTAAAAAATATAGATAAAGGGAGTCTCTCTCCTATATAGGTAGAAAAATCACTCAATATAGACTCATCACCTTTTACATAAAGGCTAACAATATTATTAGCCCTACTAATACTAAAATTTATATCGAAATCTTTACATATACTCTCTAAAATATTCTCCAATAGTGCATTTTTTGAAACATAGTTAAATTCAAAAGCCAATACCATAATCACATAATCCTTAATATCTAAAATTCTCTTTCACATGCACTTTGAGCAACATCTTGAATATGCAAGTTGTTTACTTTTTCGTACCCGATACCTAATTCCTGCAGATGTTTTAAAAAAGTTTTTTCCATTAAAGCACTACCTTTTATAACAGGCTTACTCATCTGAAGAGTTGTATCAGAAATGACCTCTGGTATTATACCAATTATTTTTGTTTTTGGTCTGTCACCAACCATATCCATCATCATGAGCGTTTGCAGCATCTCAACTTCATGTGCACTTCCACTCCAAGATATACTATTGGGAACATCTTCAAAATCAAAAAAATAGACATCTCCTATTTCACCATCATTAGCATCAACACAATCAAACATAATCATATAATCATACTCAACTATGATTGGGATTAGACGCTCCGCTAGTGTTCCACCATCTACAAATGTAAGAGTATGTTTATCGGAAGTAAATTTGTAGTTTTTTTCTATTGTACGGCATAAGTGTACGCCAACTCCTTCGTCAGCGCACACTACATTGCCAATACCTAAGACTAGTATTTTCAAATCAAACCCTTAATGGTGATCTTTTTCAAATCTCAAACCACTAACAATAGAGTCTATTGAGCCTTCTCTACCCATAATTGAGTTAAATACAGCCATATATACATGCACTAAAGTAAAGATAAGTATACCCCACATAGCAATATGGTGTATTTCTCTAACATTAGCAAGCCCACCCATAAGAGCTTCAAGTGGTCTCATATAATCATATAAAAAACCTCCTAATCCTTCATGGTATACATGTACATATAAAATAAGTCCTGTTATACATACAGCATATACCATCGCATACAATCCTATATATGCTACAAACTGTAGTGGATTATAAACACCTCTTATTTTTGGATGCTCCCCCATAAAGAGGTAGTATTTAATCTGCTGAATCCAAATTTTTGGGCTTATAAAATCCCAAAAAGAGATTCTCTCTTTTTTGCTCATAATATCAAATAAAAACAAAAAAGTTTTATATAGAGTTATAGCTATAAGCAAAAAGCCTATTATTTGATGCCACATTCTCATTTCAGCATTTAAGAAAAGTATTGGCTCTTTTGAAGTTTCTGGTGAAATAAAAACATATGCAATATAAAAACCAGTAACTGTTAAAGCAAATATTGAAAATGCTCGTATCCAATGAGTCCACCTAAGACCAGATGAAAACTCATATTCAGTTTTTCTATTAAGCATTTACTCTCCTTTTAACAAGTTGTACTATTTGGATTAACTTTATAAGCACTTACTTCGTTTCCTTTAGTATCCATTACATGAACGGCACAAGCTATACATGGATCAAATGAGTGAATAACTCTTATGATTTCAAGAGGCTGAGACAAGTCTTCTAATGTTAAACCAACAAGCGACTCTTCATAAGCTCCTCTAACTCCATTTGCATCTTTTGGACTAGCATTCCAAGTCGAAGGTACAACTGCTTGATAGTTTTCAACTACACCATTTTTGATTCTAATCCAGTGGCTTAAAATTCCTCTTGGTGCATTGCCCATAAATCTTCCCTTGTACTCTTTATTTTTATCTATATCATAAGTTGTACAAGTTGAATCATCTACTTTTAAGTTTTCAATTAGAGAATTAAATGCCTCAAGTGCATTATCTGAAACTACTTTAGCTTCAAGCATTCTACATGCTGTTCTTCCTAATGTTGTTGGCACTGCAGATATTGGTAATCCAGTGTCTTTTAAAAACTGATTCACCACTTTAACAACTCTCTTATTCCCTTTTGCATAGTTAATAACAATATTTGAAAGAGGTCCGACTTGCATTGGCTTTGAATCATATCTTGGAGCTTTTATCCAGCTATATTTACCAGTTTCATCTACAACTTTTGAATGTTCAAGCTCACCTTTTCCATTTATAGTTTCAGCATCTTTTAGCCCTGTATAATTTGGCTCTGTTTCACCATCATAAGGGTGAAGTGGAGCATCATTTTTATACCATGCATGAGTTGCCTCTTCGGTAATTTTTGATTCATCTATTTTATGGGTCTTAAAATCTCTACCTTCAAGCATGGCAACAACATCTTCAGCCATCATAATTCCATCTTCAAACAAATACTCTTTAGAATTTAAAGGAAACTCTCTATAGGTCATTAAATTTGCAACACCAAATCCAGTTGTAACACTTGGCTCATTTGCATAAGCCCTTCCAGCCATAACTAAATCTGCATAGTAACAATTATCAACAAAATCAGCAATCTCTTTAAACTTTGTCAAGTATTCACCAAGTCTTGCAGGGTTCTGCAAATCCATAATACATGTAACACCACCTACAGTTAAACTTTGTGGATGAGGTTGTTTTGCACCAAAAATTGCCATCATCTGAGCAGCTATTCTTTGGATCTTTAAGCCCTCTAAGTAGTGAGACAGTGCTATTAAGTTTTCTTCAGGTGTCAACTTGTATGTTTTATGTCCCCAATAAGCATTTGCAAATGGTCCAAGATTCCCTTTTTTTACAAAATCTCCAACTCTTTTTTGAACCGCTTTTAAATGGTCTTCTCCTGTATACATTGGTGTATCAGTGTAGTTAAAAGCATCTTTACTTGCTTTTGCAGGGTCTGCACTTAGTGCTGAAACCACATCTACCCAATCTAACCCATGAAGATGATAAAAATGAACAGGGTGGTCATGAAGAGTAAGGGCAGCATTCATTAAACATCTTACAAGTTTTGCATTTAGTGGTGGAACAATCCCAAGTGCATCCTCAGCTGCTTCAATACCAGCTCTATAGTGAGAGTATGTACAAACACCACAAATTCTTTGCACAAAAAATCCAACATCTCTCGGATCTCTTCCTTTAACTATATTTTCAAGCCCTCTCCATAGTGTTGATGAAGAGTAGGCCTCGGTAATTTTATTGTTATCATCAACAATAACTTCTATCCTAAGATGTCCTTCTATCCTAGTTATTGGGTCAACTATTATTCTTTTACTCATTATATTTCCTTATAGATTATTCTTCATCTTTTGGAGCGCCTTTAAAGGCTGCTATGGCAGCATGAGCTGCAATTCCAACTGCTGTTGCACTTAAAAGAGCGACGCCTACCTTATCTGCAGTTGCATCTGCTCCCAATCCATATAAAGTACTATATAATCTATCGCCAAGAGGCTCTTCGAATGGTCCCATAGCATCCCAAAAATCTGGTTCACTACAACCGATGCAACCATGACCTGCTTGAACTGGCCAAGAAGTGTGCTGGTTAAATCTCTCTCTAGAACAATTATTGAAAGTATATGGCCCCTTACAACCAACTTTATAAAGGCAATACCCTTTTTTTGCACCCTCATCACCAAACTCTTGAACAAATTCTCCAGCATCAAAACGGCCTCTTCTTTCACAAAGATCATGAATACGAAGTCCATAAGCCCATTTTGGACGACTGTAAGCATCAAGCGCAGGAAGTGTTCCAAAAAGAATATAGTGAAGTATATTTCCTACTATATTTTTCTCACTTGGAGGACAGCCTGGAACATTAATGACTGGTTTATTTGTAATTTTACTAAGCCCTTGTGCATTGGTCGGATTTGGATATGCAGCCTGCACCCCTCCAAAACTTGAACATGTCCCAATAGCAAAAATTGCTGCAGCTGATTCAGAAGCTTTCAATGCATGTTCTCTACCTGTAGTACCATGTGGTCCAACAGTCAAATAAAAGTCACTATCTCCTGCAGGAATACCGCCCTCTACCATTAAAATATACTTACCTTTATATTTCTCAATTGCTTGCTCTAAGTTATGTTCTGCTTGCCAGCCCGCTGCAGCCATAAGAGTTTCATGATATTCTAGTGATATATAGTCAAAAATTAAACTATCAATACCTGGTGCATCAGTCCTTAAAAGACTCTCACTACAACCAGTACACTCTGCCATATGCAGCCAAACAACTGGTAAACGATCAGATAGTTCAGCGGCCTGTGCCATAAGTGGTGTAAATGAAGAAGGAAGTGAAAGCATTGCCGTCATTCCAGCAGCCCACTTCATAAAGTCACGACGACTTATGCCTTTTTCGTCTAATAACTGTGCTATTGACATATCCTCTTTCATTGGTGCAAGCTTTTTAAGTTCACCAAGTCTAGTGGAAATCTTTTGGTACAGTTTTTCTTGTTCCATAGATTACTCCTAATTTGATTTTTTATCATGAACCTTCATAAAATGAGCATTCGTTCATATAAATTATTTATTTATTATTTTATCTAATAAGGGGGGATAATAAAAAGTATCCTCATATTAAATGAATAAAATTAGAATAGTGGGTAAAAAAGTAACGAAATAATAGGATAAATATTGTATTAGATTAAATTTTTATTAAACAAATCGTAATAATTTAATAAATTAAATTATAAATTAGTGATATATTTATCTCAAATTATGCAAGAAGTCTATTGTGTTGTACAAACAGCACAAACATCAAATGCTTTAAAAACTAAATCCGCATCATTTGGGCTAGTTAGTCCCATTATCGCTTTTTGTGCAACAGCTGGGTTTTCCCTACTTCCATTGCCTAAATTCCAAACAGTTGGGGTTATGATGTCATAACTTTTAATTATGCCTTGTTTTATCTCTACTTTATGTATAAGTGAACCTCTTGCTGCCTCACAATACCCTACTCCAACTGAAGTTAAACTATCATATGGTATATTAGGGCTAATACATGATTTTTGATATATATCAATCTTTTTAAGAAGATTTTTTGATTTTAAAATCAGATGAGCTATTTCAGAAATACGAGCTATAATTCTTGTGAGTATTGAGTCTTTATTTCGTTTGTGCAGGTCTCTTATAAGAGGATTTTTAATTATCATCATTCTTGCTATTGGCCCTGTTTCATAGTACCTATTTTTATATATTGCACTTTTTGAGTATGTATATCCATTTGGCTCAAAAAAACTATTTAGTAGACTTTCACCTACATAGTTAATATCCGCATTTAAAACTCTTGTAGCTTCACATTTTTTTGGATTTTTAAGACTACTATTGTTTCCAAATGATATAAACCTATCGTAGCTTTTACCCATATGGTTAAGATTTTTATCCACTAAAACCTCTAATATTTTTTTTAGGTTTCCATTAGTAGATTTAATTTGAATAGATGTTTCAAAAGATATAAATTCATCCAATGAAAGACCAAAAATCTCTTTTTCACAAAACTCTTCTACCTCTTCTATGTATCTCATAGATTCATATATATCACCTTGTGTTGGGTCACATGTAACACCACCTACCATACAAAAAGATCCATGAGGCCACTGCCCTGTAAAGATGGACATAGCTTTTAGTATAGTAGCACATGCCTTTTGTGATTTAATCCACTCTTTACCCTCAAATGCTCTAATACTACTCTCATCTTCACCATTTATCTTAAGTATCTCTGGAAGTATTGAGAAATATAGCCATTTGATGTGATTTTGTATCTTTTCAGCATTTAAGGCAAACTCTCTTATGCGTTTTGCTTTTTTTGTTATATCTATCTTAATTCCCATGTTGACATAAGCGTTCTCTATTGCATTTATAGAGGCAATAATATGCGATGTATTACATATACCACATACTCTTGGTGTAATGAGCAATGCATCTAAAAATGGTCTATTTTCTAGTATTTTTTCTATACCACGAAAGTTTAAAAACTTTATTTTTGCATAATCTATTTTGTTATTTTCCCATTCTAGTTCTAGTGTAGCCTCGCCTTCAATCTTTTGTATTATCTCTTTAGTTATTTTCATCTATAAGTCTCTTTTCTAGTCTTTCTATCTTAAATCCTTTAGCAACTCCAGCTAGCGAATAATATGCTCGTTTACTAATTCCATAAGGTGCTGATGGTAGAGACATATGTTTTTTTGTTTCATATAGTGCAAGTCTTGGAAAATCAAACTCTGTACAACCAAAGCATGCTGAACCAACTCTTGTTTTACTACTAACCGAGTTCCATAAAATTTTGTTGCAATTTGCATGTGTCATTGGTCCTTGACAACCATGCTCGTAAAACAAACAGCCCTCCTTTTCTCCATAATCCTTACAATCAACTTTCCATTCAAAATACTCATTTCTTAAACACCCGTGATGCACTAAGTAAGAGTAAACTTCTTTGGGTCTTCTGTACTCATCTAGACTAAGTTTATCTCCATAATGAAGTTTTAAAAGAGTTTCAACAAACCACCTAGGATGCATAGGACAACCTGATATATTGATGACTTTTGAGTTGTTAAACCAAAAACCACCCTTCTCTTTTCCACTAAATAGTGCTCCAAAAATTTTTGCTTCATTTTGAAGTCGAAATATACCACCAAAACTTGCACAACTACCTGCACATATGATGTATTTTGCTTTTTTTGATAAAATATCTAAAATATCTTTAAAAGAATAACCAAATCTTGAAAGAATTTTTTCACTCCTGCTTAATGCTCCTTCTATAACCAAAAAATCTACTTTTGCATCTGTTTTTAATATATCTTCTAATGAATAAGGAGTATTTATTTGTGGATGATGAAGTATTTTAAATACTTTTGAAAACATATCCATGCTCGGATAGTTTAAAAAAGAGTGTGAATTACCATTGCATGTGAGACCTTGTAGCCATACTATGCTAGAGCGATTATGATGCTTCATGAACTTTTAGTGCTTGATATATGTTAAAAGCAACATCTTTACTAAAAGATTCTAAATTGTTATCTAGAATATTTTCTCCATTTAAAAATACAAATCCTCCAAGATAGCCCATAAACAATCCAAATGCGGAAAAGAAATTTTGATCTCGTAACTCACCTTTACGAACACCGTCTTCAAAAAATATCATCATCTCAGTGACAAAAGATGCTACACAAACCATACCTTCACAACCATCTTTAAAAATCTCTTTATTTGCTAAATAGACACGCAAAAAGTAGTCTAAATATTGAGGTTTTTCAACCGCTAGTTTAAAATATAGTGAAACTATCTTCTCTATCTTCTCTTTTGAATCACAATCTTCTTCATTTACACTACGAATCATAGCTCCAACTTTATCAGAAGAGTATCTTATAAGCTCTTGAGCCAAAGACTCTTTTGATGAAAAATAGTTATAAAAATTTCCTACACTCATGTTCATTTTTTTTGCAATATCAGGCATAGTTGTAGCATAAAAACCCTTTTGGGAAAAAAGCAACAAAGATGTCTCTAAAATAAGTTCTGTTTTTTTTGTTTTTTTGTCCATCATGACTCTCCTCATAAAATAGCATCTGTATTCTATCATATTTATTAGTAGATTTTTTGCGATATTAACCACATGTTAATATAAATAACATATAATCATATAAAACGAAAGGTATAAATATATGCTTCTGATGCAACTAGAAACACCAGAAAAATTTTCTTTTCTTCATATTGCTCACCATGTAGCAAAATCAGATGGTAAAATGGGAAATAGAGAAAAAAGAAAGATTGAGGATTACTGTACAGAAATGGGTATTGACAATATTATTTTTGATGATGAAAACTATAGTATAGATAAATGTCTAAGTAAATTCAAAACTCAAAAAAGTCAAAAGATTTTACTTTTAGAAATCATGTTATTAATACATGTAGATGATACTTTTAATAACTCTGAACATAAACTTTTAGAAATTATATCTAAAAAGTTTAACTTCAATGAAATGCAAGTAAAATATGCTTCTACATGGGGTAAAGCTGTATCTGCTCTAAGAGAACAAGCTCTTTTGATTATTGATAATTCCTAAATCTTCAAAGTACTTTTTGATTGATTTATCACTAAATGTCTTATCATACATATGAAGTTCTTGCCATGTTATACCATCAAGCAAATCAGTATGAGAGGGCTCAAGTTTTTTCTCTATTTCTATTAAAAACTGCTTAATTTTTCTAATAAAAAGTGCAAACTGAGAAGCGGTAAAACTATCTAATAGATGTATAAGAGGTTGATAATTTGAAATTCTTCTTCCACTATCATCATTTAGTTCAACTGACCAAATTTTCCTAGCAAAATCATGTCTATATTCAACACTTGTACGGTTTGAGTAAGCAAATGCCCTTAACTCTTTTTTAAAATTTTCTATATCCATAAAATCATACTTAGCATCAAAAAACAGAAATACAGAAATAAGAAAAATATCTTCAACTAAAATAGGTTTATTTCTCAGCTCTTTTAATGTAAGCTCTTCAATATCTAGTTGTTCTCGAAGATAATTAAGATGATTTACTCTCCAGTTCTGTTTATCTTGCTTGGTTCTTTTTTGCCACTCAATCAGTGTTGGTCTTGGTATTTTAAATCTATCTACAAGTTTTTTGTATGAAAATCGCATAAAGTATCCTATATAAAAGTGAAGGTATTATAACATATATGGGTACCTCTAAAAACCCTTATATCCTCAGCATTATAGCAAATATGCTAATGCAAGGCGAAATTATGCAGGAGCTACTAGTAGCTTCAAATGATTTCAACAAAGCAGTAGCGTGTTTGCTATA
>Ga0256840_1001473_pt1 | contig 22106 bp, 23 predicted proteins | sample 355202metaG_FD_185969 | JGI IMG/M metagenome (GOLD analysis project Ga0256840, IMG submission 185969) | Hydrothermal vent microbial communities from Mid Atlantic Ridge, Atlantic Ocean - 355-202 | ecosystem: Environmental > Aquatic > Marine > Hydrothermal vents | place: Atlantic Ocean: Mid...
GATTACAATTCCTTTGCCCACTCCGCACAGAATAATCTTTGGAGCATCGTTGGAGGGGCAGCAAGCATAGGAGCTTTGCTTTTCGCTGGAGCAAGTTCTCTGGTTGGAAAAGTAGCCATGGGAACATTAGCAAATTCTATTGCTCAAGCCGGTAATGATTCAATGCCAAGCACAAAGGAGCAAATGCAGGCGATAGGAGTAAAGATTGCCACCGAAGGGTGGAACACATATGCAACAAATTTAAACACTACTGGGAATGGCGGCTCAGTCCCTATCGGCAGCAGTGGCAGTAATCCTCAACTTTCAAGTTCAACTTTAATGTTGGTAGCAGGGCTTGCGTTAGTATTGCTCTTTGCTTTGAGAAGGTGATACTGTGTTGACATTTTATAAAAAACTCGATTGGATTTTTCAATTGAAAAATCATCCGCAAGATACTGGCTATATTAACCACTTCTCTTTCTTTATGGCAAACAACAATGGAGTGGTAACACTAACAACGTCAAGCCCTGTATGGTGGTGGAACGGCGCTAAAAGCATGACATTTAAATACAAAGGGGATACAAGCTCCGAGTCATTGGCAATCAGTGAATCAGGTTTCCTTTGGGTAGGGCAGATTGAAAACTTTCTAAATGTGGATGTGGTAATGACGCAGGCATCTTCGTCAAATCCCATTCTACAAATCGACGTAGAAGTTGACCCTAAAGCGTGGGAAGGCTATATAAAACAATTTCCTCACGCCCTCTATAGCTTCTCCCCAGCTTTTCCGGTTTACCTTGCGTGGGAGAAAGCAAAATATTTTGATTGGACGGTGTCTGGGAAAGTAACGACAATAGATGGTAAAACCGTAGTGCCTGGCGTAACTATTACTGCTATTAACGTAGCGAATAGCTCAACGTTAGATTCAACCACATCTAAAGAAGACGGAAGTTACTATCTTTCCCTTAAAGTGCCGGTTTCTTCAAGGCCAGAAGTTGAATTAAAAGCATCCAAAACGAATTATTCGTTTAATCCTGTATATGTTACTGACGGTGGGACTTACAACATTAAAGGGACTTATCATTCGGCAACATCTACAAAGTACAACATTGTAGGGCAGCTTGAAGATAAAAAAGGGAAAGCAATTCCAAAAGTCAAATTAGAATACTTCGAAGTTGAAGGGGGCCCGTATTTTACCTCCACAGATTCTGGTGGCTATTTTATGTTTAAGCAAGTACCACTTGGAGGTTCTATAGGTGTTATAGTTGACACTTTGCCAAAAGTGTACCAACATTGTAAATTTAACCCTATAGAAATCACACCTACGAATTTCACAAACGTGATAATTGTCCCTTCTTACTGTCCGGCTTCACCAAGCTATTACTATATTACAGGCATAGTTAAAGATCAGAATGGAAGCCCTGTTTCTGGGGCTGCGGTTAAATACGGTAGTACTATTGTTTACACAAAATCAGACGGTTCATTTGAGTTTTCTGCTAAAAACCTCAATGGAATTTTGGAAATATCAAAAGCAGGGTATGAGACAACGCAAACACCTATATATTCTCAAGATTTAGGGGTGATAACCCTTAATAAGATCATCTCACAAACCTACTCTATTCAAGGGCATGTAGAAGATACAAAAGGAAACTATATCGTAGGTGCAGTGGTTACTTACGGTTCAAAAGTGGCAACAACAGATAAAAATGGCTATTTCTCGTTTAAAAACATCCAATTAGGCAAGGTTCTTAAGGTGTCTAAAAGTGGCTATAACACATCATCGCAAACAATCGATTCATCTGAATCTGATTTAATTATTGTTCTTACAGCCACAAATCCTAACCCTAATCCAACAACCAAAACGTACATTTATACAGCGGAAGATGAAAACGGCAACTACCTAAAAGGCATCGTTTTTACCATTAGCGGCCAAACATACACAACAAATGCTGGCGGTGAAATTAGTGTACAGCTCCCTCAAGATGCGAATCCAGCAAATGTTGTATCTAAAATATACGATCCTACCGGTACTTACACAAATTTCACGTTGGTAAGCTCAACTGGTAACAACTTAGTTTATCAAGGGCAAAAACAAACTATTTCTTCAAATTGCCCGAATGGATATCATCCGGATCCCAATGATCCAAGTAAGTGTGTGAAAGATACTGTGATAACCGGACAAGCAACGAGCAGCAGTAATTCTATGCTGTTAATTGCTGGAGCTGCCGCAGTCCTTGTGATTTTTATGGTGATGAACAAGAAAAGGTAATTATGATGGGATTCTTTAGTTTTTTCAAAATCTTAAAGGGAGGGATAAATATGGTAGATGGTGTAAATGGTGCAAACGTGGCAACACCTGTGGAAAAATCACCAACATCACAGGCCAAAACACAGGCAAAAACCGAAACCAAGCTCGTAGATGATCTCTTGAATCAATGGCCGGTAAAAATTCTCACATCTATGCTTCCAGGCGGTGCCATCATTGACGAAATCATACAAGATATTGTGGGATACATTGAAACGGTAGAAAAAGCTGTAGCCATAAAGGGGGCAGGTGTAGCGAAGAAAAGCATCGTTACTGAAACTACTGTGGAATATCTCTTGAAGAAGTTCCCAATGCTTGAACCTTTTGCTTTTATAGTCAAATGGGCTGTGAAGGAAATAATCGATTGGATCGTATCCATGAAGAATCAGTTTGGATGGAGCTGGATACCGATTAAAAATGGCTAAAGCGTTCGTTTTCTCAGGTGGTGGCGCTTTTGCCGTCCCTGAGTTGGGGATTGTGAAATATTTAGAAGAAGCACAACTTTTCAATCCGGAAACAGATTTAGCTATCGGCACATCTTTTGGTGCGATAGCAGCAGGAAGTTTGGTTCTAAAACATGAAGAAGGCGAAATGCTGAGGATGCTAAAGAGATTTGATAAAGTAGCTTCCAACGCTTTGTCAACATCGTCATTAGTACTAAGCGCTTTTAGGTTTCCATTTACGTGGGGGTTAGCAAGCTTGATAGATATTTTAGCCCCTTATTTTGGCGGGATGGAATATCTGAATAAATTCCCACGAAGTTTGATAGTTTGTGCGACTGACTTAGTTACATTTAAACCCATGTATTTTAACGCGTCTGTTCATATGTCAGAGCAGATCACTATTTTGGAATCAATTGCAGCCTCAGCATCTATCCCATTTGTTTTTCAACCCGTTACCTATCATGAGTCTGTTTTTGTTGACGGTGGGCTTGTGAAAAACATTCCACTTAGCCCTGCCCAAAAAATGGATGAAGTTTATGTGTTTGGAAATAGGCCAGAAGCTTACCATGCAAATATATCAAGTATTGAAAGTTATTTTGGTGCATTTCTAAGTGGGGCCGTTTACAGGCTCAATGAAGAGTTCACCGCAAAAGTAGAAAACATTGACAATTTTTTAGGTTTCACATCAAAAGCCAAACATGTCTTAGATTTCTCTAATTTTGAGGTAGATTTTGAAGAAGGGTACCAAAAGGCAAAAAAATATTTTGAAAGGAGGAATTAAACATGGATATGAACCTTTTCTACCTTTTCGTAGCAGCGGTAGTTTTTGTCTTCGGAGTCATTGAGATCCGCCGTGTCGACAGCCAAAAGGATAGTTTCACAACAGGTTTATTCCTTTTTGTCGTACAGTTCGTTATTTTCCCGTTCGTAATAGATTTTATTTCATGGTTTATACGAATGGGGGCAAGTGCTAACGTTCCACAGGCAAATTATTTGCAAGGATTGTTCTTAAGTTCCATCTTCATAGCAATTTACTATTTCTTTAAGGTGTATGAGTATTATTTGAAACCTCCAAAACAGGGGTAATAAGAGTCGAAATGGGGCACAGCGAATCAAGGGAAATCCCGCTTCTCTGAATTGTGCCCCATCTACGGAAGATGGCCTATCCGTACTGATGAGACAGGCTTGGAGGTGAAAGAAGTGCTAACAACAGCAAAAAAAGTGTACAGCGCAAATCCTTACAAAGAAGTAGTAATTGAACTTGTATCTGGCCCAGCAACTTACCAGATAGATGAGGCTGGATATGGATTTGCCGTGCTTGAATGTGATGATCAATCAGCTTTGATATATGTGGATTCGACGAATTCCCAACCTATTCCTTTGCCAAGTATCGGGACAATTTCGTTCCCAGATGGCTTTCAAAGGCTATTCGTAACCAATTTTGAACCATCTAATGGGAATTCAGTCGTGTCTCTTCTGATTTTCAAAAATTCAAAAGCAAACATTTTCCCTATTTCACCATTTCGGCAAGTGGCTGATGCTATGACATTTGCCCAACTACCTATTTTGGCAGCTGGTGGATCTTCCATGCAATACAAGTTGTGGGAAGTAGATGCGTCAAATCCGGCCCCTCGAACATTCACAGCGCCTAACCAGCAGCAATTTCCTATCATTCCTTTGATTAGAGATGTGGAGATTTTGAGTATCGCTTCTGGCTCTGAGTTTACATTAGCAACAACTGCGTTGACTGATACCGCAACTTTGACTCCACAACTTCAAGATCCAATACCATCGAAGTACTTTTCACCTTTGCCTTCTGTATTTAAGGCAATGGGGTATTCGCTTGTCTATACCCCAACGGTTACGGCATCAGGGACAAATGTCTTCCTAATAGGCATTCAACAGCCTTTGTCGGTTTTGCAGTTGAAAGAAGCATATAACATCGTCGGGTGAAAAAGGATGGATTATGTCAACATGATAGGGATTCGAACCAAATCAGCAGCAAATTACATTCAATCGTGGGGATCAAAAATCCTCATCCCTACGCTAATAAGATCTGGATATTTGAATACGGTAGATGAATTAAAAGGAACTCAAGAGTTTGTAGAATTGCTTTCAAAGATAGGAATTCCAATTTCTGTTCCAAGCGAGGTTTGGAAATATGCAACTTTTATCTCCTATATCGCTGATTCGAGAGATATATCAGTTATAGATATAGGAAATATCCCTATCATCCCAACAGGCCATCTTTTTAGCTTGAAGACAAATATTCTCCAGTCAGCCAACTTTACAATTGCGACTTTTTCTGGAGAATGCAGTGCTTTCGCACGCCTTTACTCGGCAACGCAATTAGTTTTAGGAAACCATGAGACTTATAGCGCTTACATTTTGGGACAAAAATCGGGACATGCGACGAATATCTACCAGTATCAGCAAAAGTGGTTTGTTGAGGATTATTACAGGCTTTTGAGTGGTGGAAACCCATGGCAATTATTGACATATCTTTGGAGCGTTATCTACAAGAATGGGTGGGCATCTCCATATACCATCACGATTGTAAAGAATATCTACTACGTATCTGGAAAAAGCGAAAAAAGTTATCTACAACCCATTGCCTCTGATTCTTTAGCTGATCTTCTTGGCAATGGAACGGTAAAAACAACGTGGCAGCCAGAAGAAGTTAATTTTACAACGTCGCCGGATTGGAAAGACATACAGGCTAAAGCATATTCGTACTTTAACATAACAAAGTATTCTCAAGAACCAGCTTTGAGCAATCTTTTGACTAATAAGAATATTTTGCTGATCTCAATAGCCATATTGGCTTTATTTCTCATTTCAAAAGGAGGTTGATGTTCAATGGCAAGAAGAAGTGGAAGCATCTTTGATGTTGCCTTTCCTGGAAGAAGGAGAGCACCTGTATCGGTAGCAGCCCCACGTGGCGGAGATGAATTTCAAGTGGTGATGGATCGTGCATGGCAACTTGTGAGGCAAGGCTATGATATGCATCAAGCTCTTGAAATCGCATGGAGAGAGTACGATTCCGGAAGGTTTGGTACAACTAATTATGGTATCCCCGCAAAGAGGCGCTTCAATTTTTCTCCGGCGGCCAGAGCAAAATTTGGCCACGTAATGAGAGACGCCTGGGCACTTGTCCGCAGCCGCGGAATGACCATGAGCCAGGCATTACGGCAAGCTTGGAAAATGAACGGCGGACGTTAATACGTCAGGAGTGGGTGGGTGGGTTTTTAATTGAAGGTAAAAGAGAGGTGAGTCTATGCTGAGAGGGCATCGAATGATCTGCTTTACAGATGAAGTCTGGCACAAACCACCAAAATCATACTTAGACATGCTTCCACCAACGGCGTTTCTTGATCCACGCCGTCGGAAGTATCCGATTATGAAAAAGCCAAATGGGCCGATTTATGTTCTCGCTCTTACGGCAAGCACAGCATTTGCAATAGCAACCGAAGAAATGCCTTTTTATTTGAAAGCAAAAAAGCTTTTGGAAATTCATCGTGAGCTTAAAAAACGGGGCTTTGAATGTATGCCTTGGAGTACTTATTACAGAATTTGGAGGTTCGGATGAGATACCTATATTTGGGCCTTATTTTAGGGATAATAGCAGGCGACATAGCATATAAACTGCATCTTTGGTCAAGCCTTACAGCTGGAGAAAAAGCTATCTTGGAGAACTCGCGTTTTCTAAAAATACCCGCTCTCGAAAAGGGGCATAATTTTTTGGATGATCCTGTCCTTATAGCAGCTGGGGTGGCTTTAGTGTTTTATTTTATTTATTACTCATGAAAGCGAGGTAGTAAATATGGAAGATAGGATGAGATTAGTTAAAGCAGAGAGTGAAATTGAGAATATCAGGAAACAAGTCAATGGTATTGAAACCAAAAATGAGAAGCAAAGTGAAAAGATTAACACTCATGATCGCAAAATATCTGTACTTGAAACTACTTTGCTTGATTTTACCCATACAATGCAAGCAGTTGTAGAAGAACTCAAAATTGTAAGCACACAGAACAAAAAAATGATTGACAATATGAACCTTCGCCTTAAAAGTGTTGAAGACGGTTTTATTGAGCTAAAAAAATCATTAGAAGAGAAAAAAAGCAGTTTTCATTGGGCTTTTTCTATAGTTATTCCGGCTCTTGTGGCATCAGGAATAGAATTTATCAATCTCCTCTTTAGTCTTAAACACTAAAGGAGTGATTTTATGACTAACAAACAAAAGAGAAAAATCATACGTGAAGCGGTGAAATATATCCTTGATTTTCTTAAAGAAGATGATCATATTATCATTCGAGGTTTTGGCACGTTTCGTGTGGTAGATCGAAAAGCCAGAAAGATACGAAACATCCGTACAGGGCAGATAATAACAATTCCTTCATATACAACTGTCAAATTTAAGGCATCAAGGAAATTGAGAAATTATTTCCCCAGCCTTGTCTCAAATGCCAGAAGTGTAGAAGCTCCAAAAAAGTTGAAATCGAAATTCCAAAGGAAGAAATTGACAAAGCATGGGAAGATTATTACCGTGCAAATGAGCGTGAAGAGGCAAAAAAGGCTAAAGAATTTAGAAAAATGATTCTTTGGCTTGGAGGAATACGAGATAAGGACTGGGAAAGTATTCCAAGGTGGGCACGCAGGAAAAATGGCCACACATTATCTGAAATAGTTGACGAGTTAAACGACATAGGCACTTTTGGACATTATGATGAATCATCCCTATATGATGCTCTTTGGGATCACACCTTGGCATTGAGATGAAAAAGAGGTGAAATAAATGCCTATTATCGTTTCCGGAAGTATAGTTCCAAACGTTACTCATAATATTGATATGCATGATCATTCGATCACCAATCTTGCCGAGCCAGCTAATTTAAAAGATGCAACTACAAAGGGTTATGTAGATAGTAGCGTTCAAGGGCTGGACTGGCAAGATAGTGTGTTGGATATTATCACAACGCCTCCCGCTTCTCCATCAGCAGGAGATCGGTATATTGTAGGTGTTGGAGGGACAGGGGCGTTTAGTGGCCATGATAATGATATAGCGCAATGGAATGGCACAACATGGGATTTTACTTCTCCTAATAAAGGATTCGCATGTTATATCGAATCTTTAGGATCTGAAGAAGTATTCAACGGCACAGGATGGGTAAAATTTGGTGCCACTATTCAGCATAACAACTTGCTGGGCTTACAAGGTGGTACTAACGACGAAATGTACCATCTTACCAGCGCACAAAGCTCGTTAATTGCTAATGCAACATCTTCTGCAACTGTGAATACGCTTGTTTTAAGAGATGCAAGCGGGAATATATCATTCAACACCGCTACTGGCACAGCCACACACGCTCTTGAAGCGGATAAATGGACTATGCCGAGAACCATCACGCTGACAGGTGATGTTACCGGTTCTGCCACAATTGATGGATCGAGTGATGTTACATTGACTGAGACTGTCAACCATGCGAGCGAAGCAAATAAATGGACAAATCCTATCGCTTTATCTTTAACTGGAGCAGTTTCTGGGTCAGCTTTGATCGACGGTTCTACCAATATATCACTTGATACCACAATTACTACTTCTCAAACTACGGTACTTTATCTCGATGATTCCACAATGTCAACAACCGCAACAAATCCTGTAATAATAAAATCATTGCGCTATTATAACAGTGGAAATATAGATAAAGTTATTGCTCATCTTTCAGCGTGGAATACATCAAGCGGAGCTACAACTACGATAGGAATAAACATAGACAGTGCAAGTGCATCGTCTACTACCGTAAATTCAACAAATGAAACGTTCGTTGATCTTTCGCTAAATGCCCCAGCCACTACAGGCGTACATACACTCAACATCACATTAGGTACGTCCAACACTTCTTATGCTGCATATACGAAATTCTTACAAGTTGAGGTGAGCTAACATGATAAACAAATCTTTCGTGCTACAAAAGGCAATTGAACAAGCAACGTTAAAATTAAACGCAGCCACGACTGCGCAAGAAAAGGATATATATTCTAAGCAATTAGCCAACTTACAAGCACTGCTTAAAAAAGTACAATAGGAGGGATGATTATGAATTTAACTGATAAATCAAACGTAGTATTTTACTATACAGTCCCTCAACTATTGCCTGGCACAATAACCGATCATCGCTTTTTGGGAATTTATAATTCAGTAAACAACCTTCCAACAAGTGGATTACAAGATTTCAATTTAGCTGGAATCGCTGGAACAAAATCAATATACGCTTATTTGGGTGGTTCATGGCAATACGTAGGAGAATATTTGCACGATGCTTATAGGTACTTAGTACAGTATGAGGGATCAAGCTTCGCTACTGCAACTGGCACAAAATGGACGTCAGTTTTTAATGATATTGCATCATCTTCAACACTTATGAATGAATTTGCAAATGATCAAAACTGCATGAATAATTTAACTTCATCTTATACAGCAATGAATGCTATGACGACTTTAGTTGCTGCTTCAGCATTTCAAAATTCAAGTATAGCTGGATCAACAGTAGCTACTTTGGTATCTAATATAAATGCGGGCAAAGTTATACTTGGTGGGGGAAAATTAGGAACATCTACAGCACTTGGTTTAAATGCTTTGCTTGTTTTTTTATCTGCAAATAATGGTAGTGCAATGCCTGCACCAAATTCCGATGGGTCAGCGCCTACTTTGTTTACAAAGATCGAAAATGCATTTGGTAGTTTGTTCTCTACCATATCGACATCGAGCAGTAGCAGTAAATCTACTTCTTTACCGTCAAATTCTATCATATTGGTAGACAAAATGACTGTTTCTGCCTCTTCAGGATCAAGTGGAAAGTCTTCAGGAGGAGCGGGAACAACGACTGGTGGAACCGATATAATTAACATTCCTTCATCATTAACTATTTCAGGCTCAACAGTTCTTTACCCTAACAGCACACACTCAGGTTTAATTATTAACTCGAATGCATATTTTCATGGTGGAGGATGGCCATTTACTTTGTATTTTCATTACGCAACATATACACCACAATAAAAATTAAACCAAAACCCATAAAAAGGAGATGATTTACCTGTGCTCACTATTAATGATATCAATAACTATATCAGTAAAATAAATAATTTTAAAAAGTCTATGATCGTTCAATTTAATGCACTCAAAAGTACAACACTGCCACAGTGGTTGCCAGGACACTGGGGGTTTGATATTATAAATGTAAAAAAGGATATAGATAATTATATCCATGTGCTCCAAAGTGGAAAAGGTGGTCTTCCACCTTATCACAATCAAGGAATCAGCGTAGATCAAAATAACATTCTTGAATTATCCCCTCAAGGTATGATAAATTTTGTCAATAACTATAAATACTCCGTTACTCATCCTGGAAATTACCTCACATCAGGCCAAAAAACTGGATTGGAACAAATCCAAGAAAAATACCAGGAATTTATCAACTACTGGAATTCACTGTATCAAAAAGAAAAAAATATGATTGATTCAATCTTAAATGAAAACAGCACATATCATACTCAAAAGAAAAAAACATCACCTACCCAACAAAAAGTCAAATATACGTATATAATTCAAGACAACAATTGGTACGGGCTTAAAGGTTACACCGTAACAATCAACGGAAAAACCTATACCACAAACAACAGCGGGGCAGTAACTGTAGAACTAAAAAAAGGCACTAATCCTGCTCAAGCTCTTACTGCCGTAAAGAATCCTCTTGGCGTCCCTATAAATTTCAAACTTGTACTAAACAAGGGCACTACGTTGACATATCATGTACCACGCACTTGGCCGCTGAAAAGCCCATGTACAGCGGAGAATCCTTGTTATCATTTCACAACCTACAACTGGCATGAAAGCGATTCAACAGTCAAATACACCAAAGATTGGAAAGGAAACTGGATTTTAACTGAAAGCCCAGCATTTAAAGACATTTCTAAAATTATTTTAGTGTGGTGGAACGGTGATTCACACCCACAAGACACCAAGTTTTCCTTCTTAACACTATACGATAAAGCGTCCCAGCGCAAATCTGATCCAACACAGTTCTTTTACTACGGTGTAAATCCAACAATACACATGTCGCTCTTTGGATACGCAAAAGCCGTTATCTACACGGTTCTTACGAACGGCAAAATCATCGCTTATGGGCCTTTAACCGATTATTCAAACGAAAATGCGGTATCACAAATCGTCCCATCTTATCCAACATATCCAAATTATCCAACTGTGCCAGCAATATTTAAGATCAACCCTGGATACAAAATAATCGGAAGGCCGCCCAGGCCTGCGAATCTTACACCGACGAACCCCCAACCGACGACAAGGCCAAATTCAACATTGTCAAAGTCGAATCAAACAATCGCAACAGGTTCGCCTACACCAGTGAAACAGGTTCAATCGTTTTCAGTCTTATGGATTTTGATTATATTGATAGCAGGAATATTTATTTTGAAGTGAAAGAAAGGGTTGAATCTCATTTATGATTTTCATTATCTCAGGAAAAAATACAAATACACAAAAAATGAGACAGACCCCTCATCGTTCCAATATATTTTTTATCAAATCAACCATCTTATTATTACTAAATTGAGTTTCAAACCTCACCTTATCTCCAAAGAAAACTCTTGCATGTTTTATTTTCTGGAGCTCTTCTTTCCTGAGTTCCTCTTTAGAGTCAACATTCTTAGTTTCCACAACAAAGTAAAGTCTTTTCTTACCATCTTTTGTCTTTAAAACATAAGCAAAATCTGGAGAATAGCTCCCACCACCTGCAACAGGAATTTTTATTGAATTCTTGGGTATCTTCGTAAAAACAATTACCTCTTCAATGTCTGTAATTATATTTTCTTTTTCAAGTTCAGAATCATAAAACAGGTCTTCAAAGTAATAACTATTTGCTATTTTCTCTTCTGAGTAAAACATTCCTATGTCAGAAGCTTCTATTTCTTTTAATGGATTCCCTTTTTCATCTGTTAACTTAGTCGGATGCACAGTATGTGATATTTTCTGATAAGCAATACCAAACTTATCTATTGACTTATAAAGCATAAAATTGTCAAATCCCTGCTTTATGGCTCTTATGGTTATCATATTTAAGAAATTGTTTATATCAAAATCGCTTTTCAATGCTTTAAAAACTTCATGCAAAGTTTTTAGATTGGCTTTTATCGTCCTGGCCAGCTCTTTCAAAAACTTGTGATACGTCATAGTAATTACAGGTATAACTTCTACGCTTCCACTTAGATACTCCTCCTTTGAAACGGCCTCTCCATCTTCTATTTTTACCTCTACTTTTCTATCTCTTATTATGTTGCTGGTAAGTTTGCTTATCATCTCTTTCATAAACTCAGTAAAAAGTTCCTTAAATTCATCTTCGTTCTTGATTTTATATTCAAGAATGGCTTTTTGATTTAGTTCTTCCCATAACTCTTTTAGTTCATTGTATTTGCCTGTCCTAACCTTGATTTTTTTCTTCTCTTTCCTTGCGTCTCTTACTTTGTTTGAACCAATGCCACCAAATATAAGTGGAAATTTTTGTTTTATATATTCAAAACCTCCTTCTTTAAAAGCATTGCTTCTTGTTATAACTCCTTCGTTATCCAACAATTCAAGCAACTCATCTTCGTCCTTAAACTTGCTCGGATAATACTCTAAAATTCTTTTTACAATGTCGTTATTCAATTTTTCAGGTACAACTTCTCTGGAAATCGTATGCGATTTTTCGTTAATTTCATTAACAAGTTTATCCGCAAAATCACTTTCGGTAAAATCAACATAGTAATTTAGGTAAAATTGCCTGTCTTTTATCCTACTCATATACTCATTTACCGGCAATCTTAAGCCTCTGCCTACTTCCTGTAGTTTACTTATCTCACTCCCGCTGCTTCTGAGTTTACATATTTGAAAAACATTGGGATTATCCCAACCTTCTTTCAGCGTCCACTTAGAAAATATGAATCTCCTTGGATTTTCAAGATCAAGTAACGCTTCTTTGTCATGTAAAATCTCATTTATTTCCTTTTCTATTTCATCATTGTTTGTCGTATTGTCCTTTGAAAAATATCCACCATGTGTAAGCTCGATATTTTTAAGAGTTTTCTCTAAATATTGTCTATAAAACGAATCCGTTTCGGTTTCTAAATACTTTTCGGTTAGTGCTTTAACAGTTTGTTCAAGAACCTTCCGTAGATATCCTTCTTTGTTTCGATATTCTTCTATATTGTCAATGAAAAATAGTGTTAATGGTTTAATTCTTGGGTTTTGTGTAAGTAGCTCTTTTTCTATTTTGAAATGGTTTTCAACAGTCTTTCTTATCATCCTTTCCTGCAAAGTTTCCGCATAAGAGTAGGGATTTATTTTATCTCCTCTCTTAAGAGATAATCCATTTGATAATAACACTTCTGTTTTATTTAATTTTTCAATAGAAAGTCCCGTCAGATTAGGATGAATTTTCTTTAACTCTTCTTTCTTGCCCAATTTGAACTTTGTTTTTTTGGTTGTATCTACAAGTTCAAAGGTTGCCTCTTTTCCATCTGTATTTACCAACCTTACAAAAACATTTTTTCCTTCCTCGAATTCCTCAATACATGCCGTTACTCCTTTCACTAAATTCTGATTAAAAGCATCAACTGCTGTAAGGGTATAGATTAGATTTTCATATTCTTTAAATGTAGCTCCAAAACGAATAATGTATTGAGGTTTTAAAGCTTTAATGTTCTGCCAAGTCTTATTTTCCTGTGCAAATCTATGTGGCTCATCTATGATAACAAAGGAATTTGTTGCAGCAAGCGCCTCAATGGGCTTTGTGTATTTGTCAAAAAGAGTCCTATCAAAGTCCTTTACCATTATTTTAGAATTTAGCATTCCCGCGTTGATGAGCAAAACATGAATGGTATCTTTATCGTTTTTATCTGCCCTCACAAACTCGCTTATTGATGTTGGCATATAGTTTTTCTTATTTTTCCCTCCTTTCTGACTTTCTACAATGTGCAGTGTTATGGTTTTTCCGTATTGTTCCTTAAAATGCTCCCGTGCGCTGTCAGATTTAAGAAAGTTCTTTGTTCCTGCCTTAATAGAAAGGCTTGGCACAAGGATAATGAATTTAAAAATACCGTATTGTCTGTTGAGTTCAAAGATTGCTTTAGTGTAAGCATAAGTTTTTCCCGTTCCCGTTTCCATCATTAGGTCAATGATATTGTTAAAAGCGGGCTTCACATCAAAAGCAATGTTGTTCTCTTTTTGTAATCTATTGATGTTTTTCTTGTATGTTTCAAAACCTTCTTTATTATCCAAAGTGGGATTTACAAAGTTTGAGAAAGCACTAGATGGGGCTTTTATAGGAAGATTTTCAAATACTTTGATAATACTCTCAACGGCTATTGTCTGATGGGGTAAATTCCTTTCAAATACAAATCCTCTTTTCATAATTACACCCCTCAGAACCTTAAAATTGTTTCAATTTCAATTTGCTTCTTGTTGGAGTAATTCTTGATATTCTCCTCTATTTCCCGCAAATCTTTGCTGTTAAAATTATAACCGAACACGATTATCTTATCCACCACAAAATCTTTTTCCCTGTCTATCTTTTCAAGCAATGCTTTTATGTTCTCTGTTTTCCAGTTCGTGTGTAATAAATAGAGATTACCACCACAATAATATGCCGTATAGTCGTTTAATTTTACTTCCTCACACTCCTCAGTTAGCGACAAGCCATCATAAGTTTTCCATGTGATTAGCAGAGCCTTCAAATCTTCTTCCGTTAGTTTACTTTCATCAAAAAGAGTAGTTTGTTCTGTTAATTCCTTTTCATCTCTTAAATAATCCTCCCATATAGGGATAGTTTCAAATACTTTAAAGCCCAAATCTTGATTCTTGAGTGCTTCTATTTCCTGTTTTAGTTTTTCAATTTTCTCTTTGTTATCCCCATTTACATCAAGTTTACTTTCAAGTTCTTTTATCTCCTTTTCTCTTTCCTCAATCTTTTTGTTTATAATTTCCTCTTTTATCTTCTTTACCGCACGCACAAGCCTTTCTTTGCATATATGAAAGATCGTTGGGTTTTCCTCTCCAAGTTCATTTTTGACAAAATTGTAAGCCGTTTTCTTTTCATCAATGGGTTCGTCAAGTTGTACAAGGATAAATTTTCTATTGCCACCGTCCTCAGCATTGAGTTGCATCACTGCATCGCCTGTGGTTCCTGAGCCAGCGAAGAAGTCAAGGATGATATCTCCTGAGTACGCACTTGCTATTTTAATTTGCAATTTAATGAAATCTACCGGTTTCTTCCCGTTATCAAAAGGAACATTACCTTCATTGGCAATTTTACCCCAATTAATATTTATCCATAATGTTCCCAATTCTTCTTTTATATATATGTTACCATTGGAATCCTTTTTTGATACTTCATTTAACCAAGACAACAACCTTTTTGTCTTTCCATAGAAATATTTTTCTGTTAATTGATTCTTGTATTTTCCAGTTTTAGGCATATATTCTATTTTAATTAGACCATCAAAATCTCTTGTAGCTTCTTTTATTCTATCTCTAATAGATGTCCTTGCATTATATGTTGTAAAAATTTTATCATAATATTTCTTGTAAACTTCATATTCATCTATTTTTCTCTCTTTTGTTAATGCAGATATAGTTTTAAATTCTACCCTATCAAAAGTATAAATTTTAATTTCATCTCCTGCTCCATCTTTAATACTTTTAATCAATTTTTCTCCTGATTTATCCACTAAAACTTGGTTATAACCAAAATTTTTCCCAGACAAATTTCTTATAAGTAATTCATGTCTCAAAGATTTATAATTGTATATTTTAGGCAATATAAACTCATTTCTGTTTTTTGCATATAACAAAAGATATTCAATATTTTTCTTCAGTTTTTTATCTTCACCACCTCCACTTTCACCTGCACTATCTCTAACTTTTACGGAAATCATTGATATAAAATTCTCTTCCCCAAAAATCTCATCCATCAATAGTTTTAATTGTGCTTGTTCGTTATCATCAATGCTTACAAAGATAACTCCGTCCTCCCTCAAAAGCCTCCTTGCAATGTAAAGGCGTGGATACATAAAGGTTAGCCATGCGGAGTGTGAATTGCTCTTTGAATTTACAAAATCAAGTATTCTTTTTGCCCTCTCTTCATCAATTCCTGCAAGTTCTGCAAGTTCCTCTACTGTAAATTTTCTGTCGTCCTGATATACAAAGCCGTCATTTCCCGTGTTGTAAGGCGGATCAATGTATATCATTTTTATCTTTTCATGATAGGCATTTCCAAGGTGTTTTAATACTTCAAGATTATCTCCTTTTATGAGGATATTGCCAGAGTTTTTATTCTCAGGTTTGTTATTCCATTCTTCGTCTGTCTTTAAAAGTGTTCTTGCAGGCTCAAAGGTAAGCACCCTTGCATAGCTTTTCCCAAGCCATTCAAGTTCATAACTTTCCTTAGAGAGATTTATTTCGTTTATCTTTATTTCTTTTTTGAATTTTTCAAAATTAAAATTCCCCTCTTTATTAAAGCAATTCGGGAAGTATTTTCTTAGAATTTCTAAGTTGTTATCTATTTTGATTTCCTCTGTTACCTTTTGTTTTTCAGCCATTTTCTTCATCTCCTTAATATGAGCTCTCTCATATTTTTAAATATTCCCAAGGCGGCGTGCAGAATTTCTGCTAACGTGTGCAAAAAAGCACTTCTTTCTTCTTTTTATAATGAGTTAATTTTTCAGGAAAAAGAAGCACCATGAAGACATTTTTCAATTTCCGCTATTACTTATTCTCGGTAATTAAAAATTGAAATTTTTTTGGATAAAAAAAGCGCCTTTGTGTTCCAATAATATCGCTTGTTACGATAAAAATCAAGGAAAAACTTCAACATCAACAAAAGTTCCTCACAAAAACAAAGCCCCCTCTAAGTGAGGGGGCATTTTTGTTGGATACGGTAACCGAATAAATTATAGAATGCTAAAGCGTTCAATATTTGGCAGCCCTACGGGGAATCGAACCCCGGTTTCCTGGCTGAGAACCAGGCGGACTTACCACTATCCGATAGGGCCGTCAATATGATATCATATTGGTGTGTTTCTTTCAAAGTGATTGGTTTTTACAATGGCGTTAATATCGTCGGGGTCAACACAGTTGACCCATAATTACGTTAATTTGGTAGTGATGAAGGAGGGATGAGTTATGAGAAAAAAGTTTGTTATGCTTTTTTTGCTGCTAATTGTCCTAAGCATAATGCTCTTTGCTCAGGCTTCCGTCAAGGATATAATCATAACTCCAACGAAACCTTCAAGTTTAGCCGTTCAAGTTTGGACGGATCGTGCTTTAGGGGCTACTTACTATCAAGGAGAGTCTATACATATATATTTTAAGACTTCGCAAAATGCTTATGTGACAATTTACGATTACACACCCGAAGGAATCGTAAGGATTCTCTTTCCAAATTTCTTCCAAAGGGATAATTATGTTCGAGGTGGCGAGGTGTATGTAATTCCCAATCCATCTTACAATTACAGTTTAGTTGTGTCGGGTCAGAATGGGAGAGAAATAATCGAAGCAGTTGCGAGTACATTGCCAAATGTTTTGCCACCAACGCCGAAAATCAAAAGTCGACCATTCGCTGAGGTGCCAAATGGTCTTGATTTCATGAAAAGTTTGAAAATAAAAATTGTGGGCAAGTTGATCGCCGTTGCGACTACGTACTTTTATGTTGGTTATGTTCCTCAAAGCGCCGTTGTGACCTTCACGTCGAAACCATCGGGTGCATCGCTTGTTGTAGATGGAATCTACGAAGGTAAAACACCTCAGAGTGTTCAGTTGGCAGTAGGGAATCACCTTGCTGTGTTCCGCTATAACGATCGGATAATTTCCAAATCTTTTACCGTTCATGCTGGTGTATATCAAACTGTCTCAGCGGTCTTCACCTATTATTCTTCTACATCAAAAACCAAAATCAGTGTTGCTACCGAACCATATGGTGCGTTGGTATTTGTGAATGGACAAATGCTTGGCGTTACACCTTGTTCGTTAAAATTAGAACCTGGCACGTATGAATTTACGATTTTAAAGCCGGGATATCACACCCTTGTGAAAAGTGTGACTGTAAAGGATTATCCTTTGATACTTAATTTTTCACTTGATTTGATAGAAGCCTATACCTATTGATTGAAATGAGAATAGAGGAGGAAGCGTATGAGAAACTATAAAGAAATCCCACTTTGGAAAGATGTAACGGAGGAGCAGTGGAACGATTGGAAGTGGCAGATCTCGCATCGAATAATGGATGCCGACACACTTTCAAAAGTTATTCCGATTGATGAAGACGAAAAAAGAGCAATAACTTCGAGTCTGGAACACCTCAGAATGGCGATCACTCCTTATTATGCTTTGTTGATCGATCCAAATGATCCAAACGATCCTATAAGAAAGCAAGCTGTGCCCACTACAAATGAACTGTATGTAGCGCCTAATGAAAGCGCAGATCCTCTTTTTGAGGATGTTGATTCACCTGTTTATGGTCTCACGCATCGCTATCCCGATAGAGTTTTGGCCCTCGTAACAGATCAATGCTCTATGTACTGCCGACATTGCACCAGAAGACGCAAGGCAGGCGAAACAGATATGCCTATGTCCATGTCAAAAATAGAGAAGATGGTCGAATATGTTTCAGCTCATGAAGCGATCAGAGATGTTTTGATATCAGGTGGTGATCCTTTTACTCTTACCACAGAGAGACTTGAAGAAATAATAAAAAAATTTCGGGCAATTCCACACGTTGAAATTGTAAGGATTGGCACTCGGACTCCTGTTGTTATGCCTCAAAGGGTCGACGACAAACTTGTTAACATGCTCAAAAAATACCACCCAATTTGGGTTAACACACACTTCAATCATCCAAATGAGATCACACCTGATTCAAAACGCGCGCTTGCGAAACTTGCGGACGCAGGAATTCCACTTGGTAACCAGTCGGTTTTGCTGAGAGGAGTGAACGATTGTCCACAAGTTATGAAGAAACTTGTGCATTTGCTCGTTAAAAACAGAGTTAGGCCTTACTACATTTACCAATGTGATCTTTCAAAGGGATTGTCGCATTTCAGAACAACAGTGGCACGTGGAATAGAAATAATAGAATACTTACGAGGGCACACTTCAGGATATGCTGTTCCAACATATGTTATTGATGCGCCTGGAGGCGGAGGAAAGATCCCTGTCGGTCCTCAGTATCTTATATCTATGGGTGCAGGGAAGGTGATTTTGAGAAACTACGAAGGAGGGACTTTTATATATGAAGAACCAGATGATTACAAACCATCTTGCAATGAAAATTACCTTCCAGAAAAAGAACAGAGCATCGTTGGTGTTGCCGGCCTGATGGAAGGTAAACATGAATTTCTGCTTCCCACTGGAAATGAACGAAGAAAACGGATTAGAGAATGGAAAGAGCGGAAAAAAAGATCCTTGAAAAAATAAGGAATTGCCGTACAATTTCAGTAATTGGATTGGCAAAAAATGTTGGAAAAACCACCGTTGTTAATTTTCTGCTACGCAGGCTCGGAAGAGCCTGCGCAATTACAATAGGCCGTGATGGAGAAGAAAGAGACACAATTTTTAACATTCCTAAACCGAGTGTACACATTCCAAAAGGCTCATTTGCTGTTGTGCCGAGTTCTATCTTGCCAGAGTGGGGAGAAATACTCGAAACTTTTGATGCTCCATCTGGTAAAGTGGTTCTTGTTAGAGCAAAGTTGGATGTGGACGTTCAAACGATCAGAGTGGGAAGTTTTGAGATGACAGCAAAAATCTCAGAAAGATTGATGGACTATTGTAAGCATATTATTGTGGATGGAGCACTTGGAAGGACAGGCATAGCTTCTTACATGGATTGTGCGATCCTTGTAACAGGGGCAGAAGTTGATCGAAATGTTGAAGAAGTGGTCTCAAAGACTGTTGAAATCTTTAAAAGAATAACAACTCCGCCTGTGGAATATGACACTGCGGAAAAGTTGAAGAACCTCCCAGACAAAGTTATGATCGGAAAAGATGGAAAATTGCTTGAAGTGGCTGTGGATGGTGTTGCGGGGCACGAGAAAGAGATCGTAAAAGCTTGTAAGAAAGTAGATTTTGTTTATCTTCCAGGTGCAGTGACTGATGAGATAGCTTCTAAACTAAAGTGCGATATAGTTGTTCCAAGCAGCGAACATATTTTTTCCAATCGCGGAAAATTTAAAGTTCTTAAGCCCACAAATGTTATAGCTGTGGCTGTGAATGCCACGTCTGTGAAAGGATTCGAAGTAAATTCTAAAGAACTCATTCTTGAGCTTCAAAAACGATTAAATGGTATAATTGTGTTTGATGTACTTTGCACATAACATATTGCAGTAGTTTTTGTTATTTGGATCCAAATTGAAAGGAGCAAGCATTTATGGAATTTGTGGTTAAAAGGAGTGAAATGTCTTTTCATTTAGATTCACTCTCAAGGGCAGTAGCTTCAAGACCTATAAGGCCGGTTTTGAATGGAGTACTTTTTGAGCTCAAGGACGGATTAACGATGACTGCCACAGATATGGAATTCACGGTCAGATCAAAAATATCCAGCATTTCTGGAGAGGGTGCTTTTGTCGTAGATGCCAAAACGATCCACGAAATTGTGAAAAGTCTTCCTGGAGATGAAGTGCATTTTTCAAAAAAAGGAGATAAGTTAGAAATATCTTCTAATAAGAGTAAATTTCAGATATTTACTCAAGATGCAGAAGAATTTCCCGAAGTAAGGATACCCGAAGACGGAGCACAGTATGAGTTGGATCGTGCCAAACTGGCCGAAATGATCGACAGGGTCTCTTTCAGTGCTGCCACAGATGAGAGTATGCGCAATCTCAACGGAGTGTATTTTGAAATGGAAGATGGCAACTTCAGAACTGTTGGAGTTGATGGATTTAGGATGTCACTTGCCGAAGAAAAAATCGATAGCACTGGAAATTTGAACTTTCTTATATCGCTCAAAGCTGTTAGAGAGCTTGCACGCTCATTGGGAGTTGCTTCTGTTGAAAAAATCAACATGCGCTTTGAAAACAGGCAAGTGGCGTTTGAAATAGGTAACGTTGTTTTGGTTTGTAAAGTTGTAGATGCAGACTTTCCGAATTATAAACGTGTCATTCCAGAAGAATTTAAAACTCGTGTCATCGTTAATAGAAATGAACTCCATGGTGCGGTAAAGAGAGCAAGTATAGTAACTCGTTCCGGCACTGAGGCGGTGAAATTTACAATCGAAGAAGAAAGGTTGAAAATCTCGTCAAAAAGCGTTGACTTAGGTGAAGCGGAAGAAACACTTGAGGTTCAAACTGAGGGAGAACCCTTGGTTCTCGCATTTAATCCGGCGTTCGTGCTTGATGCGCTTAATCACACCAATGAAGAAAAAGTGCAGTTGAATTTTGTAGATGCAAACAAACCGTTGATGATTGATACCCCAGATCTTGAAGGATATTTCTTTATCGTGATGCCGGTGAGGATTTGATGAGAGCAGGTATTGGATACGACGTTCATAGGCTTGTAGAAGGGCGTAGGCTTGTACTTGGTGGAGTAGAGATACCTTATTCAAAGGGTTTGTATGGTCATTCTGATGGTGACGTTATTGCTCATGCGGTGGGAGATGCCATTCTTGGAGCGAGTGGACTTGGAGATTTGGGAGTGTACTTTCCACCCAACGATCCAAGATATGAAGGGATTTCTTCCATGATTATTTTAAGAGAGATAAAAGATATGGTCAAGCGTCAGCAATTTAAAATTGATTACATAGATGTTATGCTTGTTATGGAAGAACCCAAAATATCGCCATATGTTGAAGAGATATGCGAAAGGCTCTCTGAAATTCTTGAAATGGACAAAACAAGAGTCAGTGTAAAAGCGACCACAAACGAAGGTATGGGTTTTATTGGCCGAAAAGAAGGCGTTAGTGCAATGGCCATTTGCTTGTTAAAGGAACCCTCTTGATTTTGGAGAAATAAATGAACATTTTGGGAAACATCACCATAGGGCAATACGTTCCAAGAGATTCATTTTTGCACAAACTTGATCCCAGATCTAAAATTGTATTCAATCTTATTCTTATAACAGCTGTCTTTCTCGTTACTGACTTTTATCAGTATGCGCTCTTGGGTGGTGTAATTTTTTTTATGATTTTTGCAAGCAAAGTCCCCATTTCTCACTACTTGCGTGGTCTAAAAGCACTGTGGATATTGATCGCTTTAACAGCTATCTTTCAGATCTTTTCGGGTACGGGGAGCAATGTAGTTTTTGAATTTGGAATTTTGAAGGTAACAAATGTGGCGATTAACAA
>Ga0256840_1001474_pt1 | contig 22104 bp, 21 predicted proteins | sample 355202metaG_FD_185969 | JGI IMG/M metagenome (GOLD analysis project Ga0256840, IMG submission 185969) | Hydrothermal vent microbial communities from Mid Atlantic Ridge, Atlantic Ocean - 355-202 | ecosystem: Environmental > Aquatic > Marine > Hydrothermal vents | place: Atlantic Ocean: Mid...
CTATTTTACTCACTATCTTCGTTAGATAACCTTTAGCTTAGCTAAGGCTAGGCTAAAGAACATCTGCCTCAATAGTAAACAAAATAGAAACGCTGTTATGCGTTAGTTTGGTTTAGGATGGGTATACATTATACATGGATTTTATCATAATTTTGAGTTAAGCCTAATTTATTGCCTTCTATTATAAAGCGACATAACTAGTAATATACCCATCCTAAGTCAAACTAACGCATAACAGGAGCACAAAGAGGCGTAAGATTTGAATCTAAAAATATGCAGGACTGCTTATTGCAGTTCAAATATTTTTATATTTAAAGATTATGCCTCTTTGTGCTCCCCATAGGGCGTCTCTATTTTATCCACTCTCTTCGTTAGATAACCCCAAGCATAGCTAGCTATGCTTGAGAACATCTGCCTCGATAGTGAATAAAATAGAGACGCTGTTATGCGTCAGTTTGATTTAGGATGGGTATAAGAAGGCAAATGATGTACAAAATCTTAAATAGTAGCTTAAAATCATTTTAACAATGTGTGTAATTTCATTACAGAGTTAATCAATATTTTTACATATATACATAATTTTAGTTTAGTTTAATATTTTATACTATAAGATTACTTATGTACCTACATAACTAATTTTGTACCTACATAACTAAATTTAGAAAAGGTAAAAATTATGTACAAAATTCTCAATAGTGATTTAATAAAAAATTATATTGATGAAACACCACAGATAAGATCCTTGTTATTAGATACAAATGAATCTACAGATACACTCGATATATCAGAGATTGGTGATGGTAATCTTAATTTTGTATATATAGTTAAAAGTTCTAAAAAAAGTGTTATTCTAAAACAAGCAGTACCTTATCTTCGGTGTGTTGGGGAAGAACATCCACTAAGTAGAATACGAATGACTTTTGAGATAGAAGCTCTAAAAACAGAGAAAAATATCTGCCCTACTCTTGTTCCTGAGATTTTTTATAGTTCTCATGAAATGTCTGTAGTTGTAATGCAAAACCTTGATAACCATAAAATCTTAAGAGGAGAAATGATAAACAGAGTTCTGTTTCCTCACCTTAGTGAACATATCTCTACTTTCTTAGCAGATACACTCTTCTTTACATCAGATTTTTATCTTACTAGTGAACAAAAAAAAGAAAATGTCAAGAAATTTACAAATATTGAACTTTGCAATATAACTGAAGATTTCATATTTACTCACCCTTATGAAGACAATGATACAAATGAGTACAACCCTAAACTAGATATGCTACATGTAAAAAAAATTCGAGAAGATAAAGATGTAAAAGCTGGTATTTTAAATATGAAATACAAGTTTATGACAAATGCTCAAGCTCTACTTCATGGTGACCTGCACTCTGGCAGTGTTATGCTAAACAAAGATGAAACTTATGTCATAGACCCAGAATTTGCATTTTATGGCCCTATTGGTTTTGATGTTGGGATTTATCTTGCAAATCTTATCATGTCTTATTTTTCTTTAGATAAAGACGAAACACAGTATAGGGTGTATGTAAAATCTATGATAAAAGATACTTGGGAAATGTTCGCATCAAAATTCAAAGCCAATATGCTTAAACATGAAAAAAAGAAAAAATCACTTCAGTTTGACTATCCAAATGGACTAAATGATTTAGAATATTTTGCAGATAAATTTATAGCAGATATCTTCCAAGATAGCATAGATTTTGCTTCTTGCGAGATGTTTAGAAGGACTGTTGGACTTGCCAAAGTTGCGGACATTGCAGATATAGCTGATTTAGATAAAAGAGCTAAAATCGAAGCTAAAGTTCTTGATTGTGCTTCAACTCTTATCAAATCAAACATAAACAGCATAAATAAAGTTTTAGAAATTATCGAACAAACTAATGCAAAATAAACCACTCATAAGAGCCGTCAATATAAGTAAAACATTTGGTGCAACCAAAGCTTTGAGCGATGTAAGTTTTGACTTTTATAACTCAGAGATTTTTGCGATGGTTGGTGCAAATGGTGCTGGAAAATCAACTTTTATAAAAATCTTATGTGGATTTTATCCTGATTATGAGGGTGAGATATACATAAATGATGAACTTGTAAAATTTAAATCTCCAAGAGATGCCTATGAAGCTGGCATACAAGTTGTTCATCAAAGTATAGAACAAGGAATCGTTCAAAACATGAGTGTTGCTGAGAATCTTGCCTTAGAACAGATAGTATCACCAGAAGCATCTTTTGTATATAACAAAGAAGATATAGAAACAAAAGCAATAGAAATAGCAAAGAAAATGGGCATAGAATATCTTGATATGAAACAAAATATTCAAGATATAAAACAGAGTGAAAAGCAGATGATAACAATAGCTAGAGCGTTAGCTACAAAACCTAAACTATTGATTTTGGATGAACCAACTTCTTCTATATCTGATAAAGAAGCAGAAGTTTTATTTGAAACACTTTTTAGACTAAAAGAAGAAGGTGTTTCTATTTTATACATTTCACACTATCTTCATGAGATAAAAAGGATTGCTGATAGAGTTGGGGTTATTAGAGATGGAAAGTATGGAGATTTACTACACAAACCTTTAGAAGTATCTACTATAGTACAAGCTATGGTAGGAGATATTGAGACTTCTGTGCCTAGTAGCTATGACTATGAAACCCAAGATAAAAAACTCATACTAGAACTAAAAGATTTATTAGTTGAGGGAAGCAACCATCCTATCAATATCAAGATATATGAAGGAGAGATAGCTGGTCTTATAGGACTCATTGGTGCAGGTAAAACTGAGCTAGCTGAAACATTGTTTGGCATTAGACAGCCCATAAGTGGGGAAATCCTACTAAATGGAAAAAGTATAGATATAAAAAATATTCATCAAGCTATAAAAAATGGCATACATATGGTACCTGAAAATAGAGCAGTAAACGCAATCCTTCCAGAGGAATCCATAAAAGACAATATCACTCTTCCGTTTTTAGATTATTTTTCTAAAAAAGCTATCTTACAAAAAGACAAAGAGATAAACTCAGCAAACAATATGATAAAAAACATGGGAATAAAATGCGAAAGTTATCTAGCTGGCATAGGTTCTCTCTCTGGTGGAAATCAACAAAAAGTTGTTGTTGCTAGATGGTTACTAATGGAACATAATATCATCATATTGGATGAACCTTTCCAAGGCGTAGATATAAAATCAAGAAAAGATATAAACACTTACTTGAGAGAAACCACAAAACATAGCAGTGTTTTGTTAATATCTAGTGATATAGATGAGCTTATGGATGTAAGCGATAAAATAATAGTCATGAACAAAGGTAAAGTTTTATCAGAAGAAAAAACTTTACAAATAGATAGAGATAAGCTCTTAAGCTTAATCACACAAGAATAAAAGGATTTTGATTGGAAAAGTTTGTAGCATTTGCCATTAAATATGGTTTTTTAATAGTTATGGCAGGCTCCTTTTTGGGTTTTGGATTACTTGAGAGCTCATTTTGGAGTTGGCCAAATATGTTTTCAATCCTATTGAGCGTTACTATAGTAGGTATTTTGGCTATTGGAGTAACATTTACTCTTATCGTAGACGGTTTTGATTTATCTATAGGCTCAACAGCAGCTATCTGTGTTATGGTTTCATCTTATGTGATGGTTGTACTAAACTTGCACTACATGTACGCAATTATGTTTGCATTATTGAGTGGTTTTGCTATTGGACTGGCAAATGGCTTATTGATTGTAAAAGCAAAAATTCCTGACCTATTAGCAACGCTTGGGATGATGTTCTTAGTGCAAGGATTACAACTAATCCCATCAGCAGGTATGTCTATAGGAACAGGGATGATGTTGGCAGATGGTAGTGAAGCTGAGGGTGAATTTGCTGAAGCATTCTTATATCTAGGTCAAGGCAGGGCATTTGATTTAATCCCTATACCAGTTATAGCATTTACAATTTTAGCAATCATAGCCTACTTTATTTTACAATACACAAAATGGGGAAGAATCCTATATGCAATTGGTGGAAATGAAAAAGCAGTTAAACTAGCTGGAGTCAATGTTGAAAGATATAAAATAGCAGCTTATGTTATATCTGGAACTGTAGCTTCTATAGGAGGTATATTATTAGCAGCAAGAATAGGTAGAGGAGATGTGACAAGTGGCGGTGGATTACTCTTAGATGCAGTTGCCGCTGCACTCATAGGTTTTGCAGTTTTAGGTGTTAAAAAACCTAATGCATTGGGAACTGTAGTAGGAGTCATATTTATAGGTATGCTTCTCAATGGCTTAACTATGCTTTCACTACCATACTATACCCAAGATTTTATAAAAGGTATTGTTTTAGTTGCAGCGTTAATATTTACATTTGGTCTATCCAAATCAGAAATTTAAAAGTTCTAAGTTCTAAGTTCTATGCGAAAGCATAAGCTTTAGTCGCGAGGAATTTTCAAGGAATTTACTTCCTTGAAAAGGGGACATTAAATAAAAAGGAGAAAATATGAAATTAAAGTTATTAGTTGTATGTTCAATCATACTAAGTATGTTTTTTGGGGCAAGCGTTGTCTCTGCAAAAGGGTTAAAAGGAGCTCCTGCTCCATTTGACGGATCTAAGAAAGTTAAAATTGCACTTATTCGTCAAATGACTGAAGGTGAGTTTATGCAAACTTATAGAGCTGGTGCTCAAATCCAGGCAAATCTATTGGGTATTGATCTTGTAGTTTTTGGTAAAAGTATGGACAATCAAGCACAAGCAAGTTTTGTATACCAAGCTATCAATATGGGAGTTGACGGAATCATCATAGATCATGGACTAAGTGAAACTATGAAAAAACCAGCTGCCGATGCTGTAAAAGCAGGGATTCCTGTTGTAGCTTTTGATGTTGATCTTAAAAATCCTGCAATTTCACAAATAGCACAAGATGATGAGCTTTTAGGCATGTTGGCTGTCAAGGCTTTAGCTAAAGATTTTAATGGAAAAGCAAATGTAGGTTATGTAAGTATAGCTGGTATATTACCACTAGATAAGAGAGATAGAAGCTGGAAAAAAATCAAACAAGAAAACCCTGGTATAAAAGAAATAGTAAAAACAGGTACACTTGAGTCTCCAATAGCATCTAAAAATGCTGACCAAGTTAAAGCTGTTTTGTTAGCACATCCTGAAATAAATGCATTTTTTGCACCTTATGATGAACTAGGAAAAGGTGTTGTTCAAGCACTTAGGGAAGCAAGAAAAAATGACACAGTAAAAGTATACACTGCTGATATATCAACTCAAGATATTAGGGAGATGATAAAAAAGGATAGTCCATGGGCAGCAACTGCCGCAACAAATCCTGCGTCAATTGGAGCCGTTTCAGTAAGAGCAATTGCACTAAAAGTTGCTAAGATAGATATACCTAAAAATATCTTGATTCCACCAATGCTTTTTACAGGAAAAATGTTAAAAGATATGAATATAAGAAATATGAAAGACTTAAGAAAGAAATTTCCAGAGTTTAATAGTGTTGATTTGTTAACTTACCCTTGGATTCCTATGGATACTAAAGGATTGTTTTAACGATGAATAATGCCCAAAAACTTTTGGATGCGATTCCTAAAGCTCTATATTTTGATGGAGAGAGTAGATTTTACATACTAGATCAAACCAAACTTCCCACAGAAGAAGTAATAGAAGAACAAACTAGCATTGAACAAGTTTATGACTCTATCTATATGTTGAAAGTTAGAGGAGCTCCTGCTATTGGTATTGCGGGGGCTTATGGTCTTATCATAAGTTTAAAAAAATCTACTGACTTAGATTTGGATTCATTTTTAGAATTAGTCTATAAGAATGCTGAGTATTTAAATAGTTCAAGACCAACGGCGGTAAATCTTAGTTGGGCACTAAACAAACTATCTCAAATAGCAAAAGAGTTCTCAACAAATGGTACTTCTAAAGAACTGTACGAAGTGCTAAAAAATGAAGCTATTGCTATCCATAAAAGTGATATAAAAACTTGCAGAGAGATTGGCGAGCATGGCTCAAGTCTGATAAAAGAAGACGATGGGGTTTTAACGCTATGCAATGCAGGAGCATTAGCAACTGGTGGCATAGGTACCGCTTTAGCACCTATGTATATTGCATGGAGTAAAGGGCTTAGGTTTAGAGCATACTCTAGTGAAACAAGACCTCTTCTTCAAGGAGCAAGGATAACTTGCTGGGAGTTAAACAAATTTGGTGTCGATACAACCATGATAGCTGATAGTGTGTCATCTTATCTTATGAGACTTGGAAAAGTCAATGTCATCATTGTTGGAGCAGATAGAGTTGCAAACAATGGAGATACAGCAAATAAAATCGGTACTTCATCACTAGCAATAAATGCTGCGTACTATGATGTGCCATTTTATATCGCTTGCCCTTACTCAACCATAGATACAAACTCAAAAAGTGGTGCTGATATAGTTGTAGAGGAGCGTGGTACTGAGGAGCTTATATATATAAAAGGTCAACAAATAGCACCTAAAGATATAAAAGTTTTTAATCCTGCATTTGATGTAACTCCAAGCTCTCTTATAGCTGGATTTATAACAGAAAAAGGCATCATAAGACCGCCATATAATTTTTTAGAATCTTAAAAAAAGGAGTTTTTTTGAATTTATCACAATATTATATAGATAAAGAATCTAAAACTCCTCTATACTCACAAGTAGAAGAGATTATAAGCGATATTTTATGTCAAGAACCATATAGCTCTGGTGAAAAACTACCAAACGAATTAGAAATATCTCAAGAACTGTCTATAAGTAGAAATACTGTTAGAAAAGCGATGTATGGGCTTATCAATAAAAACTTAATTGTTAGAAAAAAGAACCGTGGCACATTTAAAAACATAGACAACAAACGCATTAAGACTACTCTAAATAACTGGCATAGCTTTAATGAAGACATGAAACAACAAAACAGAGATTTTAAGATTTTTGAGCACTCTGCTTCTACATGTAAACCGTCTTTAGAGGTTTGTAGTAAACTAGATATTAAAACAAATAAAAAAATTCTAAAACTTGTTAGAATTAAAGGCTACTTAGAGCCTGAGTTGTATGTTGAAAGTTATTTTCATCCTGATTTAAATCTTTCACTTGATGAACTACAAAACAATGAAATACTGCAACTATACTACTTTTTAGAAGATAAACTAGATATTGAAATAGTCTCTTCACAAGAAGAAATTTTGGCATCAATGCCTTCGAGCGAGATGAAACAATATCTCAATATAGAAGATGAAAAAACACCAGTAATCATAAGAAAAATGTTGATATTTGACAAAAATGAGAAAAAAATAGCATATAGTATTGGGTATTATCTATCCAATAGATTTGCTTTTAATTTAAATATAAGTAGGTAACCATGACCGAATTAGCCATAAGAAAAGAAATAATCGCCACCTGTCTAAAGATGGAAGAGTTAGGTATAAATCAAGGCACATCAGGCAATATAAGCCATAGATACAAAGATGGTCTTCTTATCACTCCTAGTGGAGTTTCGTATGATTTGCTAAAACCAAAAGATATAGTATTTGTGCCATTTTCTTCACGAACAGACTTTCAAGGAGAATATCCACCATCTTCAGAACTAGATTTTCATTTTGATATTTTAAAAGCAAAACCTGAGATAAACTGTGTCCTACACAACCACTCGACTTATGCAACAGCTATGGCAATATGTGCAGAAGACATACCTGCTCATCACTATATGGTGGCAGTTGGTGGAGGCTACAAAATACCATGTGCCACTTATGCTACATTTGGAACTCCAGAGTTATCACAAAATGCCATAAAAGCACTAGACGGATATACAGCTTGTCTACTTGCAAACCATGGAGTAATCACAACAGGAATAAACCTAAAAAAAGCTCTTTGGATAGCCATAGAAGTAGAAAATCTTGCAAAACAATATATACTCGCAAAACAGATATCTAAGCCAATCATCTTGTCTAACAAAGAGATGGATAAAATCTTGGAAGCATTTAAATCTTATGGATTGAAAAAATAACTAATCTTTTTCCACATTAACTCCACACAAAAATGCTACTATCCTAACTATGAAAACAACAATTATATTTATACTTCTGACACTATCTTTATGGGCAAAAGACGAAGGGCCTTCTATGTATCACTCTTGCAAGTTTTGTCATGGGCTTAAAGCTGAAAAAAGCTACAACAACGAAGTACCACCAATCAAAAACTTAGATGAGCAGTCCATGATATCTATGTTAAACCTTTATAAAAAAGGTGAACTAGACAGCTACGGATACGGAGCTATTATGAAAATGCAGATGAAAAATATACCAAAAGAGCTAATTCCAACACTAACAAAATACATAAAGGACCTAAATTGAAAAAAATACTTATCATACTTAGTATGCTACTATCATTTAGTTATGCCCAAATAGCAAAAGAGATGACTGTTTACAAAAACCCATACTGTGGATGCTGTACCAACTGGATAGCACAAATGAAAGAAAAAGGTTTTAATATCAAAACTATCGTAAAAGACAATTTTGACAACTTAAAAAGAGCAAATGGTATATCGGCACAGAACTCCTCTTGCCATACTGCGTTGATAGACGGCTATGTTATCGAAGGTCATGTAAACTACTCTGCTATCAAAAGACTTTTAACTGAAAAACCAAAAGACATAAAAGCTCTTACAGTGCCTGGCATGGTTGTAGGGAGTCCTGGTATGGAGATGGGTAACAAAAAAATGCCTTATAACATCATAGCAATCAGAAATGATGGCTCAACTTTTATATATGAAAAACATTAGACAGCTACAAACATCCCAAAAACCCTTTATGCTTAAAGGGTTTTTTCTGCCTCAATCAAAGCTCTAACTCCATCAATCAAATCTTGAACACACTCTACTTCGCTCACTCCTAAGCGTCTTTTGTTGCTAACATCAAAAATGCCCTCTTCGCTTTTTGAGTGTTCTCCGTGTATGCCTCTTATCTGCAAGTGATGCTTTTTGCAGATATCTTCAAACTTTTTCATATCTTTTGAAAGATTTGGAAGCTTTACATGTACACTAGCTCGCATGGCTGTACCCAAGTTTGTAGGACAACTTGCTATAAAACCCAAGTGATTGTTGTATAAAAAACTCAACTTTTCTTCCAACTCATTTAGGTATTGAACTAACCGTGCAAAAACTTCTTTTATATCTCCACCTTTTTGCATAGATATGATACGAAGTTGGTCTTCCTCGTTTACCCATACCAAAAATGTTTTTTCTTCATTGTGATAAATTCCTCTGCCGCTTGGCCAATCACGATTGAGTCCAGCAGCTTCGAGAAACCTATCTCCTTCTTTGAACAAAAAGTGCTCTTTTATAAGAGCGTTTCTGTCTTCCTCATTCATGCTTTCGAGCGAATAGTATTGCCCCTTACATGTAAGAGATTTTAAAGCCTCTACAACCATATTTGCTACACTATCTCTTTGCTCTTTGGATATATTTGGTCCAAGTGGAAAATCTGCCAAGTTTCTTCCTACACGAATCCTAGTTGAGATTATATGCTCGTCATCTATAGTCGCATCTTTCAAATCTTCTACATGTAAAGATGTTTTATGTTTATCTTTTTCGTCAAATCCGTGGTATTCTTTGATAATAGGATTAAAAACAGCTCCAAAAAGTTCGTAAGACTCTTCATCTCCAGCGTAAATACCAATCCCACTATCAAGATTTTTCACTCCAGAATTGATAGCCATATCTAGCGTATAACCACTTTTTGTTTTTAAGTTTTTCAACTCACCATAAATCTCATCTGTCAAGTATTTTTTCATTAATGATTTCATATAAACTCCTAACCATATTGTATCTAAAGTTTAATTAGGGTAAAATCACTCTTAATTAAAATTTAGGATTTCGTATGTTAAAAAAAATAATGCCACTAAATCTAATCATCTCATTGAGATTTTTAGGTCTTTTTATAGTGCTTCCAGTTTTATCTATCTATGCTCTAAAACTAGAAGGTGCCAATGAGTTTCTCATCGGTGTAGCGATAGGCGGATATGCTCTAACTCAGATGTTACTCCAAGTTCCATTTGGGATGCTTTCAGACAAGATAGGAAGAAAACCTACTCTTACTATTGGTCTTATTATATTTATAATAGGCTCGCTTGTAGCTGCCTATTCTACGGATATTTATATGCTTATATTTGGTAGACTTTTACAAGGTGCTGGTGCTATTGGGGCAGTTGCTATTGCTATGATAAGCGACCTTATAAAAGAAGAAGTTAGAGCAAAAGCTATGGCTATTATGGGCGGAAGTATAGCTCTTACATTTGCAGCATCTATGGTTTTAGGACCTGTTATCAGTGGATATTGGGGCATAAAAGCGCTGTTTATTATCACGGCTATTAGTGCATTTTTAGCTATCATAGTTTTGTATACACAGGTTGAAACTCCACCAAAAATAACTCATGACTATGAAAACAATAAAAAAGATATATTTATAATCTTAAAAGATAAAAACCTTATGAAAATGAACATAACCAATATGCTTCAAAAAGGTATGATGACTCTAGCATTTCTGATTATTCCCTTAACTATGGTTCAAAAATATTCTTTTGAAAACACTGAGCTTTGGCATGTATATCTTCCTGCTATGGTGTTTGGTATATTTGCCATGGGCTTTTCTGCAGTTATGGGTGAAAAAAAGAAAAAACCAAAACTTGTTTTGTTAGTTGGCATACTATTTTTTGCATTAGCTTATGTTATTATGGGTCTTGCTTCATCTCCACTTGTTTTTATATTAGGTGTAGTTATATTTTTTATGGGCTTCAATGTGCATGAACCACTTTTACAGTCTCTAGCAAGCAAATACGCAAAAATACACCAAAAAGGAACTGCGTTAGGTATATTTAACGCGTTTGGATACTTTGGTACTTTTGTGGGAGCCTTATGGGGAGGGTATGTTCTTAGATCTTCAGGAATTGAGTATATAGCAGTTACTGTTGTTATCGTGTGTATTTTTTGGGCAATACTTATTTTTACTCTTGAAAATCCAATTTTTGCGAAAAATTTATATTTGGATTATGGAAAATTTAGTGAAGTCAAACTAAAAACTCTAAACTCAACAAATGGCATAATTGAGTGGTATAAAAATGAAAATGAAAAAATTCTTATCATAAAATACAACTCAAATATCATAAAAGAGGAAAAGGTTCTATCTCTTATCTAATACTCTTCTTCACTTCGCTAGGAGCAGCAACGCTCCTTCCTGGAGGAAGTGAAATCCTTGTTTTATACTATAAAAGTGAGGGGCTAAACAGCTTCTACATACTAAGCTTTGCAACAATAGGTAATACTTTAGGCTCAATCATAAACTTTTTTCTAGGTAAATATGCTGCTGCTTGGGCGGCAAGAAAAAAATATATAAGCTCTCTAGACAAAGCAAAAAACTACTTTGACAAGTATGGAGTATTTGCCCTGCTACTAGCTTGGGTACCAATCATAGGCGACCCTATAACTTTTGTAGCGGGAACTTTACGATATAACTTCTTAAAGTTTACCATATTGGTTTTTATCTCAAAACTAACTAGATATGCCTTTTTGCTCTATCTATTTGACCTTTACATGTAATACTTTTATAGCTTGCTTTATCGCATCTATAAGTATATCTATCTCTTCTAAAGTATGGGTAAAATGGATGCTTATGCGTAACCATCCTGGCTTGCTTTCAAATGTCTGTCCATCTTCAAGCTCTAACAAATCATGCCCATAAGGTCCAGCACAGCTACAGCCCGCTCTTGTTTGTATATTGAATTCTTTAGAAAGATATTTTGCAATCTCATACGGATCTATTCCCCTAAAGTTGATGGAAAAAATAGGAAGTTTATCTTGCGCAAAACTGCAATACAGTTTTAAGCCTGCAATCTGTTTAACACGAGTTCCAAAATATATTTTTAGCTCTTTTTCTGTCTTTTCAATAGTTTCCAAACCAATCTCATTTCGTAAATTATATGCCAAAGATGCTCTTATAAATTGAAGTATTCCAGGTGTTCCAGCATCTTCAAGCATCTCAAAATTATCTACAAATTCATGAGATTTTCTTGAAACATAAGCAACTGTCCCACCACCTGCAAAAGTAGGTTTTTTCTGCTTACATAAATCTTTATTGATAATCAAAAGTCCACACGACCCAACACCACCCAAAAGTTTATGTGGCGATAAAAAAAGTGCATCATAATAATTACAATCTATATTCATATAAGGAGATGCTGCGGCTGCATCTATGCAAAATAGTCCATTATACTTTTTTATCAAATTATATATTTTTTTATAATCACTTATAACGCCTGTAACATTGGATGCCACAGAAAATGAGCCTATTATCTCTCTATGCTTATTTTCTTCCAATTTTTCTTCCAAAAAATCAAAATCTATATTGCCCACTCCAGCAAGAGGAACGCGTATAACTTCGCACAAGCCTTCACGAAAACTTATCTCATTGGAGTGATGCTCATAAGGTCCCACAAAAACTAAAGGAACATTTTTTGGTTCAATGTTATATCTTTCTCTTGTAGTGGGCGGAATATAGATGCCAGCAATATTTTGAAACTCTTTAATCGCACCCGTAGCCCCAGTTCCAGTAGGAATGATATAAAATCTATCGTCTATCTCTAAGGTATTTTTCAAATCAACTCGTGCATTTGTATAATAATCATTTGTTGTAATCGCACTTGAAGAGACTTCAGAATGCGTATTCGCATAAGTTTTCAATACCTTCAATATTTTCTCTTCAATAGGCATATATGCTTGTCCTGAAGCCGTATAATCAAAATAAAGAATATCATCATTGGATATTATATTTTTTCTAATATTTTTCAAGTAAACCCTTATATTTTTATTTATCAAATTATACTAAAATAAAAACAAAACAAGATTGACACAACTTAATAACTGACCTTACGCACAAATACACTTTTAGATGGTTTAGCTTTGCCTTTAGTGTGAGGCAGACTCTTGAAATCCTAGCTGTAGCTAAGATGAAAGATTCTAACGAAGCAATAAAGGCAAAGCTAAACCACCCTACGGGTAAAAGCATAAGATACCAACTGCTTCGTTAAATTTGTTTACCTTAGCTAAGGCTAGGCTTTCACAAATCTGCCTCACATTTGATATCTTATGCTTTTATCTAAAAGTGCATTTGTGCGTAAGGTCAGTTAATAACCTAAAAGGGGTCGGGGCTAAACTTTTAACTTTATAAATTTCTTTTACCATACATCTTACTTTCAGCCAGCTCCATCTCTACACTCAATTTTCCCTTTATTTGCCTTACAGATTCTTTTGTATTTTCATCATTATCTTTTAACATTTTTTCTGCGCTAAGGGTTTTACCCATATCTTCTGGCATTTCTGGATGTTCTTTAAACCATTTTGTAACTTTTTTGCTACTCTCTTTCATGGCCTGTATAACTTCTTTTCTCTCTTTGTCCGTAGTAATCTCACGCACAGAAATGTCTCTAGCCATTATATTTTTCGTGTCTAAAACTATATCAAAATGTCTAACCCATGTATCATGGGCTCGTTGTATTTTATCTACTAAATGGTTTTCTACACTTTTATCTTTTGGTGTAAAATCAACCATACCTTCTTTGAGTGTAATAGTTCCATTTTTATCTTTGTCTAGTTTTATCGTATAACTAAGCTCTTTCTCAATAGTGTTTTTAAAATTGAGTGCTTGGTTACTTAATACACCTGTTAAACTAAAGCGGTCTGAAGTATCAGAAAACTTTTGATATGTTCTATTGCCAACAAAAGAGTGAGCAGTTACTATTTTGCTAGCCAAATACTCATAATCGGTACTATGGTCAAAGCCTACATTTAAATTATTGGATTCGTGTTGGTCAACTATCCCATCGGCATTTATATCTGCTTTTTCATAACCTCTATTTTCTTTTATATCCAAAAGCCATCCAGCAATATATGCTTCTGCTTTAGCATTTAATCTCAAAATTCCATCTTCTCTTTGAAAAAAATCGCTATTGGCAAATGAATTTTTCAATTCGGCTACAATTTCTTTATCCAATTTGTATGCAATTATATTTTCAGGATCAGATGGATCTCTAAAAGCTACTATAACTCTATCATCCTTTGGCTTATTGGAGCTTGTTACTTGAGTTAAGTGCAATGATTTTATATCTATTTTTTCAGCAAGTAGTTCATCTTGCGACATAGGTTTAAAGCTAACACCCCTATAAGTAAAAATATCACCCTCGACAATGACCTTTGTATCTCTAGTTCTAATATCTTCCAATTCACTTTCAGAGTTTACTTTAGTTGTTGCATGTGCTGTGTCCGTATGATGATTAAGACTTGATAAATCTACTTGAATACTCATAATAATACCTCCAAAAATAGCTAGCAACTACTACGATATCGGTTTATTTTAATAATAACTTTAATTGCTAAAAGTCGCCTTAAATCAAATCCTCCTGCTCAAACAACTCTGCAGTAAAATCATCACGATGCCTGCAATTTCTTTTAATCTCAGCCATTGTAGTTTTTCCTGTGGGTAGGACTTTTTTATCTTTATTGGCATTTAAAAATATTTGATAAAGATTAATAGCAAAGCTTCTCAATATTGCAATTGAGAATGGTTCTTTGTATGCTATATGATCATCTTCTTCTGCAAGCATATCTAAATAGTATTGAGTATCTCAAACTGAGTGGAAAGAGCATCTCTACTAAAGAGTTTAATCTTCTAAAACCTCTTGAAGTGTTTTGATCTCACTTCTTTTATTTTTATCTAAAAACTTATGAACAAATATAATCTTAATTTAACCATCTTTAGTATAAAATGATGTTTTTTAGGAATTTAGCAGATGGAATTAGTAAATCATAAATATAAAAATTTTGCCGGATTAAAAATTTTTTTTCATGAAAATAGTGTCCAAAATTCAGACTCCTCATTCATCCAAATTTTTAGCTCCAATATTGATTATAATTGTTTTTTAAATGTTAAAAAAGAGCTACAAAGTATCTTGCCAAATGTCCCTATTATTGCAACATCTACAGCAGAAATTGTCTCAGATGGAAAGATTATTGATAATGAAATTATTATTTCTGTATCTATTTTTGAACACTCCATTGTAAAATCTGAAAGTTGTTGTAAACTGAGTATTGATGAAATGGTTGAACGAATCTCTAACTCTCTTATAACCGATAAAACAAAACTACTTTTGTGTTTTGCAGATTTTTTAAAAATTAATTCTGAACAATTATTGAAAAAGTTAACACAAAAACACCCTACTCTTGTAATTGCAGGAGGAAATGCTGCTGATGACGCTAAATACGTAGGCTGCTGTATTTTCTCAGATTTGCATAAAGACTGTGATGCGGTATTTGTCGCTATTGACTCAGATGTATTACAAGTTACAACAAAGTCTTTGTTAAATTGGCACACAATAGGTAGAGAATTAAATATTACTAAATCAGAAGGCTTAAGACTATATGAGATTGATAATAAACCAGCATTAGATATTTATGAACACTATCTTGGAAAAGAGATTAGAAATGATATATTGACAAAATCTACCGAATTTCCATTGATTTTTAATGACAATGGAGTAGATGTTGCGCGTGCCCCAATAGCAGTTTATGAAGATGGTTCTATGACACTTGTAGGAGAACTAAAAGAAGGTACAAAAGTAAAATTTGGATTTGCAGATATAGACTACATAGAAGAGCACAACAGTAAATTGCTTGATGATTTAAAATACAAAGATGAAGCAATTTATATATATACTTGTACGGCTAGAAGAAGTATGCTTGGAAATTATCTAGATGAAGAGATTGCAACTATTAATAAAATCGCTCCAACCGTTGGTTTTGTGACTTACGGGGAGTTCTTTCATGATATAAAAAGTTCTTCAACCAATCTTTTAAATATAACAACAACTTACGTAATTTTAAATGAAAGCCAAAAGAAACATGAATATATAAAGAAAGTAACTTCTAATTCCAAAAATAAAGACGATAGAGATATAACATTAAAAGCATTGACAACATTGGCCAAAAAAACAAGTGAAGAACTCGAAGAATATAAGTTACTATTAATAAATGAGTTAGATTTAAAAAGTCATAGTTTGGAGTATAATCTAAATTATGCAAGACAATACGAAGATGCTATTAACTCTAAAATAGCAATATTAAAAACAGACACAAACAATATAATTACTCATGCAAATGAAAAATTTTGTGAGTTGAGCAAATATACTTTAGAGGAATTGATTGGAAAAAACTGCCAAGAGTTAAGACATGAAAAATATAAGACCGTAGGTACATGTAATGAGATAAAAAAGTTATTAGAAGAAAAAAAGAGTTTTAAAAAAGTTTTGATCAATATAGCTAAAGATGGTACAGAATATACAGTAAATAATCTGTTTTATTCTATTACTGATTTAGATGGAAAAATGATTGAATATATTCAAATCATGTATGATTTAACTGAGATAGTGAAGTTAAATGAAGAGATTACAAACACTCAAAAAGAAGTAGTGCTCACTATGGGAGCTATAGGTGAAAAAAGATCTAAAGAAACGGGCTTACATGTAAAAAGGGTTTCAGAGTATTCATATTTACTTGCAAAGGTATTAGGTATGAATGAAGATGAAGCAAATCTTTTAAAACAAGCTTCACCAATGCACGATATAGGTAAAGTAGGAATTCCTGATAGTATTTTAAACAAACCAGGCAAATTAACCTTTGAAGAGTTTGAAATTATGAAGACTCATGCAGAAATTGGATATGAGATGTTAAAACATTCTGAACGACCTATATTGAAAGCTTCTTCTATCGTAGCAAAAACACATCATGAAAAATGGGATGGTTCAGGTTATCCTCTTGGCATTAAAGGTAAAGATATCCATATTTTTGGAAGAATTACTGCTATAGCAGATGTATTTGATGCATTAAACCATGATAGAGTCTATAAAAAAGCTTGGGATATTGAAGATGTTTTAGAACTTTTTAAAAAAGAAAGAGGGCTTCATTTTGACCCTAAATTGATAGATTTATTTTTTCAAAATCTTGACAAATTTTTGGAAATAAAAGATAATTTAAAGGATTGAGCTAGCTATACTTTTAAATCTTAAACTTCTCTAAAGAGGGGTCAGGGCTAAACTTTTAACTTTTTGCTTTATAAATTTCTTTTACCATACATCTTACTTTCAGCCAACTCCATCTCTACGCTCAATTTTCCCTTTATTTGCCTTACAGATTCTTTTGCTACAAACAAAAATAAACCTAACATTTAACCGCTCTACACATTGCTAACACGAATCTCCCTTTGAGGAAATGGTACGGATATCTTCTCTTTTTGAAGAGCCTCTAAAACCTTGAGATTTACATCATATTGAGTCTTAAAAAAACTCTTTGTTGGCACCCAGTAGCGATACCCTATATCTATAGAACTTTCAGCAAACTTTTCTACTCCGATGATTGGTTCTTGATTGTCTGAGATATCTTTACATGTAGAGATAACTTCGCGAATCGCATTTATGGCTTTTATTATGTCACTATCATAAGCCACGCCAACACTTCCCTCTACAATACGACTTGTAAATGAGTTGACTAAAACATCTCCTATCATATACTTGTTAGGTATAGTTATCTGTTCTTGATCTTCATTTTTTAGCACAGTATAAGCAAGTTTTATGTCTTCAACTTCACCATAAACATCATGGACTGTTATGGTATCGCCTATCTTAAAAGGTTTTGTTGCTACCAAAACAACTCCAGCTGCAAAATTGGCAACACTTCCTTGAAGTGCTAGACCAGCAGTCAAAGACAATGCACCAATGGCTGCGACAAAAGGTCCTATAGAGATACCAAGCTTACCTAAGGAAATAACTCCCATCATCACTATGATAAGAATTCTCACAAAATTTGCCACAAAACTACTCAAAGTTTCATCTATCTTAGTTTTTAAAACATTATCGACTATCTTATACGCATATTTTGAAACAAATATACCTATGATAAAGACTATCAAAGCACCTAAAATCTGAAAACTATAATTTGTGATAAACTCTATAACTACATCATAAAACTTACTGACATTTTGTAATTGTGCTTCCATAATAATCCTTAAAATTGACTCATAGGTAAAACTTTAACTGTTTCACCTTTTTTTATGAGTTTTACTTGTTGCTCTATCCTTAAAAGTGCACTTTTTTCTAGCATATTTGTCAAGATTGCGCTACTTCCCATCTTTTTTCCATTTAAATTCACATAAAACTTACCATCTCTTAAAACCAAATTACACGCTGTAAACTCAGTAAAAGGTGATCTCTTTTTATAGTCTTCTTCGATGATTGCTTCAATGTAGTCACTTTTTTGTACTTGTCCTTGCATAGCTTTTAAAAGAGGAAGTACATACAAAAAGCACATAACAGCACTGCTATATGGAAATCCTGGAAGAGCAAATATGTACTTTCTTCCAACTTTTACTATCTTTATATGTCGCCCTGGTTTTACGCTAGCTCCATCGACAATATACTCAGGATTCATACCTTTTATGATATCTTTTACAAAATCATAATCCCCAACACTAACGCCACCAGTCGTTATGACTATATCGTTATGCTCAACGGCTTGTGCTATGCGAGCCTTTATAAGCTCTTTATCATCTCTAGCGATTTCAAGTCTATTGACCTGCGCCCCTTTTGCTTTAACTATGGCTTCAAGTGTAACATGGTTTGAACTTCTTATTTGTGCTGGACTTGTTTTTGGCTCTCCAAGGTCAAGTATTTCACTTCCTGTAGCGAGTATACCTACGCGAGGTTTTGAGTGAACACTAACTTGCACAATCCCAAGTTCAGCCATAACTCCTATCTCTGCAAACCCAATTTTCGTACCTTTTTTGATAAGAACTTCACCTTCTTTATAATTCTCTCCAACAGGACGAACCGAAAAGCCTTTGGAAACTGGCTCTATAATCTTGACCTCATCACCAACAACTTGCACATTTTCAATAGGTATAAGAGTATCACTTCCTTCGCTCATCAAAGAACCTGTAAAAGTCTTAACACAAGTGCCTTCTTTTACTATAGTCGTAGCTTCACTTCCAGCTGGAACAAAATCACATAGTTTTAAAACACCTTTTTGTTGGTCTTCATAGCGAATTGCATAACCATCCATAGAAGATGTTACATGTAGAGGTGAATTTTCATTTGCCACCATATCTTTAGCTAAAATCATATCTTGAGCATCTGTCAAAAAAACATTTTTTACTAAAGTTTCAACTCCTTCCATAGAATTTATCAAGTCATTTATGGTTTCATCATAATCTTTAAATCTAGTCATCTAAATTATCCCTTGTAAAAAAATATCTCATTTTAATAATCCTGCACCTTTAAGTGCTGTACTTCTTTTTTTTGCATAAACTCTTTTTCCGTCAATCAAATCGTACTTCCAGATTGGAGCAGATGCTTTAAAATCTTCTACAAAATCATTTATCAACTTTAAAGCAACTTTTCTTTGAGGACTAACAACTGCTGATATGTAAGAACTAGTATGGTTTGGAACATCCCCTTTAGAGTGAGCCATCAGAAGATATGCACCCTCTTTTTTAGCTCTCACTTGCCAAGAAGAAAACCAACTCTCAAGAATTGGCTCATATATATCAAAACTAAGCCCACTTATCCCTTGTTCATCTCTTACGATTCCGATAAATGGTATATAAGCGCCATAGTTTTTCTCTCTCATTTGGTTAAACCAGCGGTTGGTTATCTCCTCTACATGTAAAGGTCCATCGTGCAACTCTAGACCCATCTATCAGCCCCCACAAACTGGTGGAAGAAGTGAGATTTTATCTCCTGATTTTAGTTTTATATCAAGTGAATCAACCAAACTATCATTTACTGCCACTGCACAAATCTCAAGCCACTCTTGCATCTCTTTATCTTTTGCAAAGATCTCTTTTAACTCGCTTAATGAGTCTATTTCAACTTCTATACTCTTTCTATTTAAAGGTCCTAAAAAATCTATTTTTACCATTGCTATGATTCCTTTATGTCAGTTATTAGTTCATCTACTCTTTTTTTAGTTGAATCCCAAGAAAAAACAAATCTGCTAGACCCACCTATAAATTCGTGAAAAATCCAACCTTTTTTCTTAAGCTCCACTTCTATCTCTGGTCTTAGTTTTATAAAAACTTCATTTGCTTCGACTGGAAACATCAGATGAACTCCATCTGCATTTTCAACTGCATCTGAAAAGTATCGTGCCATCTCATTTGCATGCTTTGCATTTTTAATCCAAACATCGTTTTCCAAAAGTCCTAACCATTGTGCTGAGATAAATCTCATCTTTGATGCTAGTTGTCCTGCTTGTTTTACTCTATACTCAAAATCCTCTGCTAGTTTTGTGTTAAAAAAAACAACAGCTTCACCAAAAGCCATACCATTTTTTGTACCACCAAAACTCAATACATCAACTCCTGCTTTCCATGTCATCTCTGAAGGAGTACAACCTAAGCTCACTAAAGCATTTGCAAACCTTGCTCCATCCATATGAATCCTTAGATTAAATTTATCTGCAACTTTTTTTATGGCCTTTATCTCTTTGATTGAGTATGTGACACCTACTTCGTTTGATTGAGTCATGCTTATAACTTTTGGTTTAGGGTAATGAATATCTGTTCTTTTAGCAGCCAATTCTTCTATGCTTACTGGATTTAGTTTACCATTATTTCCACCTGCAAGAAGCAACTTAGAGCCATTTGATGCAAACTCTGGCGCACCGCACTCATCTGTTTCTATATGAGCCAACTCGTGGCAAATTACACTATGGTATGACTGGCATAAAGAAGCCAAAGATAGTGAATTTGCAGCAGTTCCATTAAAAACAAAAAAGACCTCACAATCACATTCAAATATCTCTCTTATTTTTTGTGAGATATTATAAGTATACTCATCATTGCCATACGCTGGAGCTGACCCACTATTTGAGCTAATCAAAGCTTCCAAAACTTCTGGGCACATTCCTGAGTAATTATCGCTTCCAAATTGTTCCATCTTTTTACATCCATTCTAAATATAATAATTATACCAAAATAAGTTTAAGACTTATCTATTTTAGAGATAACCTTAAGTATTTTAGTGATACAATTCTAACTTAAATTATACAATAAAGAAGCAAAATGATTTTTGGCAAGATTGATTATATAAATTTACTTCCTTTTCATATCTTTCTAAAAAAATCATCTCTTCCAAATGCTATAAAACAAGCTTGCGAATATAAAAAATCCTATCCTGCAAATATAAATGAAAAATTTAGAAAAAGAAAAGTTGCTGGCGCATTTATATCGAGTATAGAATCCAATAGCAAGTATATAAAAACGCTTCCCCTTGGAATTGTTGCAAAGAAAAATGTCAAAAGTGTCTTGGTTAAAAAAAATACAACTTCTTCAAATGACCCTCACTCTGCAACTTCAAATGTGTTAGCAAAGGTTTTAAAGATAGAAGGAAAAGTAATTATAGGTGACAAGGCTTTGAAACTTTACTTAGAAAATCCTAACGATTACATAGACTTGGCAAAAGAGTGGAACGATAAATACAAGCTACCATTTGTCTTTGCTAGGCTTAGTGTAAATAGACATTTTAACACTTATAAAAAACTCTCAGATAGATTTAAAAAAAATCGTACTAAAATACCGCAATACATACTTGAAAAGTATGCTTATGAGAGAGGGATAACTAAAAAAGAGATATTAAAGTATCTTTCTCTCATAAGTTATGAAATCAGGAGTAAAGAGATGAGAGGATTAAAACTTTTTCTAAAAAAAAGTAATCTTCTCGGGTAAAAATTAACAATCCACACAAATGTGTAAAAAAGGGAAAAAATGGCAGTTCAAAATAGAATAGATGAAGTACTAGCAAGCACAAAACAAAGTACTCCAGGTCAAACAGAGTTTTATCAAGCAGTTGATGAGGTTTTACAATCACTAGAACCACTTCTTACAAGAGAGAAGAAATATACTGACAATAATATATTGAGCAGAATTGTAATACCTGAGAGACAAATCATATTTAGGGTTTGCTGGATAGATGATGCAGGTAAAATT
>Ga0256840_1001475_pt1 | contig 22059 bp, 30 predicted proteins | sample 355202metaG_FD_185969 | JGI IMG/M metagenome (GOLD analysis project Ga0256840, IMG submission 185969) | Hydrothermal vent microbial communities from Mid Atlantic Ridge, Atlantic Ocean - 355-202 | ecosystem: Environmental > Aquatic > Marine > Hydrothermal vents | place: Atlantic Ocean: Mid...
TTGCACCATACTGACCTGTTGTTTTTATTAAAAACAAACCTACTAAAGCAATCACAAATAGTGATAATGTAATTTTAAATTTCATAAAAATAGTTTTATATATTATTTGCTAATATAAAAAAAAAAACAGAAGTAATTTTAAATTACTTCTGTTTTAACATTTATTTTACTATAAAATACTACTTATGGTGTAGTAATAGTAAACTCATGACCACTTTTAACAATTCTAGCTAAAGGACCAATTGGTATTCCTGCTGAAGCAGTATCACCAGGTGAATCAGATGATAGAAACAAATTATGAGAAAAATCTGTTAATTCAACAAAATATTCTTGTTCGTAAGTTATATTTAATGGCACTGTTGCACCTGCTCCTAAAGTAGCTAATTTGTTATCCCAAACATAAACAACTGCAATATAAGAACCATCGTCTAAACCACCAAATTCTAAATGCTCAGGGCAACTTCCTGTTGCAGCCATAGCATCTGTAGTACCAGTTGCTTCATTTATTAGGTAAATATCTAAATCAATCATGTCTCCATAATTACCCGATAAAGCACCAACAGCAAAATCAAAGTTGTAGTCAGCACACCATTCAATGTTCATAATAAAGTTGTCGTTAATAAAATCATTAACAATATTAACCGTGAAATTAAAATTTTCAACTTTTGTATTACCTCTAGAAACAGCTGACAAAGTAAAAGTTTCATCACCTTCTAAATCACCACTAGCTATAATAGAAACTACTCCTGTTGATGATGTTTCACCAGCAGGTATTGTTATTTTACTCACACTATAATCATTCTCATCTGCATTTCCAGCGGTTTGCTTCAAATCTATAACCACATCAATAGTAGACGCCTCTGCAATAGTAGCTGTTACAATAAAACTATCCTCATCGGCCTCGTTTACAGTAACTTCTGTATTTACCACACTCAGAACAACATTTGGCTGAGTAAAATCTGTAATCATACTCTTTCCTGTGAAATTTTCATCATCAGAACAAGAGGTCAACAATACTGAAAGTATCAGTACAGCAATTATATTTTTATATATTTTATTCATCATTATTATTATTTATTATTAATATTAATTTCTAACGTAAGTAGATGTATATTCTGCATCAGCCCATGAAAAGAAATCGTTTGTATTATTTAAAACTAAAGTACCTGTTTCTTGATTCCATTCTCCACCTGCAATACAACCAATTCCATAACCATCACAATAAGTTACGTTGTCACTTGCTTCAACAATTCCTCCACAAGAAACAGCAAAACTTCCCGGGTTTGTTAAGTCATTTGTAGAACAAAAATTTAACAACCCACCATCTGCATGTGAAGCTAACCAAGTACCATCCGAATTTTGTGAAATCGTAACAGTCTCAGAACTACCACAAACACTATTAGTCATTGTATATGTACCTGCTAAATCATAAGAACAGTTTAGTGTCATAGAAAATTTACCCATAGATTTATTAAAGTAATATACATCACCATCATTTTGCACAGTTCTTACTTCAAAAGCAATTACATCTCCAATTCTTAAATCACTTTCATCAACACCCAAGCCATTAAGCAAATCTGAAATATTCATCATTTCAGCAGTTAAAGGAAATGTAGTTCCTTCTGTAACTAAAACTCTATTACTACCATTTAATGATTTTGTTAATTGTATTTTTTCAACACCACTCATTGATCCTGAAATTTTATTAACTACAATATTAGCTAAAGATTCAGAAATCGTAACTGAAGCCATACTTAAATCTTCAACTCCTGCTTCTGGGCTACCCAAAAACGAACCTGTTGAACTACTCGCAATATTAACTATTATACCATTTGTATCCTTTATTTTAGCAACAGTTTCTACATCAGAATTACAAGAGTAAAACAACATTACCGCAATAAATAAATATACTATTTTATTTAATTTTTTCATTTTATATATTTTAAATTATTATACTATTTCTATTATTTTTGCCACCATATTAAAGTAGTCAATTCATCAGGTCCTTGAACCGCAACAGCATTAGTGTAAGAATTGGCATTTAAAGATTGTTCAGTACCTGGGTAATTAAACCTTGTAGGTATAGTTGAAACTGCAGCATCTGCTGCTAAAGGCAATACAGGAAAACCTGTACGTCTTTGTTCTGCCCAAGATTCTAATCCTTGCATATATAACGCAACCCATTCTTGTTCTGCTATTTCTTGTAATCCTGAAGCTCCTCCTGAATATGAAACATTAAACGAGCCAACACCTACGCCGTTAAAATCACAAGATGCAGTAATACCATTAGCATAATGCGTACCTGCCTCTGCAGATCCTCCAGATATATACCCTCTTTCTGCAGCTTCCGCCATTAAAAATTCTAATTGTGAATAAGTCATAAATAATGCTGGTGCTTCTGCTTCTAAATACTTTTCACCAATCCAAGATACATATGCCGAATTCCAAACAGTACCTGTAAGGTTAGAAATACCTGCTGGTTTACCTCTATAACCATTTCCTGAACCATTTCCTTCAACTTCTTGAGCATAAACTGGTAATCTTGGATCTGAACTTGCTAACATTTTATTAACTAATTCTTCTCCTAAACACCACTCTCCTGTTCTACCTCCATTAACCAAAGCCTCATAATAAGGGTTTGCATTTGGTTCTGCACTCAAATAAGTCATAACTGCTTGATCTGAATTACTCATAAACAAGTTACCTGCATCAACAATATCTTGTAATTGGGTACCAACTGCATAAGAAGAATTACCACTCGCTCTCATAATTACTCTAAATTTTAAAGAATTTGCGAACATTTTCCATTTTGACCAATCTCCTCCATAAATTAAATCTTGCGAAGTCGTAATTGAACCACTTCCGTTTAATAATGAATCTGCCTCTGTTAACATTGCAATAATATTAGTATATACATCTTCACATTTATCGTACTTTGGTGTGAAATTTTCAGCTGACAATGCTTCTGACATTGGTATATCTCCAAAACTATCTGCTAAGTATTGATATGTAAAAGCTTTTATAACCAAAGCAACTCCTTGTAAATCACTATTACCATCAGCCAATGCTGATCTTTGCATTACATCAGCATCTTTTAAGATACTACTGTAAGAAACAGTCCATAAACTTTGAATTGCATTTTGTCTTGGTATATAATAATCTGCATCATTATAAACTGTTTTAGATAAGTGCTGAGACCATTCTGACCCAGCCTCTCCAGCTAAAAAAGAACTGGTTATTTGGTTTCCTGTATTTCTTAAGATACCAGATAAAAATAAATTGGCAGGCATATTTGTTGGGTTATCTGGATCTGTATTTACTTCTTCGTAAGTAGAATCACAACTGGTATAAATAATTGCCACAACCAGTAATAATATTATTATTTTTATATTTTTCATTATTTCTATTTTTAAAATTTAACATTTAAACTTAAACCAACACTTCTTGTTGGTGGGGTTTGAGCATACTCTAAACCTTGTTGACCTAAAGAGTTACTAAAAGCACTTTCGGGATCAATATGTGGCACATTTTTATACAATATTGCCAAATTACGAGCAGTAACTGCTAAAGAAACAGCATTTATACCTGTAGATTTTATCAACTTACTTGGTAAACTGTATCTTAACGACATCTCTCTCCATTTAACAAATGAAGCATCATATACAGATGATTCTGCTATGTTTTGAGAATATGCAGTTTGAAAATAATCGAACGAAGATGTAGTAACGTTATTTGGCACGTAACTATTTGTTGCTGAGTCAAACATAACACCATCTCCAATCACACCAGTTTCTCTACCTTCTAAGGTTTCTTCTAAAACACCCGATAACTTACCCCAAGAATTCGTTTGAGAATAAATATCACCACCTTTTTTTACATCAAATAAAGTACTTAAATCAAAGTTTTTATATGATAAATTAATATTTAAGCCTCCAGTCCAATCTGGAGTAGAATTACCCAATACTTTATATGTAGCATCTATTTGTGGCAAACCGTTTTCATAAATAATCTCTCCATTTGGAGCTCTTTCAAAACCTGGTCCGTAAAGAACACCTATTGGCTGACCTTCTCGTGCTTGAGTAGTTACATTCCAAAGACTTCCTAAGTTAACAACCCCCTCATCTGTTGTTGAATCATCATCAATATTTTGTACAATATTTGTATTCTTACCAAAGTTAAAAGTAAAATCAAGATTTAAATCATCTGATTTCAATGCTGCTATCGTCATATTTAATTCAATACCTTTATTTGAAATAGTTGCTGCATTTTGCCACGCAAATGTAAAACCAGAAGTAGCAGATACAGATTTTGGTAAAATTAAATCTGACGTTTCTTTATTATAATAACTAACATCAAGTGTTAATCTGTTTTTGAAAAATCTTCCATCTAAACCAACATTCATTTCAGTAGTGGTTTGATTTTTAATATTTGGATTCCAAAGAGTACCTCCTAAAAATCCTACTGGAGTTGTACCCCATGGTTGAGAAGAAAAACTATACGTTTGTTGAATACTATAAGGACTTAATGGTCCTGCACTACCAACTTTAGAGTACCCACCACGAAGTTTTAAAAATGAAACATAACTCTTATCTAACTCAAACATATCACTAACTACAGCAGATAAATTAGCCGATGGATAAAAGAAATTATTATTATTAATTGGCAGAACACTTGCCCAGTCATTACGACCAGTGAAATTTAAAAATAAATAATTTTTATATGCAAATTGAGCAGTTCCAAAAACACTACTTATTTTTTGCTCAGTATGTGTTTGAGTATTAACCGGTGTAACTCCATCACGAACATTAGAAATATTATAAAAACCTGGCAATTGCAATTCAGGTGCACTCATTCTAAGCCTATGATATTTGTTATTCATTAAATTACCACCCACACTAATATCAAACTTTAAATTTTCAACAATATCTATATTATAGTTTAACAAAGCTTGTGTATTTATTTCCGTTCTATTTCTTCTGATCTCTTCATAACTCCCATTTAAAGAACCATAAGTTCCAAATAGTCTTTTATCTGCATTTATTGACGAAAAATAATCAATACCAGACTGAATATCAAAAGTTAAATTATCATTAAATTTATATCGAGCACTAACAAAACCATTAATTCTATCACGGTTAAATGCATTTGTATTATTATCTAAGGTCCAATAAGGATTATTATTAAAAGCCATATTCCAGTTTATAGGCGTTCCACTAATAGGATCTATAGGTAAATTATTATAATCTTTTAATTTTTCAAAATCAACATTTCTTGCACTCCAAACTAGCTGTGCAATTTGATTATTTGAATCTCCATAACCAACTGAAGGTCTATTATCACTATTTGTATTAATATAATTAACACTTAATGAAGTTGTCCATTTATCTGATAAATCAACACTAAACTTACCCCCAATATTCATTTTAGTTAAATCTGTATTATAAACAATACCTTTAATGTCAGTCATACCGACTGAAACTCTAGAATTGAAATTATCACCACCTTTTGACAAAGTAACATTGTTTGTTGTTGTAACACCTGTTTCATAAAAATTTTTAACATTGTCAGGGTGAGAAATCCATGGTCTTGGGTTTCCATCAAAAGAATCCCATTGTATAAATTCTAAACCTGCATCTAATGCAGGACCCCAACTTTCATCAACTCCACCATCTCCAGTTACAGAACCCCCATCATAACCATAACCATTTTTAAACTCAAAGTACGCTTGACTGTGTCCTTGACCAAACGAATTTTGATAATCTGGTATGACATATGCATTATCCATTGTTACACTTGAACTTATAGCAATTCCTAATTTACCATCGTCACGGCCTGATTTTGTAACAATTACAATTACTCCATTTGCACCACGCATACCATATAAAGAAGTTGCCGAACCACCTTTTAAAACATTAATTGTTTCAATATCTTCAGGGTTAATATCTGCTAATCCATTTGGCACATCTGCACCACCTGAATTACTCGAATTCCCATAATTAGTGTTATCCAAAACAACACCATCTACAACCATTAAAGGCTGATCATTACCAAAAATAGTAGAAACCCCTCTAATAGTAATCCTACTTGAAGCACCAACTGCTCCTGAAGACCCAGTAACATTAATACCTGCAATTTTACCACTTAAAGAATTTACAATATTAACATCTTTAACTCGAGTTAACTGCTCAGAATCAACTTTTTGCACAGAATAACCTAAAGCTTTTTCTTGCTTTTTAATCCCCATTGCTGTTACAACCACTTCATCTAAAGTGCTTCCACCCATTTTAACTGTTACGTTAATCTTATCAGATGCGCCAACAGTTTTCTCAACAGCTTCATAAGAAACGTGTGTAAAAACCAACACATCACCAGATTTTGCTTTAACAGCGTAATTACCATCAAAATCGGTAACCGTACCAGTTGTTGTACCTTTTACCTTTACTGAAATATCAGCTACAGGCCCCATATCATCCGAAACAACCCCGGAGATTGTTCTCTCTTGCGCAAAGGTCATTTGCACCATAAACGCTAGTAGTAGCGTCAAAATTCCATTAATTTTTGTTTTCATTTGTATAATTATTTGAATTAATTAGCGCCAAATATCTTAATAAAAAGTTAAAGAAACAAACTTTTAACATAATAATTGTTAAAAATAGTTAATTTAAGAATAAGCTATTCATTAAATAGATGATTAAAAGGTAAAATGGTTGCGTGGATTTTTTAAAAAAAACTAATAAATGACACATTAAATATAGAACTACCTAAATCAACTTCGTTTTCATTAGAAAAACCATTTACATAATTAATATTTAAAATAGCAGATTTTAATTTTGTTTTATAACCTATACCTAAACCAAATAAAGAATGTGTTTTGTTAATTATGTTGTTTTTAACAAGTCCGTAATCAAAAACTGAATACACATACGCCTTATTATTTACTTTGAAGTTGTAATCAATATTAGTTATGGTATATTTATTTGCTAAAATACTATTGATTTTAAAACCTCGCAAACTTTCTAAGCCACCCAATAAGTATAAATCATTAAAATAATATGTTTCAGAAGTTAGATATTTTGAACTATTACGAATGTAGATATTGTTTTTAGCATTTAAATCTATTAGCAAATTTCCATCAAACGAAACAATTGCTTTTTTAGCACTTATTTCATTAGAAATAATACTTCCTCGTAGAAAATTAAATGCAAACTTTCGTTTGTACTTATAAAACACATTATTAGTTACTCTTTTTAAATTGGTATAATTTAAACCAATCAAATTAGATTTATAATCTTCTATATTATCAACTGCGTCTTTTAAATCAATCGAAATTTTATTTTCAAAAACAACACCAAGACTGTTTTGATAATTCAATTTGTAGTTTAGTTTTGAAATTGACTTAACATCTACGTAAGTACTATCTTGACTGAAAATTGAAAAATCAACATTTGGACTAAAATTAGACTTAAAAACATAAGGCACATCAACATTTAAACGAAACACTTTGTTTTTATCATTACTTTTCCATAACAAATTTAATGCTTCTCCTTTATTAAAAATATTTAATAAATTAACATCTAAACTGCCATTAAGCTTCAAGTTAGACTCTTTACTATTATTAAAACCAATCAAGCCATCTAATGAATTTACTTTTCTTTTTTTTAGATATATATATATTAAGGTAGCATCTTTTAAAAAAAGAATTTGAGGTTTCTTCAATTGTATCACAAAAGGAATGGCGTTTATAACATTGTAAATTGAATCAATTGTAGTCTTGGTAAACTTATTTTTAGTTCTAAAATTATAATATTTATTCAGAAATTTAATCGGAAAATTATCATACCCTTTAACAATTACTTTATCTATTGTTCGTTTTTTATTATAATTTAAAATCAATTCCGCTTTAAGCTCATCCAATTTAAAATCAATGTTTTTTAGTTTTACTTTCACAAACGAATAACCTTCTTTTTCAAAAAAGGAGACCAAACCATTAAGGAATTTTTTTGCATAATTAAATGATATCGCTACCTGATTATCAATTAACTTTAAGTTTAAATATTTTATGTATTCAAAAAGCAAAGCGTCATTTGGCAGTTTAATATGAATAGAATTGCTTTTTTTATTTAATTCATAACACACATTCAAAATCGTATCCTTTTTCTCAATTAACTTAATCTTATAATTAAGATATCCTTTATCAAGCAATGTGTTATTTATTGAATCTAACTTTAACCTATTTGAAGCTGCGTTAAAATTATATAAAATATTATTTTTATCAATCTTTTTTAAAATATTATTTTCTATACTATCTAAAGCATAAATATTTAATGTTACTTTTTGCGAAAACGAAGTAATTACATTAAACAAAACTAAAATAAAAGCGACTATGTAATGAGTGAATTTCAATTATATAAGATTTTTTTGTAAAAATAAACTCTTTTCAAATACTAATGAAAATTAAAATAAAAAATACTTTAAAAATCAATACTATAACTGAAAATATTTTATATATTTGCAAACTCTTAAAAATAAGAGATTGTCATATTGACAATATTATAAACGAAAATAATAAACAATTAGTATGCCTACTATACAACAATTAGTAAGAAAAGGAAGAACCAAAACAACCAAGAAGAATAAATCGGCTGCTTTGAATTCTTGTCCTCAACGTAGAGGTGTATGTACACGTGTTTATACTACGACTCCTAAAAAACCAAACTCTGCAATGCGTAAAGTAGCAAGGGTAAGGTTAACAAACGGAAAAGAAGTAAATGCGTACATACCTGGAGAAGGACATAATTTACAAGAGCACTCAATAGTATTGGTTAGAGGTGGAAGAGTAAAAGATTTACCTGGTGTTAAGTATCACATTGTTCGTGGTGCATTAGATACTGCTGGAGTTGAAGGACGAACTCAAAGACGTTCAAAATACGGAGCAAAAAAACCAAAGAAGTAAATCATTAATTAAAAATTTAGAATTTAATTCGAAATTTGTAAAACTCAAAAGAGATGAGAAAAAGAGTAGCGAAAAAAAGAATTTTATTACCAGATCCGAAATTTAATGATCAATTGGTAACAAGATTTGTAAATAATATGATGATGCACGGAAAAAAATCTGTTGCATTTAAAGTGTTTTATGATGCGATGGAAATCGTTGAATCAAAAAAAGCAGAAGGTGAAGAAAAAACCGCTGTGGAGATTTGGAAAGATGCATTATCAAACGTTATGCCTCACGTAGAAGTACGTAGTCGTAGAGTTGGTGGAGCAACCTATCAAATACCTATGCAAATTAGAGCTGATAGAAAAGTTTCTATGGCAATAAAATGGTTAATTTCTTTTGCAAGAAAAAGAAATGAAAAATCTATGGCACAACGTTTAGCTGCTGAAGTTATTGCAGCTTCTAAAGAAGAAGGATCTGCCGTTAAAAAGAGAGTGGATGTTCATAAAATGGCAGAAGCAAATAAAGCATTTTCACACTTTAGATTTTAATTAGAAATGGCAAGAGATTTAAAATATACAAGAAATATTGGTATTGCAGCACATATTGATGCTGGTAAAACCACAACTACCGAAAGAGTTTTATTCTATACAGGGGTTTCGCATAAAATTGGAGAAGTGCATGATGGTGCTGCTACAATGGATTGGATGGAACAAGAGCAAGAAAGAGGTATTACAATTACTTCAGCTGCAACAACTTGTGAATGGAAATTTCCTACAAAAAACGGAGCCAATATTCAAGGCGAAACTAAAGGTTATCACTTTAATATTATTGATACACCTGGACACGTTGATTTTACTGTAGAAGTAAATAGATCTTTACGTGTACTTGATGGGTTGGTATTCTTATTTAGTGCTGTTGATGGTGTTGAACCTCAATCAGAAACTAACTGGAGATTGGCTGATAACTATAAAGTGCCAAGAATTGGTTTTGTTAATAAAATGGATAGACAAGGTTCTGACTTTTTAAATGTTAACAAACAGGTAAAAGAAATGTTAAAATCTAACGCTGTCCCAATTGTATTACCAATTGGAGATGAAGCTGATTTTAAAGGAATTGTAGACTTGGTTAAAAATCAAGCTATTGTTTGGAATGACGATGATATGGGAGCTACTTTTAAAGTAGTTGATATTCCTGAAGAAATGAAAGAAGAAGTACATCAATATAGAGGTCAGCTTATTGAAGCTGTAGCTGAATATGATGAAACTTTATTAGAAAAATTCTTTGAAGATGAAGATTCTATTACAGAAGATGAAGTACATGCTGCTTTAAGAGCTGCTGTAATGGATATGGCTATTATACCTATGGTATGTGGTTCCGCTTTCAAAAATAAAGGAGTTCAATTTTTATTAGATGCTGTTTGTAGATATTTACCTTCACCATTAGATAAAGATGCAATTGTAGGAACAAACCCAGATACTGACGAAGAAATTAAAAGATTACCTAATGTGAAAGAACCTTTTGCTGCTTTAGCTTTTAAAATAGCAACAGATCCTTTTGTTGGTCGTTTGGCATTTTTCCGTACCTATTCTGGTAGGTTAGATGCAGGTTCTTATATATTAAATAATAGAACTGGAAAAAAAGAACGTATTTCAAGAATATATCAAATGCATGCTAATAAACAAAATGCAATTGATTATATAGAAGCTGGAGATATTGGAGCTGCTGTTGGATTTAAAGATATTCGTACAGGAGATACATTAAGTGATTTAGACAATCCAATTGTTTTAGAAAGTATGGATTTCCCTGCGCCAGTAATTGGTATTGCAGTTGAGCCAAAAACTAAAGCTGATGTTGAAAAAATGGGTGTTGCAATTGCAAAATTAGCAGAAGAAGATCCTACTTTTCAAGTTAAAACAGACGAAGCTTCTGGACAAACAATTATATCAGGAATGGGTGAATTACACTTAGATATTATTATCGACCGTATGAAACGTGAGTTTAAGGTTGAAGTAAATGTTGGTGAGCCTCAAGTAGAATACAAAGAAACTGTTACTAATACTGTTCAACACAGAGAAACTTATAAAAAACAATCTGGTGGACGTGGTAAATTTGGAGATATTGTATTTACAATTGGACCTGCAGATGAAGATTTTGAAGGCGAAGGATTACAATTTGTTGATAAAATTAAAGGTGGTAGAATTCCAAAAGAATTTATACCTTCAGTAGAAAAAGGTTTTACAATGGCAATGAAAAACGGACCATTAGCTGGTTTCGTTGTAGATACTATGAAAGTTGAATTGACAGATGGTTCTTTTCACCCTGTAGATTCTGATGCATTATCTTTTGAATTAGCTGCAAAATTAGGATTTAAATCAGTTGCTAAAGCTGCTGGAGCAAAAATTCTTGAACCATTAATGAAATTAGAAGTTGTAACTCCTGAAGATTATATGGGAGATATAGTTGGAGATTTAAATAGACGTAGAGGTCAAGTTACTGATATGAGCGATAGAAATGGAGCTAAAATTATTAAAGCATTTGTACCCTTATCTGAAATGTTTGGATATGTTACAACTTTAAGAACATTATCTTCTGGTAGAGCGACTTCAACAATGGAATTTGATCATTATGAAGAAACACCTTCAAATATTTCTGAAGAAGTAATAAAAAAAGCAAAAGGATAATTTACTAAATATAATAAAGATGAGTCACAAAGTTAGAATTAAGTTAAAATCTTACGATTACAATTTAGTAGATAAATCTGCTGAGAAGATTGTAAAAACCGTAAAAAGTACAGGAGCTGTAGTAAATGGACCAATTCCATTACCAACACGTAAAAAAATATTTACAGTATTACGTTCTCCTCACGTTAATAAAAAATCAAGAGAACAATTTCAATTATGTGCTTACAAAAGACTAATTGATATTTATAGTTCTTCTTCGAAAACTATTGATGCTTTAATGAAGCTTGAATTACCAAGTGGAGTTGATGTAGAGATTAAAGTCTAAGTAAACAAACTCTATTTAATAGAGAACATGTCCTAAGCTTTTGCAAAGGAAAAACGGTAAAAAATAATATTCAGGGTCGAATTTTATTTTACCCTGAATTTTTGTAAATAATGTGCTGTTGCAGTCAACAGAAAAAATAAGTATAACGGAATCGGTTTTTATAAATCTAAATTCCAAAAAATTAATTAAATGTCTGGGTTAATAGGAAAAAAAATAGGTATGACCAGTATTTTTGACGAGAATGGTAAAAATATACCATGTACTGTCTTAGAAGTTGGTCCTTGCGTAGTTACCCAAGTCAGAACCAAAGAGGTTGACGGCTATGAAGCGCTACAACTTGGTTTCGATGACAAAGCTGAAAAGCAGACAACGAATGCTTTAAAAGGTCACTTTAAAAAAGCAGGAACTGTCGCTAAAAAGCGTGTTGTTGAATTCCAAGGATTTGAAAAAGAGTATAAATTAGGAGATACAATTGCTGTAGATCATTTTGAAGAAGGTGATTTTGTAGATGTAACAGGTACTTCTAAAGGTAAAGGATTCCAAGGAGTTGTTAAACGTCATGGTTTTGGTGGAGTTGGTCAAGCAACACACGGTCAGCACAATCGTTTAAGAGCACCAGGATCAATTGGAGCTGCATCTTATCCTGCAAGAGTATTTAAAGGAATGAGAATGGCTGGTCAAATGGGTGGAGACACAATTAAAGTTCAAAATTTAAGAGTTTTAAAAGTAGTAACAGAAAAAAATCTTTTAATAGTAAAAGGTGCTGTTCCTGGTCATAAAACATCTTATGTAATTATTCAAAAATAATGAAAGTAGCTGTAATAGATATCAACGGGAAAAATACTGGAAGAAGTGTTGAGCTTTCAGATGCAGTTTTTGGAATAGAACCAAATGAACATGCTGTATATCTAGATGTAAAGCAACATTTAGCAAATAAAAGACAAGGTACTCACAAATCTAAAGAAAGAGCTGAGATTACTGGATCGACTAGAAAGATAAAAAAGCAAAAAGGTACAGGTACTGCACGTGCTGGTAGTATCAAGTCTGGTGTTTTTAGAGGTGGTGGACGTATGTTTGGTCCAAGACCAAGAAACTATTCTTTTAAATTAAATAAAAATTTAAAAAGTTTAGCAAGACTATCTGCTTTATCAATCAAAGCAAAAGAAAATAATGTTATTGTAGTAGAAGATTTCGATTTTGAAACTCCAAAAACTAAGAATTTTCTGTCTGTATTGAAAGATATGAAATTAGCCGATAAAAAATCTCTTTTTGTCTTGGCAGAATCAAATAATAATGTATATTTGTCATCACGAAATTTACAACGAGTTAAAGCTGTAAACATTTCAGAACTAAATACTTATAGTGTATTAAACACTAACAAGTTAGTTATTTCAGAGTCGTGTATTAAACAAATTGAAGCAAACTTTACAAAATAATAGCAATGAGTATATTAATAAAACCTATAATTACTGAAAAGGCAATGGACAGTAGCGAAGTTTTAAACTGCTATACTTTTGCTGTGAATAACAAAGCAAATAAGATAGAAATTAAATTAGCTATTGAAGAAGCTTATGGCGTTTCTGTAGTTAAAGTTAGAACGATGATATATCCTGTAAAAAGAAATACTAAATATACAAAAAAAGGTATGGTCTCAGGAATGAAATCCGCTTATAAAAAAGCGATTGTACAATTAGCAGAAGGAGATAATATTGATTTATATAGTAATATCTAAATAATGGCATTAAGAAAATTAAAACCAGTAACACCTGGTCAGCGTTTTAGAGTTGTAACCGATTTTGATATGGTTACTACTTCAAAACCAGAAAAGAGTTTACTTGCTCCGATGAAAAGATCAGGAGGAAGAAACAGTCAAGGTAGAATGACTACTCGTAATATTGGTGGAGGACACAAGAAAAAGTACAGAATTATCGATTTTAAAAGAGATAAAGACGGTATACCTGCAACAATTAAAACTATTGAGTACGATCCAAACCGTAGTGCATATATCGCATTATTATCTTATGCAGATGGAGAGAAAAGATATGTAATTGCTCAAAACGGATTTAAAGTAGGTAATACTGTAATCTCTGGAGAAAAAGTTGCACCTGAAGTTGGTAACTGTATGTCTTTAGCTAATATTCCTTTAGGTACTGTTATTTCTTGTATCGAATTAAGACCTGGTCAAGGTGCTGTAATGGCTCGTAGTGCAGGAACATTCGGTCAGTTAATGGCAAGAGAAGGAAAATATGCAACTGTTAAAATGCCATCAGGTGAGATTAGATTAATCTTATTAACGTGTAAAGCAACAATTGGAGTAGTTTCAAATTCTGAGCATCAATTAATTGTATCTGGTAAAGCAGGTAGAAGTAGATGGTTAGGACGAAGACCAAGAGTTAGACCATCGGTTATGAACCCTGTTGATCACCCAATGGGTGGTGGAGAAGGTAAATCTTCTGGAGGTCATCCTCGATCAAGAAATGGTATACCTGCAAAAGGTTATAGAACCAGATCTAAGACAAAAGATAGTAATAAACATATTTTAGAACGCAGAAAAAAATAGATAAATTATGGCTCGTTCATTAAAAAAAGGACCTTTTATTAGTTATAAACTTGATAAAAAAGTCCAAAAGAATATAGAATCAGGAAAAAGTCCTGTAATTAAAACATGGTCTAGAGCTTCTATGATAAGCCCAGATTTTGTTGGTCAAACATTTGGTGTTCATAACGGTAGACAGTTTATACCTGTTTATGTTACTGAAAACATGGTAGGACACAAGTTAGGAGAATTTTCACCAACTCGTACATTTAGAGGTCATGGTGGTAATAAAAATAAAGGAAGAAAATAAGCTAGATTATGGGAAGTCGTAAAAGATTAATGGCAGAACAACGTAAGGAAGCGAGAAAAACACAATATTTCGCTAAATTAAATGGTTGTCCAACATCGCCAAGAAAAATGCGTATCGTTGCTGATTTAGTAAGAGGTATGGAAGTTGAAAAAGCACTTCAAATCTTAAAGTTTAATCCTAAAGAAGCATCTATTAATTTAGAAAAATTAATGCTTTCGGCAATTGCTAACTGGCAATCTAAGAATGAAGATGCTGCTATTGAAGATGCAGGCTTATACGTAAAAGAAATTTATGTTGATAGTGCTGATATGCTTAAAAGATTAAGACCAGCTCCACAAGGTAGAGCTCACCGTATTAGAAAAAGATCTAATCACGTAACATTAATATTAGGAGTTAATAACAAAGCATCATAAATAAGATATGGGACAGAAAACAAATCCAATAGGAAATAGATTAGGTATCATCAGAGGTTGGGAATCTAACTGGTATGGAGGAAAAGATTTTGGTGATAAATTAGCCGAAGATTATAAAATTAGAGAATATATCTCTGCACGTTTATATAAAGCTAGTGTATCTCGTATTATTATAGAAAGAACTCTTAAACTAATTACTGTAACTATAACTACTGCAAGACCTGGTATTATTATCGGTAAAGGTGGTCAAGAAGTTGACAAATTAAAAGAAGAGTTGAAGAAAATTACTGGTAAAGAAGTTCAAATTAATATTTTTGAAATAAAAAGACCAGAATTAGATGCTACTTTAGTTGCTGCAAGTGTTGCTCGTCAAATTGAAAATAGAATTTCATATAAAAGAGCTATCAAAATGGCAATTCAAGCTGCAATGAGAATGAATTCTGAAGGTATCAAAATAGAAATTGCAGGTCGTTTAAACGGTGCTGAAATGGCTAGAACTGAACACTATAAAGAAGGTAGAATTCCTTTATCAACATTTAGAGCTGACATCGATTATGCATTAGTAGAATCAAACACTACATATGGTAAAATTGGTGTGAAAGTTTGGATTATGAAAGGTGAAGTGTATGGAAAGAGAGAATTGAACCCATTAGTTGGTTTATCTAAAAGTAAAGGTAAAGACAGAAAAGGTGGTAGAAAATCTCAAAGAAGACGTTAAAAGATAAGAGGTGTTAAAACCCTTTAAATCATAAATTATTATGTTACAACCAAAAAGAGTTAGAAGACGTAAAGTTCAGAAAGGAAAAGGAAATATGAAAGGTAATTCTCAAAGAGGACACCGCCTTTCTAATGGAACTTTCGGATTGAAATCATTACAGCAAAATTTGCTTACGTCTCGTCAAATAGAAGCTGCGCGTATTGCTGCAACTAGATATATGAAAAGACAAGGTAAATTATGGATTAAAATATTTCCAGATAAACCAATTACTAAAAAACCATTAGAAGTACGTATGGGTAAAGGTAAAGGTTCTCCAGAATATTTTGTTGCCGTAGTTAAACCAGGAAGAATTATGTTTGAAATAGCTGGTGTATCAGAAGATATTGCAAGAGAAGCATTAAGATTAGCTGCTCAAAAATTACCAGTTACAACTAAAATTGTAGTCGCACTTGACTATGTAAAAGCTTAATCTATATGAAACAGACAGAAATTATAAAGTTATCTATAGACGATTTAAAAGAGCAATTTACCTCATTAAAAAAGAACTTAAATGATCTTAAAATGACACATGCAATTTCACCTTTAGAATCACCTATGGAATTAAGAGAATTAAGAAAGAATGTTGCTAGATTAGCTACAGAATTAACTAAAAGAGAATTACAATAGTATTTCGAATATTTACAAGATGGAAAAAAGAAATCTTAGAAAGGAAAGAATTGGAGTAGTTTCTAGTAACAAAATGGAAAAATCTATTGTTGTTTCAGAAGTTAAAAGAACAAAGCATCCGATGTACGGTAAATTCGTACTTAGAACTAAAAAATATGTTGCACATGATGAAAAAAATGATTGCAATATTGGAGATACCGTTAAAATAATGGAAACAAGGCCTCTAAGTAAAACCAAACGTTGGAGATTAGTAGAAATTTTAGAAAGAGCTAAATAATATGTTACAACAAGAATCAAGAATAAAAGTAGCCGACAATACTGGAGCTAAAGAGGTTTTAGTAATTAGAGTTTTAGGTGGAACCAAAAAGCGTTATGCTTCAATTGGAGATAAAATAGTTGTTTCTATTAAACAAACAACTCCTAATGGAACTGTAAAAAAAGGACAAGTATCTAAAGCGGTAGTTGTAAGAGTTAAAAAGGAAATTAGACGTAAAGACGGATCATATATTAGATTTGATGATAATGCTTGTGTATTATTAGATTCAAACTCTGGAGCAATGAAAGGTACACGTGTATTTGGACCAGTAGCAAGAGAGCTTCGTGATAAACAATTTATGAAAATTGTATCATTAGCTCCTGAAGTACTTTAATAATATTAGAAAATTATGAAGATTAAATTAAAAACAGGAGATTTAGTAAAAGTAATCGCTGGATCAAATAAAGGTTCTGAAGGTAAAATATTAAAAATAGTTACCAAAGATTATAGAGCAATTGTTGAAGGTGTTAATATGGTTTCTAAACATGTTAAACCAAGCGCTCAAAATCCACAAGGAGGTATCAATAAATTTGAAGCACCTATTCACATTTCTAACTTAATGTTAGTTGAAAATGGAAAAACTGTAAGAGTTGGTTTCCGTAAAGATGGTGAAAAAAAGGTTCGTTTTTCAAAGAAAACAAATAATGTAATATAGTTATGGCAAATCCAAGACTTAAAGAAGAATACAACAACCGAATTAAAACTACTTTAAAAGAAGAGTTTGGTTATAAGAATGTAATGCAAATACCTAAACTAACTAAAATAGTTTTAAGTAAAGGTGTTGGTGCTGCAATTGCTGATAAAAAATTGATTGAGTATGCTGTTGATGAATTATCAATGATTACTGGTCAAAAAGCTTTAGCAACAATGTCTAAAAAAGATATTGCTGCATTTAAATTACGTAAAGGAATGCCAATTGGCGCAAAAGTTACTTTACGTGGTGTTAAAATGTATGAGTTTTTAGATAGATTAGTTACTGCATCTTTACCACGTGTAAGAGATTTTAAAGGAATCAAAGCTACTGGTTTTGATGGTAGAGGAAATTATACTTTAGGAGTAACAGAACAAATAATTTTTCCGGAAATGAACATCGATAAAGTTCATAAAATATCAGGAATGGATATTACATTTGTTACTACTGCAAATACAGATAAAGAAGCAAAATCATTATTACACGAATTAGGTTTACCTTTTAAAAAGAACTAAGAGATGGCAAAAGAATCAATGAAAGCTCGTGAAGTAAAAAGAGCGAAAACAGTAGCAAAATATGCTGCAAAACGTAAAGCTTTAAAAGAAGCTGGAGATTACATAGGTTTACAAAAACTACCTAAAAACGCTTCTCCAATTCGTATGCATAATAGATGTAAATTAACAGGAAGACCTAAAGGATATATGCGCCTTTTTGGAATTAACCGTGTTACATTTAGACAAATGGCTAATCAAGGTTTAATACCAGGCGTTAGAAAAGCAAGTTGGTAAACAACTAAAATAAATTGAATATTAATGGATGTAGGTTTAATTCAAATGAATTGAAAACCCTTTCCGAAATTATAAAAAATGTTAACAGATCCAATATCAGATTACCTAACAAGAATTAGAAATGCCGCAGCAGCAGGTAAAAGAGTTGTTGAAATACCAGCATCTAATCTAAAAAAAGAAATGACTAAGATCCTTTTTGATCAAGGATATATCTTAAGTTATAAATTTGAAGATACAACCGCTCAAGGTTCTATCAAAATAGCTTTAAAATATGATAAAGCTTCAAAACAACCAATTATTAAAAAATTAGAACGTGTTAGTAAACCAGGTTTGCGTAAGTATGTTAGTAATAACGAATTACCAAGAGTTTTAAATGGTTTAGGAATTGCAATCGTTTCAACATCTAAAGGAGTAATGACTAACAAAAAAGCGAGTCAAGAAAATGTAGGTGGTGAAGTTTTATGTTACGTTTATTAAAAAGAAATAAAAGATGTCAAGAATAGGTAAAAATCCAATAACAGTTCCAGAAGGTGTAACATTCGACATTAAAGATAATGTTGTTACGGTAAAAGGAAAACTTGGTGAGTTAACTCAAAAAATTTCAGATATTGAAATTAAGATAGAAGATGGTGTAATCACTTTAGAAAGACCATCTGAAAGAAAAGAACATAAATCTAAACACGGTTTATATAGAGCATTAATTGCGAACATGATTGAAGGTGTATCTAAAGGTTTTACAAAAGAATTAGAATTGGTTGGTGTAGGTTATAGAGCCTCAAATCAAGGTCAAATTTTAGATTTAGCATTAGGATATTCTCATACAATTGTTATGTCAATTGCTTCAGAAATCAAAATTGAAACAATTTCTCAAAAAGGTAAAAACCCTATTGTTAAATTAACTTCACACGATAAACAATTGGTAGGTCAAGTAGCTGCAAAAATACGTTCATTACGTAAACCAGAACCATATAAAGGTAAAGGTATTAAATTTGTAGGAGAAATATTAAGAAGAAAAGCTGGTAAAACAGCATAATAGCTAAAAACTAAGAAAATGGCATTAACAAAACTTGAACGTAGAATACGTATCAAAAATAGAATTAGAAAGAATATTTCTGGAACTGCTGCTAGACCAAGATTATCAGTTTTTAGAAGTAATAAAGAAATTGAAGCTCAATTAATTGATGACACAAATGCAGTTACTTTAGTTGCTGTATCATCAAGATCTAAAGATGTAAAAGCTACAGGAACAAAAATTGATATAGCAAAAGAAGTTGGTAAAGCGTTAGCTGAAAAAGCAACTAAAGCAGGTATTGAAACTTGTTCATTTGATAGAAATGGATTTTTATATCACGGTAGAGTAAAATCATTAGCTGAAGGAGCTAGAGAAGGCGGATTAAAATTTTAAAGACACAGCAAGATGTATAAAAAATATTCAAACGTAGAAAGAGTAAAACCAAGTGGATTAGATTTAAAAGATCATTTAGTTGGTGTTAATAGAGTTACTAAAGTAACAAAAGGTGGTAGAACTTTTGGTTTCTCTGCAATTGTTGTTGTAGGTAATGGCGATGGTGTAGTTGGACATGGATTAGGAAAATCTAAAGATGTTGCTTCTGCAATTGCAAAAGCAATTGAAGACGCTAAGAAAAATTTAGTTAGAATTCCTATTTTAAATCAATCTTTACCACACGAACAAAAAGGTAAATTTGGAGGAGCTAAAGTGTTTTTAAAACCTGCTTCACATGGTACTGGAGTTATTGCTGGTGGTGCGGTACGTGCCGTGTTAGAATCTGTTGGAGTTCACGATGTACTATCAAAATCTCAAGGTTCTTCAAATGCACATAACGTAGTTAAAGCAACTTTTGATGCTTTATTAAACCTTAGAGATGCAAATGTTATTGCAAAACAAAGAGGAATTTCATTAGATAAAGTATTTAACGGATAATTAATTCTTTATCAAAACATATAAGAAAATGAAAAAAATAATAGTAAAGCAAGTAAAAAGTGCTATAAGAAGACCTAAAAATCAAAAACGAACTTTGGTGGCTTTAGGCTTAAGAAAATTAAACCAAGAGGTTGAGCATGATGCATCTCCAGCGGTTTTAGGAATGGTAAAAACAGTTAATCACTTAGTTTCTGTAAAAGAAGCTTAATACTTTATAGTTATGCAATTAAATAACTTAAGACCTGCAAAAGGTTCAGTTAAAAATAGTAAAAGATTAGGTAGAGGTCAAGGATCTGGAAAAGGTGGTACTGCCGCAAGAGGTCATAAAGGTGCAAAATCTCGTTCTGGATATTCAAGAAAAGTTGGGTTTGAAGGTGGACAAATGCCTTTACAAAGACGTGTACCTAAATTTGGATTTACAAATATAAATCGTAAAGAATACTTAGGTATTAATTTAGATAAACTACAAGAATTTGTTGATAATGGTAAAATTAAAGATATCGTTACAATGGAAACTCTAGTTGCTGCTAGATTAGCTCGTAAAAATGATCTTGTTAAAATTTTAGGAAGAGGTGAGTTAAAAGCAAAATTAGATATTACCGTACACAAATTTACTGAAACTGCAAAAGCTGCTATTGAAAAAGCTGGCGGAAAAGTAGTTACTCTATAATATAAAATTAAAGATGAAAAAATTTATAAGTACTATACAAGATATGTGGAAGATAGAAGAACTTAGAAATAAGATTCTTTTAACTTTAGGACTACTAGCTGTATATCGTTTTGGCTCAATTATTACGCTTCCAGGTATTGACGCAACTCAATTAACTGGAATTAGTCAAAAAGCTGGAGGAAATGGATTATTAGGTATTCTTAATATGTTTACTGGTGGTGCATTTGCAAGAGCATCAATTATGGCGCTTGGTGTAATGCCTTATATTTCTGCATCTATTGTTGTTCAATTAATGGGAATTGCAATACCATATCTTCAAAAATTAAAAAATGAAGGTGAAAGTGGTAATAAAAAAATTACCCAAATAACAAGATGGCTAACAATTGTAATTTTAATTGTTCAAGCTCCTACTTATTTAATTAGTTTACCAAGTTTAGGTGTGCCAGAAAGTGCATTTTTACTACACGGTTTCAATTTTTGGTTCTCTTCTATCCTATTATTAACTACAGGTACAGTATTTGCTATGTGGTTAGGTGAAAGAATTACCGAAAAAGGAATTGGTAATGGTATTTCATTATTAATTATGATTGGTATTATGGCAAGATTTCCTGCCTCATTTTTACAAGAATTTACTTCAAAATTAAAGTCTGGTAACGGCGGTATGATGATGGTACTTATTGAAGTAATCGTTTGGTTATTAGTTATTTTAGCAGCAATTTATTTAGTTACTGCTATTAGAAAAATCACTGTTAAATATGCAAGAAGAACTGTAGCTGGAGATATTGGTAGCTTAGATGGTGCAAGAGATTATGTGCCTTTAAAACTAAATTCTGCTGGAGTTATGCCAATTATATTTGCGCAAGCAATCATGTTTGTACCAGCATTATTACAAAAATCTGAAAATGAAACCATCAAAAATATTGGTATTGAATTTACAAATATGTTTGGTTTATGGTATAATGTTTTATTTGCATTATTAATTATCATATTTGGATATTTTTATACTGCAATTACAATACCTACTAATAAAATGGCTGATGATTTAAAAAGAGGCGGTGGATTTAT
>Ga0256840_1001476_pt1 | contig 22059 bp, 17 predicted proteins | sample 355202metaG_FD_185969 | JGI IMG/M metagenome (GOLD analysis project Ga0256840, IMG submission 185969) | Hydrothermal vent microbial communities from Mid Atlantic Ridge, Atlantic Ocean - 355-202 | ecosystem: Environmental > Aquatic > Marine > Hydrothermal vents | place: Atlantic Ocean: Mid...
AACACAGTTGCTCACGGGATGGCTAACCATCGGTTTGTCCGACCACAATGGTGTAAGCGCTCTCAGTGACCGCAGATTTGTGCGGGCGTGCCTGGCCGCTATAGCCTACCTATGGGGGCAGGCACGACCGTGCAAAGATGCGGTTCCTGTGAGCGCTTACCTTCAAAGTAGTTGCTCATTGCGGAGAACCGGTCCACCTTGACAGTGCTGACACTCCCGACTTCTGTCTTCTTGTGATTATCTGAATTCCGGCAATGAAAACAGTTATCCAGCGGGTCAGCGAGGCCCGTGTCGATGTCGATGGAGAGTGCGTGGGCAGTATCGGCGCCGGACTCCTGGTCCTGCTTGGTGTCCATGCCAAGGACAATGAACAGGACGCCGATTTTCTGGCAGACAAGATCGTCCGCATGCGGATCTTTGAAGATGGAAGCGGTCGGATGAACCGTTCCCTGCTTGATATCGGGGGTGAGCTGCTGGTGGTCTCCCAGTTCACCCTGCTGGGGGACTGCCGCAAGGGACGGCGGCCCTCCTGGTCAGCCGCCGCCCCTCCCGAAGCGGCCAGGCACCTGTACCGTCACTTTGTAGCCCTGGTCCGTCAATACGGTATTCACACCGAAACCGGACGATTTCGTGCCCACATGCGGGTCTCCATGGTCAACGACGGACCGGTTACCCTGCTGCTCGACTCGCACCGGGACTGAATTCCACCATCCATCGGCCCCTCTCCGGCCACCAACTTCAACCACAGACATATCATGACTGCATTCCATATCGGTTCCAGTTACCACGGCTTTCTGCTCGAGCGCAGGGAGACCATCACCGAGATCCGTTCCACCGTCTACCTCTTCCGGCACAAGATCCTGGGCACCCCTGCCCTGGCCATCAAGAATGACGATGAGAACAAGACCTTCTGCATCGCCTTCCAGACCGTGCCCACCGATTCCACCGGCGTTGCCCACATCCTGGAACACTCGGTGCTCATGGGATCGGAAAAGTACCCTGTCAGGGACGTGTTCGGTGAGATCAACAAGGGTGGCTTGATGACCTTCCTCAACGCCATGACCGGCTCCGATGCCACCTGGTATCCCTTTGCGACCAGGAACCTGAAAGAGTATTTCAACATCATGGACGTCTACTGTGACGTCACCCTCCATCCTCTGCTGCAGCCCACTACCTTTGAACAGGAGGGATGGCACTACCACAAGGAAGACCCGGACCAGCCGCTCCAGTACCAGGGCGTGGTGTACAATGAAATGAAGGGCGCCTTCTCCGATCCCATCCGTTCCATCTTTCAGCTCACCTTTCGCGGACTCATACCCGAATCGACCTACGCGCACGAGTCCGGAGGGGATCCGCGGCACATCCCTGACCTCAGCTACGAGGAGTTTGTCGCCTTCCACCGCCGCCATTACCACCCTTCCAACGCTTTTCTCTTCTTCTGTGGCGATGCGCCCCTGGACCAGGAACTGGCCTACGTGCAGGACAACTATCTTTCGTCCTATGACCGGGCCGGCCAGCGTGCGGCCATTGAACCGGGCCGGGAAATCAGGGAACCGGTCTTTCTCGAGGACACCTATGGTATCCAGCCGGACAATGATCCCCACGGCAAGACCTTTCTCGCCGTGGGATCCACCATCGGCACAATCCTTGACCGAAGCCGCAACGCCGCCTTTCAGATCATTGCCAACATCCTCTTCAACTCCGACGGCTCGCCTCTGAAAAAGGCGATTCTCGATAAGGGATTATGTAAAGATTTCGGTGGAGTATTCCTTTCAAACTCCAGCTTCAAGACCCTGATGATGACCTACCTCATCGGCTCGGATCCGGAAAAGAGGGGGGCCTTCCTCGAGGTCTACCAGGGCACCCTGTCGCAGATGGCTGCCCAGGGTCTGGATCACGATCTTGTCCTTTCCGAGCTCAACAAGTACGAGTTCTCCATGCGCGAGGAGATGAACAAGGCCCAGCGTGGCCTGAGCCTGATCGGCAAGGCCCTGCCCGCCATGCAGCATGGTGCTGATCCCTTCGAGGCCCTGCAGATGGAGGAACTTCTTGCCGATATCCGCAGCCGCGCCCTGGGGGAACGCTATTTCGAAGACCTGATCCGCCGCTACCTGCTGGACAACCGGGCCACCGTGGTGGTCACCCTGCGTCCTGATCCCGACAAGATCCGCAGGACCCGGGAGAGAGAACAGCAGCGTCTTGCCGAGTTTGAAAAAACGCTGAATGATCACAAAATCGAGGAACTTATCCATCACACCAGGGAGCTGGTCGCCCTCCAGCACCGGCCCAACGACGAGAAGCTGCTGCGGCTGCTGCCGGCACTCGAGCTCTCCGACCTCTCACCCGAGGTTGCCTTCCACCGCGCCCGGCAGAAGAAGCTGGCCGACCGCCCCCTGATCTACAGCGACCTGGACACCAACTCCATCGTCTATTTTGACCTGGGATTCGACTGCTCCGGCCTCGATGAAGAACTGCTGCCCTACCTGGATCTCTTTGCCACCATTGTCACCGAGATCGGCACCAGCGAGCTGGACTACATGGCGTTTGCCAAGAAACTCAATATCTGTACCGGCGGCTTCAATCACTCCTTCACCACCTACCTGTCCATGGAGGATCCGGCACAGCTCACCCCCATGCTCTGGTTCCACGTCAAGGCCCTGTCCTCCTTTCTCGAGCCAGCCACCAGGCTGATCAGCGATGTCTTCCTCTCCCTCAACCTCGACGATCGGGAGCAGATCCGCAAGATCGTGCAGCGGGAATTCGCCTGGGCGGAACATTCGGTACAGAGCGAGGGATACTCCCTGGCATCGACCAGGGTATTTTCGCATCTTGGCAGGGCCGGTCAGTACAACGAGTATGTGAGCGGCGCCACCTCCTACCTCTGCCTCAAGGAGATGGCCCGAGACTATGATGCCCACGAGGAGGCATTGCTTGCCACGCTTGCGGATATTCGCAGCCGCCTCCTTCACCGCCCGGGCCTGACCCTCTCCGTGGCAGCCCGTTCAGGGGAGAGGGGGGAGTTCGAGCGGCTTGCCGCGGGCCTCGTCACCGGCCTGCAGCCGGAGAGACCGGACGCCGTCGAGCCCAGGTTTGTCGAGACCCCGAGAAATCAGGCATTCTGCACATCTGCCGAGGTTGTTTACAATATTCAGGGGTGCACCCTGTTTACCGACAAAACAGGCTACAATGGTCATTTCGAGACCCTGAAGACATGGCTGTCCCGCGACTACCTGTGGAACACGGTTCGCCAGGTGGGCGGCGCCTATGGTTGTTTCATCCAGTTCAACCACATCAGCGGCAACTTCGCCCTGGTCAGCTACCGCGATCCCCAGGTGGAGAGGACCTATGCCGCCTATGACGCCATTGAGGAGCGGCTCCGTACGCTGGAGGTATCGGAGCAGGTGTTGAAACAGCTCATCATCGGCACCTATGGCAAGTTCACCCCGCACCAGGGACCGCCTGCCCGTGCCGCCACGGCCAGAAACGAGCTCCTGTCCGGCATCACGCCTGCCTTCAAACAGGCGCGTATCCGGGAAATCCTGGCCACCTCCCAGGAGCACCTGCGGGGATTCTCGCCTTATTTTCGACGGTTACGGGAGGATGGATATCGAGCCAGTATCGGCAACTGCGCCCGAATCAAGGAAGACGGGGATCTGTTCGATGATATTATGGAATTGTAGGAACGATCGGCGGTCGCTTCAACCACAAGTAGGAGTACTTCAAGGTAATTGCCGATAGCGGTGAACGTAAGCGCTCACAGGAACCGCATCTTTGCACGGTCGTGCCTACCCGCATAGGTAGGCTATAGCGGCCAGGCACGCCCGCACAAATCTGCGGCCCCTGAGAGCGCTTACACCATTGTGGTCGGACAAACCGATGGTTAGCCATCCCGTGAGGGGTTACCGGTGAACTGGTACGCTGCCTGTGAGCGCTTACCTACAGCCTGTCGATCACCTTGGCATAGTAGGGTGAATCCATGTCGACCTGCAGCTTTTTGCCCATGCGGCTCTCAAGCTTGAATTTTAAATAATTCAATCGTTTCAACTGTTTATACTTCTCCTTCTCGTCCGTGCAGTGGCAGAGCAGCTCCTCGGTGGCGACGATCTCCTTGCGGAGAGCAACCTCCTCCGGAATGTAGCCGGCATTTTTCAGGATCCGATATCCCATGCGCAGCTCCGGTGGCACGTGTTGCATGTCGTCCGGGGGCATGGGCCTGTTCTTCCAGTGGCTGAGATCAGCCATGTTGCCCTCTTCGATGGCCTGCCGAATCTTACGCTCGGCGATCCAGTTGAGTGCGGTCATCATGATGTTCACCTGTAAAGGGTTACTGTAAGCGGCCAGGAGCGCCAAGGTAAGCACTCACCGGAGCCGCATCTTTGCTCGGTCGTCCCTGCCCGCATAGGTAGGCTATCGGAGTCTCCCTACGGTTGCTTACCTGCGGTCAGGCACGCCTGCACAGGTAAGCGAAGACTCCGAATCTGCGGCCCCTGAGAGCGCTTACAGCATTGTGGTCGAAAAAACCGATGGTTGGTTATCCCGTGAGGGCTTACCTTTCACAGCCTCTTGCCATTGTCCAGTTGCCGCTGCACCACCGTATCCCTCCTGAAATGTACATCATCCCGGCGCGGGTAATCAACCATGTAGTGAAGGCCGCGGGACTCCTTGCGGCTGCGGGCACAGCGGACGATCAGTTCGGCAATGATGGCGATGTTGCGCAGCTCCACCAGGTCCGGGGTCAGGAGGTAATCATAAAAGTGTTCCCTGATCTCGGTGATGATAGGCTCCAGGCGCCGCTTCACCAGGTGCAGCCGCTTTTCCCGGCGCACGATACCCACATAATTCCACATCAATCTGCGGATCTGGTCCCAGTTATGGCTGATGAGGACGTTTTCTTCTATGGAACGCGCCCTCCCTGTGCGCCAGGCCGGCACCTCCACCTCCGCCTCTCTGGTGATGGCCGGCCAGTTCCTGTGCAGCCAGTCTGCGGCCCGGTGGGCAAAGACCACTGCCTCGAGAAGGGAATTGGAGGCAAGGCGGTTGGCGCCATGCAGTCCCGTGCAGGCCGTCTCGCCCAGGGAGAGCAGGTTGCGCAGGGAAGTACAGCCCCATTTGTCCACCTGGACTCCGCCGCACATGTAATGAGCCGCCGGCACCACCGGGATCGGCTCCTTGGTGATATCGACCCCATACCGCCTGCACGTTCCATAGATGGTAGGGAACCGCTGCCGGATAAATTCCGCCGGTCGATGACTGATATCCAGGTACACGCAATCGGCGCCGGTCTTTTTCATCTCCGCATCGATTCCCCGTGCCACCGCATCCCGTGTGGCCAGGTCGCCACGGCTGTCGTAGCGGTGCATGAAGGGCTGGCCCTGGCCATCGATCAGGACCCCCCCCTCCCCCCGCACCGCTTCGGAGATGAGAAAATTTTTTGCAATCGGGTTGTAAAAACAGGTCGGATGAAACTGGACAAACTCCAGGTTCGCCACCCTGGCACCGGCACGGTAGGCCATGGCCATGCCGTCGCCCGTTGCAATATCCGGATTGGTGGTGTAGAGGTAGACCTTGCCGCAGCCCCCTGTACACAGGACCGTGACCCTGGCCTGCCGGGTTTCCACCTCGCCGCTCTTGCGGTTGAGGACATAGGCCCCAAGACATCGGTCACCATCCCCCTGCAGGGGCAGCCCCCTGGCCTTGGACTCCATCAACAAATCGATGGCCAGATGATCCTCCAGGACCTCTATGTTGGGGGTTTCCGCTACCCGCTCCAACAGGGCCCGCTCGATCTCCCGCCCGGTGAGGTCGAAGGAATGGGCGACCCGCCGTGCTGAGTGCCCGCCTTCCATCCCCAGGTCAAACTCCTCCCCCCCTTTGCCCCTCTTGAACCGGACGCCAAGTTCCACCAGCTCCCGCACCCTTGCCGGGCCGTCGTTGACCACCAGATGGACGATCTCCTCGTTACAGAGTCCATCACCGGACCTGAGTGTATCCCTGATATGGTCCTCCGGCGAATCCTCGCTGGAGAGGACCGCGGCAATACCCCCCTGGGCCAGATTGGTGGCCGTGTCCGCCTTGGCCTTTTTTGTCACCATGGTGACGCGACACCGGTCAGCCACCTTGAGAGCAAACGACAGGCCGGCAACGCCACTGCCTATGATTAACACATCCGTACTGTACATGATCCTGGTTTCCCGGTTCAGGCCAGATGTTTCACGTGAAACATCGAGAAAAAAGTTCACCGACCAGAAAGAGTGTAGTATACTTTTGCGAAACAGGTCAACAAGGGAAGGGTGAAGAGTGATGAAAAAAATCAATACCAAGGTAGTGGCCCTGGCAAACCAGAAAGGCGGAGTGGGAAAAACGACCACGGCCATCAACCTGTCCGCGGTTCTGGCAGCCAAGGGGAAAAAGGTCCTGCTGGTGGATTCCGATCCCCAGGGTAATGCCTCCAGCGGGGTGGGTGTCTTCCAGACCAGCGAGGACAGGAATATCTACCAATGTTATATGAACAATGCCGATGCAGCGGACTGTATTGTTGATACCAGGATGAAAAACCTGTCGGTCCTGCCGGCATCCATTGATCTTGTCGGGGTGGAAGTAGAGCTTATCTCTTTGAAAAACCGTGAAAAACAACTTAAATCAATCCTGCGGCCGCTGCGGGACAGGTTCCACTACATCATCATCGACTGCCCGCCCTCCCTGGGACTGCTCACCCTGAACTCCCTCACCGCTGCCGACTCGGTCCTCATCCCACTCCAGTGTGAATATTTTGCCCTGGAGGGGCTGGCCCAGTTGATCAACACCATTCGCGGTGTCAAGAAGCGCCTCAACCGCGGCCTCTACATCGAAGGGTTGCTGATGACCATGTATGACCGCCGCAACCGCCTCACCCACCAGGTTGCCAGCGAGATACAAAAACACTTCAACGATCAGGTATACAAGACAGTGATTCCCAGGAATGTGCGCCTGAGCGAGAGCCCCAGTCATGGCAAGACCATCATCGAATATGACAGGAGCTGTGCCGGGGCCAAGGCCTATACCAAGCTGGGAAATGAATTCATCCGACGGAGCAGATAACAGATCATGGCAAAGAAAAGTGTGCTGGGCAGGGGCGTGGGGGCGCTGCTGCCGACCGACCTTGAAGAGAGCGAGGAAGAAAAATTTTTTTTATGTGATATCGACAAGATAAAACCGAACCCCAACCAGCCGCGCAGCTACTTTGACGAGGACAAACTCAATTCCCTGGCCGAGTCCATCCGGGAGAGGGGAGTGATTCAGCCGCTGCTGGTCTCCAGGGCCAGGGGAAACCGCTACGACCTGATCGCCGGCGAGCGGCGGCTGCGGGCGGCACGTATCGCCGGTGTCGACGAGGTGCCGGTGGTGGTGATGGAGCCGGGATCCGATAATGAATCCCTGGAGCTGGCACTGATCGAGAACATCCAGCGTCAGGATCTCAACCCCATTGAAGAGGCCACGGCCTATGCCCGCCTGATCCACGAATTCAACCTCACCCAGGAGGAGGTGGCGGCCAAGGTGGGGCGCAAGCGTTCGACCATCACCAATGTTCTCCGGCTTCTCAAGCTGCCCAGGCCGCTCCAGGACGACGTGGTGGCCGGCCGGATAAGCGAGGGCCACGCCAGGGTCCTGCTTCGCCTCCAGGACGACCAGGAGAGGCTGTGGGAGATCAGGGACCGAATCGTCAACGAGGACATATCGGTCCGCGAGGCAGAGCGGTTGTGCAGGAAAAAGAAGACCACAAAACCGGTGCGCGGTGAACAGACGAAGAAGAGCGCCACCGACGAGCTGCCTAAGGCCTACTGCAAGGCCCTGACCAACCAGATAACCAACCATCTGAACACCAAGGTCCGTATCGTTCAGAACGGTTCCCGCGGCAAACTGGAGATCGAATACTATTCCAGCGACGACCTGGACCGTCTGGTGAGCCTGCTCTCCGGCTGATCAAGAGTAAAAGTTCAGCAGCATGCCATCTGCACGCGCTCACGGCCGCCAGCGTAAGCGCTCACAGGGACTGTATCTCTGCACGGTCGTGCCTGCCCGCACAGGTAGCTATCGGTGTCTCCCTGCGGTCGCTTACCTGCGCGGTCAGGCACGCCTGCACAGGTAACGTAGACTCCGAATCTGCGGACCCTGAGAGCGCTTGCACCATTGTGGTCGAGAAAACCAATGGTCGGTTATCCCGTGAGGGATTACAGGCTTTGTGCAATTCTTTGCAAAAGGGGTATAATCGTGGCACTCATGCAGATAACCATCATCCCGCTGGGGACCGGGTCCACCTCGGTGGGGGGCTATGTAGCCGATGTCCAGCGTCTCCTTGAGGACAGGGGGGTGGAGTTTGTTCTCAACGACATGGGAACAGTGATCTACGGAACAGCGGCAGACCTGCTGCGCCTGGCTGCCGAGATCCATGAACAGCCGTTTGCCGCCGGCGCCCGGCGGGTGGTGACCCAGATCGTGCTCGATGACCGGCGGGACATGGACCGGCACGTCGGCGACAAGTGCCGGGCCGTCCGGCAGAGGCTTGAAAATGAAGACTGATAAACGTACAATCCGCAGAACACCACTGATCCTGACAGCCTTTTTTCTCCTGCTCCTGCTCACCGGCATCAACCTGGGCGAGCCGACCAGGGTCCTGGAACAGGCCAAGTCGATCTGTCTTGCCTGTATCGGTATAGGGTAGGGCGATGGAAACAATACGCACCTGGAGCCAGGCCATCTGGCTCCTGCTGATCAACGGCTTCTGGGGATTCCCGGTGACCGGTAACCTTTACCAGGGTCCGCTCAAGATCATCTGCTCACCGGGCCTGAACTGTTATTCCTGTCCGGCGGCCACCACCTACTGTCCCATCGGTTCCCTGCAGCAACTGCTGCTGGGGATCCGTTTCTCCCTGCAGACCGGCAATTACTACATCGGTACCTTCGTTGTCGGCTCCATCGGCATACTCGGGGCAACAGTGGGCCGGTTCATCTGCGGCTGGGCCTGTCCCTTTGGTCTGTACCAGGAACTGCTGCACAGGATTCCGTCAAAAAAATATTCCATTCCGCGCCTTCTCAACGGATTAAAATACCTCTTTCTCCTCTTCTTTGTTATAGTGCTGCCCTTGGTCCTGGTTGACGATTTCGGCCTCGGCAAGCCTTGGTTCTGCAAGTATGTCTGTCCGGCAGGCACCCTGGAGGCCGGAATTCCCATGGTCCTGCTGCAGCCCGATCTGCGCTCGACTCTGGGATGGCTCTATGTCAACAAGATCGCCCTGTTGCTCATGTTCTCCATCTGGTCTGTCCTTGCCAGCAGGCCATTCTGCCGGACCACCTGTCCCCTGGGAGCATTCTATGGACTGTTCAACCGGGTCAGCCTGGTGAAACTGCGTCTGGATCGGGAGGCGTGCACGTCCTGCGGCGCCTGCCACAGGGTCTGCCCGGTGGAGATCCGCATCAACGAGACACCGGGAAGCAGTGAGTGCATCAACTGCCTGCGCTGTATGAGCGAGGCATGTCAATTTGATGCCATTTCACTTGAAATAGCCGGTTTTCCGCTGAAATCAAGATCTATTGTTACCAAAGCCAACGTCAGATCCTGAAGTGATCCCCATGAAAGCACAACGTATCATTCTTGTTCTCTGTCTCCTCGGCCTGCTTGTATCCACCGCGGCCGTGGCAGCCGCTGAGATGGTGGCCGTTGCCAACGATAACGTCAATCTTCGTTCGGGACCGGGGACAAAATACCGGGTCACCTGGAAGCTCGGCGCCGGCTTCCCCCTCAAGGTCCTGAAACGGAAAGGGAACTGGCTGCGTGTCCAGGACTTTGAGGGAACCATCGGCTGGATCAACCGCAACGTGGTGAACCGGACCCCGCACATGATCGTCAAGGTCAACCGCAAATCGAAGAAGCGGATCAATGTCCGCAGCGGCCCGGGAACGGACAAGCGCATCGTGGCCAAGGCCTATTACGGGGTGGTATTCAGGACCCTGGAAAAGAAGAACGGCTGGGTCCGGGTCCGGCACGAGAAAGGAGTCACCGGCTGGATAAAACGGAGCCTGCTGTGGGGATTCTGAAAAAGAAGCCGCCCTGGAGGATCCTGCAGGGCGGCGTTGTATGGCGGAGAGAGAGGGATTCGAACCCTCGGTGGAGTATAACCCCCACACTCGCTTAGCAGGCGAGCACCATCGGCCAGCTCGGTCATCTCTCCGGGTTGCACGGTTTCTGGCGGAGGGAGTAGGATTCGAACCCACGGTACTTTCGTACAACGGTTTTCAAGACCGCCGCCTTAAACCACTCGGCCATCCCTCCAAGCTGACAAGACTAGATACCATTTCACAGGAATACTGTCAATAATCTCTCGCTCTCCATCCATGATAGAGGAAAAAACAGGCGAATCAGCATACCGGGATGTAGAACGTAAAAACCTGGCATGCCTCTACGAAATAACCAAACACCTGGCATCTGCCAGCAATCTCCAGGACTGCCTGGAAAAAATCGTCGATACTCTGGCCCGGGAAAAGGAGATGGACAACGGGACCATCACCATCGTCAATCCTGTGACCGGCGAACTGGAGATCGAGGTGGCCCACGGTATCACGGCCGAGGCTCGCCGACGTGGCCGCTACAAGCTGGGGGAGGGAATCACCGGCAAGGTGGTGGCCTCCGGCGAGCCGATCCTGGTACCGCAGATCGGCGAGGAACCCATGTTTCTCAACCGCACCCGGACCAGGGGGGATGAACGGAAAAAACGGTCTTCCTTTCTCTGTGTTCCCATCAAGGCGGGCAACCAGTCCATCGGTGCCCTGTCCGTGGACCGGGAATATGGTGAGGAATTCGGGGTCCGGTCCGAGCAGGATCTCCGCTTCCTGATCGTGGTTTCGGGCCTGATCGCCCAGACCGTGCAGCGCATCCAGGCAGTGAACGAGGAGCAGGAGGCCCTGCGCCAGGAAAATTCCAAGCTGCGCCGTGAGCTGACGGCCAAAAACAGGATTGAGCAGATCATCGGCAACTCCTCGCGGATGCAGGAGGTCTTCGACATGGTGCACCGGGTCGCGGATTCCAATGCCACTGTCCTGTTGCGGGGCGAATCAGGCACCGGCAAGACCCTGGTGGCCAAGGCGCTGCACCACAACTCCAGCCGGGCCGGCGGTCCGTTCGTGGTGGTCAACTGCTCGGCCCTGCCGGAGACCCTGCTGGAAAGCGAACTCTTCGGGCATGAGAAGGGCGCCTTTACCGGCGCCAACGAACTCAAAAAAGGGCGGTTTGAGCAGGCCGAGGGCGGTACCCTGTTTCTCGACGAGATCGGCGAGATCAGCCTGGCCGTGCAGGTGAAACTGCTCAATGTCATCCAGGAACGGACCTTTCAGCGCCTCGGCTCCGCCAGGACCATAAAGACCAATATCCGCCTGGTGGCAGCCACCAACCGGGACCTGGAAAAGGCGGTCAAGGAGATGAAGTTCCGGGAGGATCTCTACTACCGGCTCAACGTCTTTCCCATCTACCTGCCGCCCCTGCGGGAACGGCGGACCGACATCCTGCTGCTGGCCGAGTATTTCCTGGAAAAATATGCCGGCGAAAACAAGAAAAACATCCGGCGAATCTCCACCTCGGCCATCGATCTCCTTGTCCAGTACCACTGGCCGGGCAATGTGCGCGAGCTGCAGAACTGTATCGAGCGCGCGGTCCTGATCTGCGACGACCAGACCATCAAGTCCATCCACCTGCCGCCGTCGCTGCAGTCCGCCGACTCGGTGCGCTCCAGCCGGCCCCTGTCCCTGGCCGCGGCGGTGGAGAACTTTGAACGGGAACTGATCATCGAGGCCCTGAAGAAGAACAAGGGCAACCAGACCAGGGCGGCGCAGTACCTGGATACCAGCCTGCGCATCATCAACTACAAGATCCATAACTATGGTATCGATCCCAGGCAGTTCAAGGTGAAGTGATGGACGTCCTCCTCCATGTCTGCTGCGGGCCCTGCACCATCTACCCGCTTTCCCTGCTCCGCGGGGAGGGACACAGGGTGAGGGGATACTTTTATAATCCCAATATCCACCCGTACCGCGAATTCAGGCGCAGGATAGGGGCACTGGTCACCCTGATGGAAAAGACCGGTTTTGAGGCGGAAATCGACCGTGAATACGGCCTGACCGACTACATGCGCCGCGTGGTCTTCCACGAAAAGAGCCGCTGCGCCATCTGTTATGACCTGCGCCTGGAGGCGGCGGCGAAACGGGCGGCAGAGCAGGGCGCCGATGCCTTCACCACCACGCTCCTCTATTCCCGCTACCAGAATCATGGGCTGCTGCGGGAAAAATGCTCCCTCTACGCCCAACGAAACGGCGTGAAATTCCTGTACCGCGATTTCCGCCAGGGATGGCAGCAGGGCATCGACGAGGCCATCAGGATGAACCTCTACCGCCAGCCCTACTGCGGCTGCATTTACAGCGAGCAGGAACGCTATGACAGAAAACTGCGCAGGAGACTCCGGCGCCAGGAGAAATATACGAATTCTTCAGAAGAGGAGTAATCATGTTTGACATCATTGTACTGGCCACCGGCAACAAGAACAAGGTCCGGGAATTCAAGGAACTGCTCAAGGATGCCGACATCGAGATCAGGCACCTCGGTGACTATGGCCCCATGCCGGAACCGGTGGAGGATGGCGCCACCTTTGACGACAACGCCTACAAGAAGGCGCACCACTATGCCAGGGTCCTCGGCCTGCCGTGCCTGGCCGACGATTCCGGCCTGGTGGTTGATGCGCTGGATGGCAGGCCGGGAGTGCATTCGGCCCGCTATGCCGGCGAAAGTGCCTCGGACCGGGACAACTGCGAAAAACTGCTGGCAGAGATGGAAGGCAAAAGCGACCGGTCGGCCCACTTCGAGTGCGTGCTCTCCCTGGCCACACCGGGCGGACCCGCCCTGACGTGGGAAGGGCGCTGTGACGGCGAGATCACCACCGGCCGGCGCGGTGAATCGGGATTCGGATATGATCCGGTCTTCCTGTCAAAAGACCTGGGCAAGACCTTTGCCGAGGCGACCATGGAGGAGAAGAACAGGGTCAGCCACCGGGGCAGGGCCCTGGCCGAATTCGCGGCCGAGATCGAAAAGGTCAGGATATGGCTGCGCCAGCGGATGCTGGAACAGAAGCCGCCCAAGCCGGACCACAAGGAATTCGAGCACAACGACTGGTCACAGGACAGGATGGTCTGAGGCGCAGTCCGCGTCAGTCTCCACCCCTGCCGCCGTAAGCGCTCACAGGCAGCGCATCTTTGCACGGTCGCGTTTGTCCGCATAGAGGGGCTATAGCGAACAAACGCGCCTGCACAAATATGCACTACCTGTGAACGCTTACAGCTCTGAGGTTGTGAAACCATATAGCTGCAACCCTGTGAGGGGTTACCTGCCGGCGGCCCTGAGCCTGGCCAGGACCGTGCCCTTGCGGTCGCGGAGCTCGAGGACATCGTCCTTGATCAGGTAGGACTCCGTGGCCGAAAGGGCCTTGAGAAAGGCGTCCTCAACCTCCATGCCCCTGCGGCAGGCCATGCGGGTGGCGGCCATCTTGTTGAAGACAAGGACATCACCCCGCACCAGGTAGGTGCCGAAGAACCGGTTGCAGCCGGAAAATCCACGCTGCCTGCCGTCGGGCTCAAGAACGAAAAACGGATCCTGCTGTCCCTGGGCGATGGTGACCGGTTTTCCGGCCACCTCGATGAGACGCCAGTTGGTCCTGGTGAGACTGATGCCGGTCCTGACCCCGGTACAGTCGGCATCGGGGATGAACCTTTCAAAACGATCCACCCTCACCATCCAGACCCTGCCCAGGCCGCCACGGCCGGGTCGTTGTACAAGGCTGCCCTCAAGGACGGCCAGCAGGCGCTCCTCCTGGCCATGCGGTGTCTGCGTGTAGGTCTGTTCAAGGATCTCACCGGCTCTTCCGGCCGCCACCGGAAAGGTCGCACCGCTCAGGCATTCACTGAAGATACCACCATCCACCTTGCGATACATACCGCGCATGCGGACGGTGTCGGGGAAAGGATCGAGCTGCCCGGCCCGGGTCAGCTCATAGGGCAGGCGGGAGATGATCTTCCTGCCACGGACATCCAGCAGCCGCAGCCGGTCCAGGCCCTGGATTGAAAGTACATTGAGCATGTCCTTTTTCCTGCCGAGCACGATCAGGTTGCCATCGGCCACGTACCGCCATCGGCCCATCTCGGCCAAGGTCTTCCGCACCCTGCCATCCTTGCCGATCCAGGTCTTGCGCAACTGGTAGATGGCATCGGGCCGCAGGTTGAGGCTCAGCCGGATCCTGGCGCAGGCAGCCCCGGTACAGGGCACGGTGCCGGCAAAGGTGGCCGGTGTGGGCAGGGGACAGACAGGGCCCCGGGCGTGGGCCTGTCCGGACAACGGCTGGTGCCCGGCGCAGCCGCCGGCGAGAACCGCGGCCAGGAGAAAGAACAGGATCCGTACCACTGCCGCGCTGTTCATGGTATTGCGCCTCATCATGGCTCAAGCTCCACATGGGGGAGGGGATACAAGCTCATCCCTGCCAGGGTCCGCTATCCCAGTTCTTTTTTCAGATCCCGCCGCAGCAGTTCCCGTACCGCCTGGCGGGTGTCCTTGTCCTGGTACAGGACCTGGTAGGTCTGCTCCAGGATGGGCATCTCCACCCCCAGTTCCCTGGCCAGGTTGTAACACGACCTGGTGGTCTTGACCCCCTCGGCCACCATGGTCATCTCCTCCAGGGCCCGGGCAAGGGTCTTTCCCTGGCCCAGTTTGAGGCCCACGGTGCGATTTCTGCTCAGACTGCCGGTACAGGTCAGCACCAGGTCGCCGAGCCCGCCTAGACCCGAAAACGTCAGCGGACGGGCACCCATGGCCACCCCCATGCGGGTGATCTCGGCCAGACCGCGGGTGATGAGGGCGGCACGGGTATTGAGGCCATAGCCCAGACCGTCACAGATACCGGCGGCAATGGCGATGACGTTCTTCATGGCACCGCTGATCTCGAGCCCGATGACATCGTCACCGGTATAGGCACGGAAATAGTCGGTGGCAAAGAGATGCTGTACCGCCCGGGCCGCCGCCATGTCGGCAAAGGCGATGGTCACGGCCGTGGGCTGGTGCTGGGCTACCTCCCGGGCGAAACTGGGACCGCTCAGGACACCGTAGCGGAACTCGTTCCTGCGACCACCGGCCACCTGCTCCATGATCCCGGTCATGGTCATCCTGGTGCCGATCTCGATGCCCTTGACCGCCGAGACCAGGAGAGCCCCCGACCGCAGGTGCGGCAGGAGACGGGAGAAGACCTCCCGGTAGCCATGGGAGGGAACCACCATCAGCACGCAGTCGGCGTCACCGGCCGCGGCCAGGTCCTTTTCGATGCGGATGGTCTCGGGCAGGGGAAAACCCGGCAGGTACCGCCTGTTCTCGCGCTCCCGGACCAGGGCCTCCATGTGCTCCGGCCGGTGCCCCCAGAGGATGACCTGCTCTCCCTTTTCCCCGAGCAGCCGGGCAAGGGCCGTCCCCCAGCTTCCGGCACCGATGACGGCGGTACGTTCAATCTTCATCATCCGCCTCGGAGGTCTTCACTGCATCCACCTGCTGCTCCCTGGCCAGCATGGAGAGGCCGACCACCTTCTCGCCCTCCTCCAGGTTGATCAGCCGCACACCCTGGGTGTTGCGGCCGATGATCCGCACCGTATCCATGGGCATGCGGATCACCTTGCCGGAATTGGCGATCAGCATCACCTGGTCCTCGTCAACCACCTGCAGGGCCCCGACCACGCGGCCGTTGCGCTCGCTGGTCTTGATGGCCACCACCCCCTTGCCGCCGCGGTTCTGCAGCTTGTATTCGGAGATCGCGGTCCGCTTGCCATAGCCGTTCTCGGTAACCGTGAGAATGGAGTTGTCGTCCTTGAGCACCACCACGCCAACAACCTCGTCTCCTTCAGCCAGGGTGATACCCTTGACCCCTGCCGCCAGCCGGCCCATGGTACGGACATCGGACTCGTGGAAATGGATGGACATACCGTTCCTGGTGACCAGGAAGATCTCGTCGTCTCCCGAGGTAAGGGCGGCGGAAAGGATCTCGTCGTCCTCACGGATGGTGAGGCCGTACTTGCCCTTGCGCCTGGGCCGTTTGTATTCGGCGATGGAGGTCTTCTTGACCCGTCCCATCCTGGTGACCGTGAGCACGGTCTGGGATTCATCGGCATTGGCGAGATCGGCCACCGACAGGATGGCGGCCACCTTCTCACCCTCGCCGAGTTCGAGCAGGTTGACCACCGCCTTGCCCCGGGCCGTGCGGCCGGCCAGGGGCAGCTCGTAGACCTTGCGCCAGAAGACCCGTCCCCGGTTGGTGAAAAAGAGAAAGGTATCAAGGGTCGAGGCGATGTAGAGATCAGAGACAAAATCATCCTCGATGGTGCTCATCCCCTTGACCCCCTTGCCGCCGCGGCGCTGGGCGCGGTAGAGGGAGATGGGATTGCGCTTGATGTACCCCTTGTGACTGACCGTGACCACCATCTCCTCGGGAGTGATCATGTCTTCGGGCAGGATCTCGTCGGGCGCGTCAATGATCTCGGTGCGCCGCTGGTCGCCATATTCGTCGCGGATACTGAGAAATTCATCGCGAATGAGCTCCATGACCATGGCATCATCGGCCAGGACCTTTTTCAGCCAGGCGATCTTCTCCTGGATCTCTTCGTAATCACGGATGATCTTGTCCCGTTCCAGGCCGGTCAGCCGCTGCAGCCGCATGTCGAGGATGGTCTGGGCCTGGAGCTCGGAGAGGGCGAACCGTTCGATCAGGCCGGCCTTGGCCTCGGCCGGGCTGGCCGATCCCTTGATCAGGGCCACCACCTCGTCGAGGTTGGTGATGGCGATCTTGAGACCTTCCAGGAGATGGGCCTTTTCCTCGGCCTTGCGCAGCTCAAAGGCGGTCCGCCGGTAGACCACGGTCCGGCGATGGGCGATGAAATGCTCCAGCATCTCCTTGAGATTGAGGATCTCGGGCTTGTTGTTGACGATGCAGAGCAGGATGATGCCAAAGCTCTTCTGCAGCGACGTCATCTTGTACAACTGGTTGATGACCACGTCGGGAAACTCGTCCTTTTTCAGTTCGAGCACGATGCGCAGACCGTGCCGGTCCGATTCGTCACGCACCTCGGCGATGGAGGTGATCCGTTTCTCCTTTATCAGCAGGGCGATCTTCTCCACCAGGGCCGCCTTGTTCTGCTGGTAGGGGATCTCGGTGATGACGATGTTCTCACCGCCTTTCTTTCGTTCCTCGACATGAGTGCGGGCGCGCATGATCACCACGCCGCGGCCGGTCTCGTAGGCCTCGCGGATACCGGCCCGGCCGCAGATGAAACCGCCGGTGGGAAAGTCGGGGCCGGTGATGATCTCCATGAGCTGGTGGACCGTGATATTGGGATCCTCGATAAGGGCGATCAGGCCGTCGATCACCTCGGTGAGATTGTGGGGCGGGATCTTGGTGGCCATGCCCACGGCAATGCCCTCGGAGCCGTTGACCAGGATATTGGGGATCCTGGAGGGCAGGACCGATGGTTCCTGCAGCGAGTTGTCATAGTTGGGAATGAAATCAACCGTGTCCTTGTCCAGGTCAGCGACAATCTCCTGGTCGAGCCGGGTCATCCGCGCCTCGGTGTAGCGCATGGCCGCCGGCGCATCGCCATCCATGGAACCGAAATTGCCCTGGCCGTCGACCAGGGGATAGCGGAGCGAAAAATCCTGGGCCATGCGGACCAGTGTATCGTAGACCGCGGTATCACCGTGGGGATGGTACTTACCGATCACATCACCGACGATACGCGCCGATTTCACATAGGGCCGGTTGTAGGTCACGCCCAGTTCCCGCATGGCGAACAGGGTGCGGCGGTGCACAGGTTTGAGGCCGTCGCGGACATCGGGCAGGGCCCGGCCGACAATGACCGACATGGCATAGTCGAGATAGGATTTGCGCAGTTCCTTTTCAATGGCCACGGTGGCCATTGACGGCTGGTTGGTTTCGGTTTCAGTGGTCATACCGTTTTCTTCTTCCTTTGTATCAGAATATCAGAAGCGAACTGTTACACGTCAGTTATGCCGGATGCCGGCCGGGGAGGGGGTCACACATCAAGCTCCGAGACCTCCAGGGCATGGTTCTGGATGAACTCGCGCCGGGGTTCCACCTTGTCTCCCATCAGGGTGGTGAACATGTCGTCGGCGATCTCGGCATCCTCGATGCGCACCTGGAGAAGATTCCTGTTCTCCGGGTTCATGGTGGTCTCCCAGAGCTGTTCCGGATTCATCTCGCCCAGTCCCTTGTACCGCTGCAGGTGACTGCCCTTGAAGGTCTCCTCGCGGACGATGCGGATCAGGTCATGCCAGGAGGGGGCAGGGGTCTCCTTCTCCTGGCCCGAGGAGGCGGTCTTGATCACGGTGAAGGTTCCGGTCAGGTAGTCCCTGATGGTCGGGTAGAGCTCCAGCCCGTGCCGGTATTCCGGGATCAGCGGAACATTTGGTCCCACGGTGGTGCGCATGTGCGCCTGGCCCCGGAAGGCGACGTCGGCCTCGTAGCAGCTCGGCCGCCAGCGGCAGGGACGGATATTGGAGACAATGGTGTCCAGTCCCTTGATCTTGCCGACCAGGGCCTCGACAAAGGCCTTGTCCTCGAACTGGTCGGCGGAACGGACGCCGTTTTCCAGCAGGAACACGGTGAGCTGTTCCTGGATGTTCAGCCGCTGCAGGTAATCGTCCAGCCGCTGGAACACGGAGAGTTTCCTGAGCAGATCCACCATCTCCCGGCCACGGATCTCGGTGCCGTCCTCACTGAGGATATGGATGAAATGGCTGGCCTGCTCATAGAGGTAGTCGTTGAGGGCATCGTCATCGACAAAGTATTTTTCCTTCTTGCCCCGTCCCAGCCGGTAGAGCGGCGGCTGACCGATGTAGACATGGCCGTTTTCGATCAGCGGCAGCATCTGCCGGTAGAAGAAGGTGAGGAGCAGGGTGCGGATATGGGCGCCGTCCACGTCGGCATCGGTCATGATGATGATCTTGTGGTAGCGGAGCTTGGAGAGGTCGAACTCGTCGCGGCCGATACCGGTGCCGAGCGAGGCGATGAGCTGTTTTATTTCCTCGGAGTTGAGGATCTTGTCGAAGCGGGCCTTTTCCACGTTCATGATCTTGCCGCGCAGGGGCAGGATGGCCTGGATGGACCGGTCGCGGCCCTGCTTGGCCGAACCGCCGGCCGAATCACCCTCGACAATGAAGATCTCCCGTTCCTCGGGATTCTTGCTCTGGCATTCGGCCAGCTTGCCGGCCATCATCACCGACAGGCCGCCCTTCTTGCGCGACAGCTCCCTGGCCCGGCGGGCCGCGTCCCTGGCCCGGGCCGCCTCCACCGCCTTGCTGAGGATCCGCTTGGCCACACCGGGATGCTGTTCCAGGTAGATACCGAGCTTCTCGTTACAGATGGACTCGACAATGGACTTGACCTCGGAGTTGCCGAGCTTGGTCTTGGTCTGGCCCTCGAACTGGGGATTGGGCACCCGCACCGAGACCACGCAGGTCAGGCCTTCGCGGACATCGTCGCCACCCATCCTGGCGCGAAGGTTCTTGGGCACCATGTCGTCGCTGGCATAGCGGTTGATACACTTGGTCAGGGCGGCCCGGAAGCCGGCGATATGGGTGCCTCCCTCCTTGGTGTTGATATTGTTGACAAAGGAGTAGAGGCGCTCCGAATAGCCGTCAAAGTACTGGAAACAGATCTCCACCTGCACCTGGTCTTTTTCGCCGCTGATGTAGATGGGCTCGGGATGGATCGGGGTGCGCTTGCGGTTGAGAAACTCCACGTAGGAGGTGATGCCGCCCTCGAAATGGAACTTGTCCTCGGCGCCGGTCCGTTCGTCCTTGAGATAGATCCGTACTCCCCGGTTGAGAAAGGCGAGCTCGCGCAGCCGGTTGCGGACGATCTCGTATCTGAAGACCGTGGTCTCGGTGAAGATGGCCGGATCCGGCGTGAAATCGATCCTGGTGCCGGTCTTGCTGCAGGTGCCGATGACCTCGAGATCACTGGTGCGGACACCATACTCATAGGTCTGGCGGTAGATCCTGCCGTCACGCCGCACCTCGGCGGCTGCCCTGCTGCTGAGCGCGTTGACCACCGACACGCCGACACCGTGCAGACCGCCGGAGACCTTGTAGGTGGAGTGGTCGAACTTGCCGCCGGCATGCAGCGTGGTCATGACCAGCTCCAGGGCCGACATCCCCTCGGTGGGATGCATGTCCACGGGAATACCGCGGCCGTTGTCCTCGATGGAGACCGAATTGTCCTCGTGGATGGTGACCCGGATCCGGTCACAGTATCCGGCCAGGGCCTCGTCGATGGAGTTGTCCACCACCTCGTAGATCAGGTGGTGCAGGCCTTCCTCCGCCGTATTGCCGATATACATGGACGGCCGCTTGCGCACCGCCTCCAGGCCGTCCAGGACCTTGATCTGTTCAGCTCCGTAGTTTCCGTTCTGTTCACTCATATTTTTATGCAATATAGCGTGTCGTTGCTCCACCGCGGACCGATGTCGGGAAAATGATGCCATCGAAGAGGGAACGGCAGAGTATGATTAGTGTTTTTTTGCAGTCTGCACTGCAAACGCAGATAATGTTCCGTCTACAGCTTCATGGGCATAATGATGCTCAGAAAACCCTCGTCCTCCTCGGAGGTGAGCAGGCAGGGGGAGTCGTTGGAATTGATGGAGGCCTCGATGGTCTCGCCCTCCATGACCTGCAGGGCATCGATGAAATAACGGCAGTTGAATCCCAGGGAAAGGGGATCGCCGCCGTAGGTTATTTCGAACTCGTCACGGGCCGAACCGAAATCTGCGTTCTGGGAGGTGAGCACCAGTGTGTTGTCTTCGATATCCATGCGGATGGCATGGAAGAGGTCCTCGGTAAAGAGATTGATCCGCTTCAATCCCTCGAGAAAACGCAATCGGTCGATGCGGATGATATTGTCACGGGGAACACTGTCGATGATCCGCTGGTAATCGGGAAATTCACCTTCCATCAGCCGGATGATCAGCAGAGAATCGTCGCTCTTCAGGACCGCCTGTTTGGGTTCTATGCCCAGGGACACCGTATCCCGATCCTCGCAGAACCTGCGGATCTCCTGGATACCCCGCCGGGGAATGAGGGTAACCGGATTGAGACGGAGGTTGTCAATTTCTCCCTCCATCTCCCGCTTCATGATGGTGAGACGATGGCCGTCGGAGGAGACCATCTTCAGGAAGCGGTGTCCGTCCTCATCGAACTTCTCGAGCCGGGCGGCGGTCAGGGAGTACATGTTTTCCTTGTCCTGGGCAATGGAGAAGATGGTCTTGTCGATCAATTCGCCCAGAACAGGGGCATCGATGCCGATCATGGCCTCGTCATCATAGTCAGGAAAGGAGGGAAATTCGTCCGCGGTCATGCCGGCCAGCTTGTAGAGGCTCGAGCCGGCGGTGATCTCGACCCAGTTGTTCTCCTGCTCCCTGAAGGAGATGGTGGGGGAGGAGGATTCACGGGCCACTTCGAAGAGCTTCTTGGCGGGCAGGGTCAGGATTCCCTCTTCAAAGACCTCGGCCGGCACGGTCTGGCGGAGACCTATCTCCAGGTCGGTACCGGTGAAGGTGATATTATCGGGACGCACCTCCATGAGGACATTGGAGAGTATCGCCATGGTTCCCTTTTTGCTCGTGATGTTCTGCTGGGCGCTGATGGCCCTGAGGAGATCTTCGCGGACGATGTTGAAGTGGAAGGCCATAATAATATCCTTGTTATTTAAAAAATTTGTTGTTGTATTTAGGGGTGTTGATCTGTTGGTTAGGAAAATAAAATACTGATATCTTTGTTTCTTTTGTTTTGATAATTCTGTAGATTTGTTGTTTGTCGCTTGGGGAGGAACGGCAGGGAACATTTTTTCAACAGGATTTCAACCGCTCTGTGCACATGGTTTTGAGCAATTTTTCAACATCCTGCGATGAATACTGAAATATACTCGAAAACGCATGAAATTTCAA
>Ga0256840_1001477_pt1 | contig 22050 bp, 20 predicted proteins | sample 355202metaG_FD_185969 | JGI IMG/M metagenome (GOLD analysis project Ga0256840, IMG submission 185969) | Hydrothermal vent microbial communities from Mid Atlantic Ridge, Atlantic Ocean - 355-202 | ecosystem: Environmental > Aquatic > Marine > Hydrothermal vents | place: Atlantic Ocean: Mid...
CCGGTTTTACGGTGAGGAGGGTTTTGATGACGTTGAGTTTGTTGAGGAAGAGGTTGAAGGGCGGAACACCCTCAAGGGCGAATATTGAGGCTATCATGAGCCCGGCGCTGAGCTGGTCAGTGTTTATCATTCCCTTCATTTTGCTCAGACTCCTCGTGCCAAAGACATAGAGCAACGCTCCCGTGGTGATGAACGCGGCACCCTTTGCTAAACCGTGGGCCAGAACGTAGTAACCGATGTTCTTCTCAACGCCTGAAACCCCGAGCAGTCCCGCGAGGAGGAGCAGATACAGCCAGCCCATGTTGTCTATCGTCGACCAGGCGAAGAGACTCTTAACGTCGTCCTGGATGCCGTAGCTGAATATCGCCGCGAGCATGCTGAGGACGGCCATTGCTCCGATAAGCCAGATTATCCATCCGGGGACGCTCCAGTTCACTGCCTGGAGGATTTTTATGCTCCCGTAGAGGCCGAGCTCGACCATTGCTCCACTCATCAGGGCCGATACCGGGCTTGGGGCTGCTGGGTGAGCGTCCGGTAACCAGAAGTGGAGCGGGAAGAGACCTGCCTTGGCGGCGAATCCGATGAGGAACAGAGCAACTACCGCTGTGGTGTACGCTCCGCTCAATGGGGCAAAGGCAAAACTCCCGTTTGAAGCATACACGAGCGCAACGCCGAGCATGAGTGGTGAGGTGTCAAAGAGGTGCATCGTTACAAAGTACTTCCAGCCGGCCCTCTTGACCTTCTTCTTCGGCCAGTCATAGATTATCAGGAGGTACGAGGCGAGGGTCATTATCTCCCAGAGGAAGAGGAACACCAACCAGTCCCTGACCATTGGTATTAGCAGCATTGAGATGATGAAGACTATCAGCGTTGGATAGTAGGGTATCTTGGGTTTGAACTCGTAGATGTTCATGTACTTAAGCGAGGCTATCAAAGCGGCAAGGCCAAGTATTGCCACGTTGAGGACGAAGAGCACACCGGTTCTGTCAAGTGCCAGGCTGAGCGTTACGTCGAACATCCCTCACCACCCCACCTTGACGACAAAGGGATACGCTATGAGCGGAGCAACTATGCCGAGTATCAGCAGGGCCACCATTGCGGCCTTCATCGCCGGTGTTATCTCGACCTTCTCGGTGCCCTCGCTGAACACCATGTCGTGGATGCTCCTCAGCGCGACCATGAGGAAGACCGCTGAGTCAAGCAGGAGGAGCACGAACATTGCCAAGAGGAGCGGGCTCTTCTCTATCCCTGAAGCGTTGCTCAGGATTGCCATCTTACCGAAGAAGACCGCGAAGGGCGGAACTCCCGCCAAGCCGAGCAGGGAGAACGTCCAGGAGTAGCCCACCACCGGGGACTTTATGAGGCCTCTTATTTTGTCCATGCTGAGGGTTCCGAGGGCGTAGCTGAAGGTTCCCGCGGTGAGGAAGGCCAGACCTTTGACGTAGGCGTGGTTGAAGAGCTGGAACATCGAGGCCTGCAGGCCGGTTTTCATTCCGAGGACCGCAGCGGCAAGGGCAACGTACATCAGGCTCGATTCAGCTATCGTTGAATAGGCCAAAAGTCTCTTGGCGCTCCTCTGGAACGGGTACATCAGGATGCAGATTATCTGGGTCGCTATCAGGAGCGAGGCCATGGCGTAGAAGCCTTCCTTCGGAATCGGATGCATGAACTGAACGAACCTGGCCAGTAAAAACACACCCATCTCGACCATCGCCGCTCCGTGCAGGAAAGCACTTGCGGGCGTTGGGGCGACCATCGCGTCCGGAAGCCAGGAGTAGAGCGGGAACTGGGCGCTCTTGGTGAACGCGGCAATCATAACGGCTATGAAAACTATCAGCTTAAGGTGTTCATCAAGGCCGGAGTAAGCGAAGAGGCTGAGATCGTGTAGCTTCGTCAGGCCTATTCCGACAGCGGTGTAGAGGCCGACCATCGCCCCGAAATTGGTGATTATCAGCGCCTTGTATGCCGAGCGCTTGGCCTTTTCACCGCCGTAATAGCTCACGACACCCCAACAGGCGAGGCTCATTATCTCGAAGAATATCAGCAGTTGAAGAACGGAGGAGGAGTATATGAACGCCAGGGTGGCGCCTATAAAGAGGACCATCCACGCGTGGAACCTTCCCTTGCCCTCATAAACCGGGTGCTCCTTGTTCTCTGGGCTCATGTAGTCCTTTGCGTACAGCATGAAGAGCAATCCGGCGGTTATGACGACTAAGCCAACAACAACGCTCATCGGGTCAATCAGCAGGCCGTAAACCTCTCCGAAGCTTGAGGAGCTTATCAGGGTCTTGTGGACGGTCGGCATCCCTTTAACCCAGAAATCGTAAACGCCGATGAGGTTGAGTATGGTTGCAAGTATGACAGTGATGAGCATGAAGTAATCAGCCTTTTTACCGTCGAGCTTGAAGAGGATTAAACCCCCGACCAGTGGAATGGAAAAAGAAAGAACGAAAAGCTCCTCCATGCTATCACACTCCCTGGAGTGATATGCCCTCCGCTTTCTTCGAGAGCTCAATGGTCTTTTCCGTGAACTTCCTTCTTCTCTCGCGGATTATCTCGTTCCACTCGCCGAACACCAGTGCATCGGTCGGGCAGGTCTCTGCACAGGCCGGGAGCTTGCCTTCTTTTCTCCTGTGAGCACATAGGTCACACTTGCCCATTATCTTGTTTATGAGGTCTAACTCGGGAATGCCGAAGGGACAGACTATGCCGCACATGAGACAGCCGATACACTTCTGGGGAGCGAGGATTACGGCACCGTCCTCATCGCGATAGAGGGCGTTGGTCGGACAGACCTCGACACAGGGAGCGGTTTCACAGTGCCTGCAGTTGAGGGCCATCGCGGCCATTTCCTGCCACTCAAAGACCTTTATGTGGGACTTTCCGTTGTGCTCGCGCTCACAGGCAACCTCACAGGCAAGGCACTCAATGCACTTGGAAAAGTCAATAAAGATGGTCTTCCTGGCCATTTAAATCACCCCTTGATGACCTCCAACTTCGGTATAACGGGCGGGAGCTCCTCCATAACCTTCTTTGCTTCCTCCTCGCTGACCTTTCTGGCCCTACAGGCACAGACCTTCGTTTCTGGAATCTTTGAGTCCGGATCGAGCGCGTCGTTGGTTAGAACGTTGGCTCCCCAGTGCCACGGAACCGCTATGACGCCCTTCTTGACGAGCCTCGTGACCTTTGCCCTTATCGGGTACTTTCCTCTCCTCGTCTCGACCACTATCCAGTCGCCGGTCTTTATTCCGAGCTTTTCGGCGTCCTCCGGGTGTATCTCTGCCAGTGGCTCGGGCCAGCGCTTTTTCAGGGACTCGCTCCTCATGGTCATGGTTGCTGTGTGGTACTGGCCGACGTACCTGATTGTGGTGAGCAGGAACGGGTACTCCTCGTCCGGCAGTTCAGCGGGATCTCTGTGCTCCACAGCCGCGAGGTGTGCCTTTCCGTCCGGGGTGAGGAACCTGTCCCTGTAGAGGAACCTCGTTCCGGGGTGATCCTCACTCGGGCACGGCCAGTGTATTCCAGCCAGGTTGGCCTTCAGCCTCTCGGGGGTTATTCCCCTGTACTGCGGGGTGCAGGCGTTTATTTCCCTCAGGATATCCTCAGCCGAGCCGTAAATGAAGCCCTTCGGGCCGGCTTTGTCAAAGCCAACCGCCTTTCCTATCTCGCTGACTATCCACCAGTCCGGCCTTGCCTCTCCGGGCGGCTTGGCAGCCTGAAAGCTCCACTGGACCCTCCTTTCCGTGTTGGTTATCGAACCCTCGTTCTCGAGCATGGCCGCTGCCGGAAGAACTATGTCGGCGAACTGCATGGTAGGTGTCGGCACTATGTCCTGGACGACCATGAACTCAAGCTTCTGGAGGGCGTGCATCACGTGGTTCGCGTTGGCCTCGCTTATCACGGGGTTCTCACCCATGACGTAGTAGGCCTTGACCTTGCCCCTGTCTATTGCATAGGCTGCCTCAACCGCGGTGAGGCCTGGCTCTCCGCTCAGCGGAACGCCCCAGAACTCCTCGAAGAAGGCCCGCTTCTCTGGGTCGGTCACGAGTCCATAACCCGGGAAGTAATTCGGCAGGGCCGCCATGTCGCAGGCACCCTGGACGTTGTTCTGGCCGCGCATTGGAGAAACTCCGCAGCCCTCCCTGCCCTGGTAGCCGCATATTGCCGAGAGGGTCGCGGCGAGCCTGACGTTGTCGTGTCCGTGGGTGTGCTGGGTCAGGCCCATTGCCCAGGTTATGACACCCTTACCTGCTGTGGCGAAGGTTCTGGCAGCTTCAATTATGAGCTCTTTCGGAACGCCCGTTACCTTTTCAACGAACTCCGGTGTGTATTTCTCAACGGCCTTGACGACCTCATCGAAACCGGTACACCTCTCGCGGACAAAGCGTTCATCGTAGAGTTTCTCCTTGATGATGACGTGGATGAGGCCGTTGAGAAGGGCAATGTCGCTTCCCGGATAGTGCTGAAGGAATATGTCCGCGTGCCAGGCCGTCCTGGTGAACCTCGGGTCGGCGACTATAACCTTTGCGCCCCTCTCCTTGGCCTTGATGACGTAGCGGAAGCCGACCGGGTGGGTCTCGGCGTAGTTGTGACCGATGATGAAGATGACATTTGCCTCCTCAATGTCCCTGTAAGTGTTGGTCATTGCACCGGCACCGAAGACGGCTCTGAGGCCTGAAACCGTTGAGGAGTGGCAGAGCCTTGCACAGTGGTCAACGTTGTTGGTCCCGAGCATTCTGGCCAGCTTCTGGATGAGATAGTTGGGCTCGTTAAATGTTCTTGCACAGCCAAAGAACATTATCTGATCAGGGTCGTCCTTGGTGTAAGCCTTAAGTCTCTCGGCTATCTCCTTAATAGCTTCGTCCCAGCTGATCTCTACGAACTTACCCTCTTCCTTGGCCTTGAGCGGCTTTGTCAGCCTGTCCTTTGCGAGAAGATACTCGACGACCGCGTTGCCCTTGGGACAGAGCTTGCCCTTCTCGTTTGAAATTCCCGGAATGTCGCCGGCGTACTCTATGCCCAGGGGATAGCCGTCCACTGACCTGACATGTAGTCTGCACCCTACACCACAGTAGGGGCAGACGACGGGCACGAGCCTTTCTTCCAACGGGAACACCTCCATGTACTTTTACATTCGTTAATGTCTGTCTATTACCCAGGTGCCCATGTTTTTCTTCAGAATTATCTCCTTGTTTTTGCTTAAAACGGTTTTTTAACAGCTTAGTTTTTAACCATAGGTTTAGATAAAAGAGAACAGCCAAAATAGTCTGTTCCTCGTTGTTTTATTCGTTTGTATATTTTCCCGCCGAGGAAAAACAAATGTGATTGCATCTGTGCACCTCAAAAAGGTAAATGGAGCTTCAGAACAGCTGTGCCATGTTCCTCTGCGCCCTGGCGACCTTTTCTCTGGCCCTCTTCAAAACCTCACCGAGGACGTGGGAACCATCGCGCAGTTCTAGGTAACCCTCTTTCTCCGCCCCTTTGACGAGTTCCTCCCCGCGGCCGTTCCTCGTTATCACAACCGTCCAGCCGGGTTCGTTTTCGACGAATCCGGCTGAGATATCGCTCCAGACGCCAGTGTAGTCGGTGCACACCAGACAGCCCGTCTGAAGGTAGGAGTACGCCTCTTTAAGAGGTATGGCCAGAACAGTGTCGTCGTGGTGAACCTCAAGAACGTCTCCCTTCAGACGGATGTCCTTTACCTCCTCAGCCCTTATTTCGTGCTTCATCCTCAGGTAGTTGAGGAAGGCCTCAAAGGCAAACGTCCCCATGCAGAAGAGGCTGACTATGTACCTTATTCTCTCGCCGAAGTCGCTTTCGAGCATCGGAAAGTCCCTCATCTGTGCGAAGAACTGGGCCTGGCATGGAAGACACACCACGGCAACCTCCTTGAGGTCCTCCTCCTCTATCTTGGCCTTCATGCGCGAGGCGAAGGGCACTATGCTCCACTTGTTTCCAGCGGCCTCTAAGAGTTCCTTCTTGCTCCTCGCAACCACCGCCTGACCCTCAAGGCCCTCCGTCCTCTTCGCGGCAACCACTCCGTCAACGAGTCCCTTTTCAAGCGCGTAAGCAAGGAGCGCAGTCACGGCCCCTCCGCTCGCAACTTTCTGATTTCTTATCTCTTCATCCGTCGCCCTGGCCAGGTATATTCCAAGAAAATTACCGAGGGGATTTTCACCGGTGCTCATCATCTTTCACCACCACCCATACACATGAGCTGGCTTGCACGGGGGCACCTTATGTAGCAGGTTCCACAGCGGATGCACTTCTCCTGAATGAGGTTTGGCCTCTTGTCCACCATCTTTATCGCGTGGGTCGGACAGGAGAGCTCGCAGGCACCGCAACCGATGCATAGTCCCGTAAGAACGATGTCGTCTATCAGATCAAAGCCGCTGAGCTTCTTGACGTCTGCACTTACCTTGAAGAGCTTCAGCCGAGCCTCGTTCCCGGCTATGAAGAACCTGAAGAAGGACTGCAGCATCTGGGGTGTTGGCGGGCAGCCCGGAATGGAGTAGTCAACCTTTATCGCGCTGTTGAGGGGCTGGAAGTTTCTGTGGTCCGGCCTAGGCTCCTGGCCGCCCCGACAGAAGCGCAGAATTCCACCAAAGGTCGCGCAGGAGCCGTAGGCAACCACGGTGTGGACCTTCTCCCTTATCTCCTTCAGCTCCTCTATTGCCCTGGGCTCGTTCATGCAGATTCCGCCGGTTATTATGGCAACGTCGTATTCCCCGAACTTGCACTCCCTCTCCCTGAGATAGCTTATATCGAGCTCTATGTTCTCCATCAGCTTTGGATAGGCCCTTATTATGCTGACGGCACAGCCCTCACAGCCGCCGAACTCAACGTGAAGGACTTTGAGTTTTTCCATGAGCATCACCTCAGCTTAACAACGTGGGTTGTACAGGGAATGCACGGGTCGTAAAGGCGCATAACGGCCTCGGCAGCCCTAACGCTCAGTCCCTTGGCCATCTCTTCCATGAGGGGTAGGTTGAACATCGTCGGGACGATTATCTTCGAGCTGAGAACCCTTCCTTCCTCTCCAAGCTCAACGAGGTGAACGAGCGTCCCTCTCGGTGCCTCGTAGACACCGATTCCTTTACCCGGGCCGAAGATTATGTTCTTTGTCCTGAACGGCTCGTCCATCTTTATCTCGTCGAGAACCTCCTCGAGCCTTAGCAGTGCGAGCCTCGTGTCCTCGACCCTTGCCGTGTGGAGGCCGTAGAGTGAACTGTCGTTGAACTCGCGATAGACCTTCATCCTGGCCCTCGGGCCTGCCTCTATCATTTTGCCGTCGTAGAGAGCTATTAACGTCGTTGCCTCCTTGGAGTGGGGGTTGTCCTTGCGGTAGTCGTAGTAGGGCTCAAGCTCTATCTTGTCCACGTTTATGTTGAACCTGTCGCCGTAGAAGAGGCTCGTGGCAAGGTATCCGTTGTCTCTCTTAACGCCTCTCAGTTCGTCCGCTACCTCGGTCTGGAAGTCCTCGTCGGTGAGAATCTCCTCTATCTCCCCCCATGCTTCCATAATCTTCGGAAACCTGGCCTTTATGTTGTTGAAGACGCTCCACTTTGGAACCGACAGCATACCACCAACGGTCAGGTTGGGAGGGTGTGTTGCCGCCCCCCCAAGTTTCAGGAGGACGTCGCTGACCTTGGCGTGGAAGTCCATGAGCTTGAAAAGAACCTCGTTGCGTTTCTCCTCCTTGATGAGGTCTCCAGCCACCATTAAAAAGAGCATCGCGTGGCTCTGTATTCTGTTCACGAGGCCGAGTGCCTCCCTCATCAAGAGCCCATTTCTCGGTGGCATTATGCCTATGGCGTGCTCTATGGCCTCACTCGCCGCTATCCCGTGGGAAGCATGACAGAGTCCGCATATCCTCATGACAGCCTCGACAGCAAAGAGGGGGTTCTTGCCGACGACCATCTTCTCGAAGCCCCTGACTGGGGCCATTGATATGAAAAGCGCATCTTGGACAATTCCATCTTCCTCGTACAGGATGAGCTTGGCCTCGCCGGCAACTCGGCAGACCCTGTCAATGCTTACCTCGCCCAAGGTATCACCCCCCAATAATCTTGATACTCCTTGATAGGAGGTTTGAAAAAGTCAATAAAAGGCTTTTTTGAACCATAGGTTGAGAACCTTGCCCCTTTCGAAAGAACCGGAGTTTTTCACGCCCATCTCGAAAATGCTAACCCTTTTGTTTACTCTTCAATGAAAAGAAAAAGGAAATCTCGGGGAATCACTCACTGAGCGGGTAGAGGGAGTCGCAGTAGATTGAGGCAATGGTCTCCCTGGTGGCGGGTATCGGGGCGAGTGACAGGAGAAGGTCGAGGCTTGGAGTCGTCATCGCCAGCTCTGTGAGCTTGTCTATGTCCTCCTCAGTGAATCCAACATCGCTGAGCTTCTCAGTCACGCCGACGCTGAAGAGCCAGTTCTCGACGGCCTTCGCGACCTTGAGGGCCTCTCCGGGAACGCCTTTTGCGTCCGGAACGAGCGGCCTGTAGACTTCCGCCAGAACCCTTGCAGTGGCTGGATAGATGTGCTTGATAACCGCCGGCAGGAGCATGGCCAGGCCGAGGCCGTGGGGAAGTTCGGGCTTGACCGCGCTGAGGGGGTGCTCGAGGGCGTGGGTGAAGTGGAGCAGGCCGTTGTCAAAGCTTATTCCCGCTATGGCCGAGGCGTATAGGAGGTAGTACCTAGCCTGCAGGTTGTCCGGGTGGTTTAAAGCTTCGGGGAGGTAGTCGAAGATGAGCCTCGCGGTCTCCTGGGCAAGGAGTATGGAGTACGGGCTGGCGACCTTGGTTGTTGCAGCCTCGGTGATGTGGTTGAGGGCATCTATGGTAACGTAGCGCGTTTGATCCGCGGGCAGCTTGGTCATGAGGGCGGGGTCGTCGATGGCGTAGAGCGGGTAGATGCAGTCGTAAGCTATGGCCGGCTTGTACTCCTTCTCCGGAATTGAGGCAACGGCGAACCTGTCAACCTCGGTTCCGGTACCGTGGGTGGTGTTGATGGCTATTACCGGCTTGGCCTTCCTCGGGGTAAACCTGAGCTCGTAGAGTGTCCTCGCGTCCTCGTTGGTGTACTCAAGCAGAATCGCGACACCCTTGGCGGTATCAATTGGGCTTCCGCCGCCTATTCCAATGACGGCCTGTGCCCCGAACTCTCTGCCGAGCTGGGCAGCTTCATCGACCATGTCAACGGTAGGGTTCGGGCCGACCTTGTCGTAGTGGACGTACTCAATGCCGTATTCCTCAAGGGCCGGCTTGACAACGTCCCAGGCACCACACTTCTTGTACGAGCTCCTTCCTGTGACGAGAATGACCCTGGTTATGCCCCCCTCTTTGAGCTCCTTGGCGATGTCATAGAACTTGTTTATGGCGCCAACACCAAAGTAGTTGGTCGTCTTGCACCTCATCTCAAAAACCTGGTTTATGGGGATCTGGGACTCCCACAACATTGTACATCCCTCCAAATGTGTTCATTCATAAATATTTCGGGCAGGATAAAAGCCTTTTTACAACCAGAAATGTACAACCAGTGGTTTCTAACAATGCGTTCTATAAAATTCCTGTTATTTTAACTAGTAAGGTAAACAAAAGCATAAAAATATTACGAAAATTGCTAAATACAAATTTGTTTTCTCTTTTTCATAAATAAAACGTTTTAGGTTAACAGCAGATATTAGAGGGGTCGTCGAAAATAACAACTTTGGAGGAGGGCTTGGGGTGGAGTAGTCTACGGGTATGACACTGTTCACCGGCTGGAAGTTTCTATGGTCGAGCCTCGGCGCCTGGCCTCCGCGGCGACGCTCCCGCAAAGGGCCACAGTCAGCTTCCTTTTTGAGAAACACTTTTGTTTACTTTTTTTACAACAGCAAACGGGCCCACCCAAAGCTTTATATACCCTCGAACTGACCCATCATCGGGACTCTTCTCGGAGTCTTTCGAGGGAGCCCCGAATACTGAATAGTTGGTGTTGGATATGTATGGAGATACGTTTGGCGGTGGCTACGAAGCCCCGGTTAAGGTTGGAGAAAGGTACAGGGTTAGGATCGAGAGTCTTGGCAAAGGCGGCGATGGAATCGCCAAGGTTAAGGGCTTCGTTATTTTCGTCCCGAACACACAGGTTGGCGACGAAGTCGAGATCGTGATAAACTCAGTCAAGAGAAAGTTCGCTTTTGGAGAGGTTATCTGATTTCCTTTCCTATCATTCTTGCCGATTCTTCTTTACGGTTCCCAAAGATGGACCGCATTCTTTTTAAACCCCTGCCCTTAGGCCGCTAGCGATGGTGAGGGTCCACGTTGAGAGCTATGGTTGCACCCGGAACCGGGCCGATGGGGAGATGATGGAGGCCCTTCTGGTTAGTGCGGGCTATGAGCTAGCGGAGACCCCTGAAGGCGCTGACTACGTCGTGGTCAATACGTGTGCCGTCAAGGATCCCACCGAGAAGCACATGGCGCGTAGAATCACTGAACTCATCGATGCAGGCAAGAGGGTAATCGTCACCGGCTGCCTCCCCCACGTCAACCCCGACGTTATAGATTCACGCGTTTATGGAATCCTCGGCGTCAAGAGCATAAACAGAATCGCCGAGGCGGTGAGCGTAGCGGAGCACGGCGGAAAGCTGGTGAGCGTTGAGGGCTGGCGGGAAAGGAATCTCGATAAGCTCGAACTTCCGAGGCTCTGGAAAAATGGTGTTGCCTTCGTCGTTCCCATAAGTGAGGGCTGCCTCAACGCGTGCACCTACTGCGCAACCCGCTTCGCCAGGGGGGTTCTGAGAAGCTATCGGCCGGAGCTAGTCGTTAAATGGGTTAAGGAGGCCCTCGTCAGGGGATATAAGGAGATACAGCTGTCGAGCGAGGATACCGGCTGCTACGGCTTCGACATCGGAACCAACCTTGCGGAGTTACTCGATGAGGTGACCTCGATAGAGGGGGACTTCAGGGTAAGGGTTGGTATGATGAATCCGAACCACGTGATAAAGATACTCGACGAGCTGGTCGAAGCCTATCAGGATCCTAAGGTTTACAGATTTCTTCATCTGCCCGTACAGAGCGGAGACGATGGGGTTTTGAGGAGGATGGGTAGGAATTACACGGTTGGGGAGTTCGAGGAGATAGTTAATGCCTTCAGACGGCAAGTTCCGGGCTTGAACCTCAACACCGATATAATAGTTGGCTTTCCCGGCGAGACGGACGAAGCATTTAGGAACACCGTTGAGCTGGTAAAGAGGGTCAGGCCCGACAAGATAAACGTCTCCCGCTACTCTCCGAGGCCCGGAACGATAGCGGCAAAATGGAAGCAGGTCCCTGGTTGGAAGGTCAAAGAGCGCTCACGCGAGCTTCACAGACTTCGTCTGAGGATAGCATACGAGATTAACAGGACTTACGTAGGAAAAACCGTTGAGGTGCTCGTCCACGGACCGGGCAAGAAGGGTGGGATTGAGGGCAGAACGTTCAATTATAAGGATATAATCCTCGATTTCGGTGAGCCCGGTGAATTCTTGAAGGTTGCTGTCGGATGGGCTGGCTCGACATACCTTCAAGGTACGGCGGTATGATTGGGTTTCTTCCAATGATATATAACAAATATGGTGGATCTTCTAAACTATGTTGTTGACTTTTCAAAATATTAAGCTTCGAAGTCCTGTCTAGTACCTTACCAGAGTACCCATCCATAGATTTGCAGAATGTCTGCTTAAATTTGAAGGACAAACCTTAAATACATTGTTTACTTGGATGAGGATACAATCCCTTGGGGTGAAGTGAGATGAGGAGTAATAAGAAGAGGTTAATCCCGCTGGCACTCGCCCTTGTGCTGGCTATGGTTGGAGCGGCACTGGCTGTTCCGCAGATTTCAGTCACTATACAGAACCTCGGTCAGGGGTCTAAGACTATAACCAGTACTGTTAACGCGGCTTCTGTGGACTTTACTGTTTCAAGCGATGGCACCCAGATAACTGGAGTTAAAGTCAAGGTTGTTGATCAGAATGACAATCCGGTTACCTCTGGGACGGTGTACGTTCAGCTTTTGGACTCTGGTAACAATGTCGTTGCCTCAGGATCTGGTAGCCCCGACAGTAACGGTATCGTCACCATAACCTTCTCTTCCCCGGTTGATATTCAGGCCAACACGGGTGCGTATTCGGTAGCCGTGACATATCAGGGATCAAGCGTCACCGGCTGACTACGGATTCCTGAATGAATGCTACGTGCCTGGCCTTTTCCTTTTCTACGTTTTCTTACCCTTACGAGTTCTAAACATGCCACACCACTCCCTCGATGACAAACTTCCCCTGTGGCCCTTCTCGCGACTGCCTACTCTTAATCACGTCCTTTGCAATGCCGTCGATAGATGTTATCGTCCAGTCCGGCGGTGCTTCTCAATGAGGGAGGTCTGGATAAATGTCAACGTTACCAATCTTGAGGGTCTTGACCTTGTGAACTGCACCTTTAACATCACGGTTCCCACAGAGGAGATGCCCGCATACTCCAGACTCAGAGTCGGCAACGTCTACGTCGTCGATGAAAACGGAAAACCCCTGTACTACCGGGTGATGAGGCGTACGAGTAAGGTTTTCACGGTGTTCTTTCAGATGCCCTACGTTCCCGCGGGTGGCTGGGGAGTCGTCAGGATTTATTACAGCTTGGATGACCCCTGTTGGAGCTATAAGAATCCCCAAAAGCTGTTCGTCTACTTCGAGAACTTTAACCGTCTCGGGTTACCCCCACGTTAATACTGGCTTTTTAATTCGCTGGCCTTCGGGAACGGAGAGCTGAACGTTTCAAGGAGTAATCTGGTAATTAATTCGACGATATCTACCTTCATCTCCGCCGGCGTCCAAGGAAGCCGAGCTTACGGGACTTATCGTGGATGGCTTGTACAGTATAGTCTTTAAGTTCCGCAGGGAATTAGCTGCCCAGGTGCCGATAGTTACCCCTTCTACATGTTCATCCACACGAAGGTTGAAAGGAGGCACAGGTATGACTACATCAGGATACATGGGGGGAATTCGAAGTTCCGCTTTGAGTTCGGCAATGACCGAACCGGAAGCGAAGACATTTTCGGCACCGTCAACCTTTTAGCCTACGTGGACTGGGTTTATATGGTGAAGTACACCCACTACAATGTGCAGGTCGTTAAAATGGGCCCCGGGTGTAGCTTTAATTGGGTGGGGTTGAATGGGGAAACATCGGATTGGTGTCCTTTCAATGGTCTCGTATCTCCTCTTTGCCTTCGTGGCCCTAGTGATCCTCCTCCATTTTGTCTTTGGCTTCCAGTACGTCGTTATCCTGACTGACTCGATGGAGCCTCACATAAACCCCAACGACCTCGTGGTTACGAGGCCAGTTCCTACGAATGAGCTTCACGTGGGGGACGTCGTTTTATACCGTGTGAACATAGGCAACACGACCTACAGGATAACCCACCGCATAGTGGGCATGAAGACGGATTCAGGCGGTAGGCTCTATTACGTCACCAAGGGCGACAACAGGAACTACACCGATCCCTGGCGGGTTTACCCGGGGCAGGTTGTTGGGAGGGTGATCATGATCATCCCTAGGATTGGCGTGGTCTGGTACTACACGCCGCTGATGGTTTTGGGCTTGTTCCTTATCGTCATAGCTTCCCTGGCCTACGATCTGGCCTGGCTCCTGCTTGAGGAGGAACCGATACGTTCCAAGTCCAGAAAAGCCGACCTTCTTGTTCTGAGGAAGAAGAAAATAAAGGTCTATCACTACAGGCGCTAAGCCCATTCCTCCTCGGGAATGGCCTCCTTCTTGGCCGGGATTATGCATATGAACTCCAGCGTTTCTCCGGTCGCCCTGTACCCGTGGGGCTCGTTGGGCGGAACGTAGAGGAAGTCCCCTGCCTTGACGTGAACGTCCTCCCTCCCGTTAGTTATTGTTCCTTCGCCCCGGATGATGAATATCTCGTGCTCCCAGTCATGGTGGTGGATTGGTATCTCGGCGCCCTTCTTCATGGTAAAGTAGCGCATTGCGTAGTTCTTGGCGCCCAACCTTGGGGAGACCAGCCAGCGGATGGTAACGCCCTCAAAACCTGTGTCCCCTTCGGGAACTTCGGTGTAGTGCTTTGCGAACATGCCATCACCGGGTGAATCTCTACCCTGCTCTATTTAAGTTTTAGCGGCAAAAGGAATTTAAGGCGTTTGTCCAACGGTCACGGGGTGAAACCATGCGCAGGAAAATTGTGTTTCTTCTGATGATTCTGACGTTAGGTTCGGTATTTGCCTCCGGATGCATGGGGGGGAGTTCTGGCTCTGTAAAGAGTACCACGAGCCCACCCTCAGGGATAAACTTCAAAGCGTACCCCGTTGGCGGGGTTCTGGCTCACTGGTCAAAGCTCTTCAACGAGAGCACCATCTACGTCAGCCCCGGCTACGAGAACCTTGTGCAGCACTACTTCCCCAACGCCCGGATCGAGCCCATTTCGGAGTACAAGGGCGGTATCGCGGTCATGTCCCCGGCTGACGCCAGAAAGGTACTGGCTGGCAAACCCGCCCTGATAACGAGGAGGGATTACTTCGGCTATGTTCTCTACCTGATGGGTATCCACTACGTGGGCGCTGATAAGGGCCTCATGGTCGCATATAAATCCCCTGAGGGGGACAGGTTGATACTCACCGGCACCGGCATGGCTGGGGTGGGTGCCGCGCTCCAGTACGCGATGGCGGTTAAGGATGGAAAGATTCAGGTTAACGAGGCCTACGTGATACACGGCAACAATTTTGAGGCCATGGGAATCAAGGAGATAGGTGACAATAACTGGGATGGGATACCTGAGGAGGGGGAACTCGTAACCGTCCACCAGTTCCGCTACGGTGAGCCCTTCCAGTTCTACTGGAGGGTTGTCGACGGCGAGAACGTGACCGTGGACGGGGCTTTTATACAGCTCGTGAACGGTTCCACAGTTTACATCCATGCCCTCGGATTCAACGTCACCGTTAACGTCCTTAATCATAGGGGAGTGAACCTCACCTACGTTATTGAGAACGTCAACCCAGGGTTTATGAACCTCCCCCAGAACGCTAGGGCCAACGGCACCTCCGTCATGCTGAAAACATCCGCTCAAACGTTTTCTTTGACGCCAAAGGACGTTGAGAACTACACGGTTCTTGCTTTTGGTGACCACAGACCACCCAGTGGGGACAAGCCCCCGGGGGTCTTCCTTAAGATCCGTGACCGCGTCAACAACGAGAGTGGGGCCTTCATCATCGATGGAGGGGACCTCGTCTACTCCGGTGATGTAGATCAGTGGGTCGAGCTTATGAAGGTCTGGAAGTGGAACAAGCCGATCTTCGTTGCCTCCGGAAACCACGAGTATCAGGGGGACGGGGTTGACATATTCACCCACCTCTTCGGTCCGACGAACTACGCTTTCAGCCTCGGTGGCTACCGCTACATCTTTGCCAACGACGTGGAGGACAACTACAACCTCCCGTCGAGGACGATAGCGTGGATGAAGAGACAGTTTGAGCTGGCGAAGGAGCACGGGCAGAGGCCGGTTCTTGTGATGCACGTGCCCCCGGTGGATCCGCGGCCGAACGGCCATCACTCCCTCGGTGAGGAGAGCGCCAAGCAGGTTCTGGAGCTCATGAAAGAGTACCACGCGTTCGGGATATTCAGCCACATTCACATGTACTGGTATGGAACCTACGAGGGTGTTCCCATTTTGATAACCGGGGGTGGGGGGGCGCCACTCTACGCACCGCACGACCAGGGTGGATTCTACCACTACGTGATCCTTTCGATGGGCTCTGGAAGGATCGGGGTGAAGCCCGTGGAGGTCAATCCCTGATCATCTCTTTATTCTATCTTGTGCTATATAGTGATGTGTAGTTCACTATATTCTACTTCGACAAAATATTTATATTCATCCTTCCAGTCCGCCGCGGTGGTGAGCGTGGATGCTTGGCTTATCTTCACTGTGATCCTTGGTTTCTGGATGGCGTGGAACATAGGCGCCAACGACGTTGCGAACTCAATGGGAACTGCGGTGGGTGCAAGGGCCATAACGCCCAAACAGGCAGCGGTTATAGCGGGGGTCATGAACTTCACTGGGGCGTACTTCTTCGGCAAGAGTGTCACCGAGACCATAAGGAAGGGCATACTCAACGTTGGTATGATACACGACCCATGGATCATCGTCTACGGTTCACTTGCGGCCCTTCTTGCCGCCAGCATATGGCTCATCTTCGCGACCTACAACGGGCTCCCCGTCTCCACCACACACTCCATAATCGGGGGCGTTGTTGGTTACGGTCTCGTCTACGCCGGGACCTCGATAGTGGACTGGGGTAAGCTCGGCCAGGTGGTCATGAGCTGGATACTTTCCCCGATTCTGGGGGCCATAGTGGCGTACTTTGTCTTCAATGCTGTTAAGAGGAGCATCCTTGCAAGGGCAGACCCACTTGGGAGCGCCAGGCGCTGGGCTCCCTTCTGGATAGGGCTCGCGTTCGTTGTTATAGGAACGATGTTCTATATAAAGGTCCTCCACGGCTCCAATCTGCTCAAGGGCGTCGTTCTCTACGGTGTTCCTACGGGTATCGTGATATTTGTCCTGAGCTACCTCTTCATAAGGATCCATTTCAGACCGAGTGATCCGTACATCGGTGTGGAGAGCATATTTCGAAAGGTGCAGGTTGTCACCTCCGCCTACGTCGCCCTTGCTCACGGTTCGAACGATGTTGCCAACGCCGTTGGACCGATAGCGGCCGCCTACGCCGTCATAACGATGGGGATGAGTGGCATGAAGGTTCCCGTTCCTCGGTGGATTCTGGTGCTGGGAGGTCTTGGGATAGCCGTGGGCATCTTCATGTATGGGTACAAGGTCATGGAGACGGTTGGAAAGAAGATAACGGAGCTTACTAATACCAGGGGCTTTTCCATAGACTTCTCGGCTGCGACGGTGATCTTGGTTGCGAGCTGGTTGGGAATGCCGATATCCACCACACATACCGTCGTTGGGGCCGTTATAGGTGTGGGTCTCGCCCGCGGCGTAAAGGCAATAAACAAGGACATCGTTAGGGATATAGTTATATCGTGGTTCATCACGGTTCCCGTCGCGGCCGTGATCAGCGCGGTTATATTCAAGTTCCTGATACTCGTGGGGTGATGGTATGCAGGTGTGGACGAAACTCTTCGCCAAGAGTCCCTTCAAACCTCTGATAAAGCATTCTGAGGTCGTTCTTAAGACAGTCGAGACCCTCGAACGGGCCCTTCAGCTTTGGTACGGAGGGGAGTACGAGGAGATGGCGGGGTTGGCCGTTGAGGTTGACCGCCTTGAGGACGTTGCCGACAGGATAAAGGAGGAGATAAGGGATTCCCTCAGCTCGAAGCTCATGATGGCCGTTGCGAGGGAGGACGTGCTCATATACCTTCACATGCAGGACAAGGTGGCGGATGCGGCCGAGGACACAGCCAAGTGGTTGCTCATAAAGAAGCCCGACGGCGTTCCAACGGAGATACGGGACATAATCCTCCGGATGGGTATGGAGAGTATCAAGGCCGCTAAGCTCGTCCACGAGGCCATAGTTCAGATGGACCGCGTTATAGAGAGCGGCTTCGCCGACGGGGAGATAAAGCGGGAGTACGAGATAATCCGGGGAATAGAGAGCGTTGAGAACAGGATAGACGCCCTCGACACGAAGCTCATGCAGCTCGTCTTCGAAAGCGCCGACTCAATGAGCTGGGGTGAGGGGTTCTACATTCTAAACATCGCCAGAACCCTCAGCAACATCTCGGACAAGGCGAAGGACGCCGCCGAGAGGATAAGGCTCATGATGAACAAGTGAGCGCTACTTTTTTAAACCTATCTTTTAACTTTTTTCGGTGGGAATGAAGGACGGCCTTGGAATAGTCCGCGAGTTCTTCAAGGTTCAGAGGGAGGTCTTTTTCAGCTACCGCTGGGACGTGGTCAGCTACTTGATAGGCCTTCTAATCCAGGTTGCGGTGATGGGAATATTCGCCAGCCTGGTGACGATAAATGCAAACATCGAGCAGTACGGAACCGACTCCTTCCTCCAGTTCTTTCTGATAGGCTTCATCGTGCACAACATAATATTCCTTCCGCGGGGCAGCCTTTCCAAGCTCCTGATTGGGCGGAGCTTCCCGATGCTCTACGCCTCCCCCGCCGGAATGGTGGCGATCTTCTTGGGAATAAACGCCTGGAACGTCGTCTGGAGCCTTATGATAATGGGCCTGATAACGGCAGTCTTCGTTCTCTTCTACGGCCTGGTCATACACATCAACCTCGGTGCTTTGCTTGTTATCCTCGCGGGCTTCACCCTCACCTTCGCCCTTGAACTTTTTTCAGCGGGCTTTCGGGCGGCGACCAAGGCCAGGCAGGATCCGATAAACTGGTTCCTCAACCTCACCTCCCAGCTCGTGAGCGGTCTCTACTTCCCTCCCCAAGTTCTCCCCTGGTGGCTCCAGCCTATTTCCAAGATACACCCCGAGAGGTACATTCTTGAGATGGCCAGGCTGACGATGGGTGGGGGCTATTCAGTGTCCCAGATCTGGCCGGGCTTCGTGAACCTTGCCCTGAGCACGGGCGTCATGCTCCTGGTTGGAATCGCGACCTTCCGGTGGGGCGTTGGGAAGGCAATGCAGCTGGGCACCCTCGGGCACGTGTGAGGTGGTCAGATGATAGAAGCGGAGCATCTCACCAAGTACTATCCACCCCCTTTCAGGGGCTTCTTCGATCTGGGTAGCCTTCGTGATTTTCTCGGAAAGCCCAGGGAAGAGATTCCAGCCCTCATAGACCTGAGCTTCCGGGTGATGGAGGGGGAGATATTCGGCCTCCTCGGCCCCAACGGCGCGGGAAAGACAACCCTCTGTAAAATCGCCAACGGCCTCCTCGAGCCGAGTTCTGGAAAACTGCTCATCGACGGCCACGACAGCTTTAGGGAGCACGGCAAAGTTGCGAGCAAGATGTTCACGGTTTTCACTGGCGAGAGGGACATGTGGGGCATATTCCAGTGGCGCTTAAGCGTTCATCGGAACCTTAAGTTCATCGCGAGGCTGTGGAAAGTCCCCGAGGGTGAGATAGGGGAGCGCATAGAGTACGCGCTCAAGCTGCTGAACCTGTGGGAGAAGAGGGACGAGTGGTACCAGAAGCTCTCGGCCGGAATGAAGCAGAAGGTTTACATCGCCTCCGCCCTGGTGGTACAGCCCAGATACCTCATACTAGACGAGCCTACGGTTTTTCTCGATGTGATAACCAAGAGCGAGATACATGACGCAATATTAAGCTTAGTCCGTGACTTTGGGACAACGGTTATCCTCACCACCCACGACCTTCAGGAGGCGGAGAAGCTGAGCGACAGGGTTCTGCTCTTCAACAAGAGGCCTATTATGGAGGGAAAGCCCGAGGAGATAAGCAAGAAACTTAGGGTCCCTGTTGATAAGAAGGTTGTGGCCTTGGTGGAGGGGAAGTTCGACTGCAACTGGGAGGGTCTCGTGAAGTGCACCTTTAAGAACGGCTATACTCATGTCGTAGCGTACCTTAAGGTCGAAGAAGTTGATGAGTTCGTGAGGGTTCTATCCTCGAAAGGTGCCCTTCAGTTCAAAGTGGGGGACCTATCACTTGAGGACGTATTCCTACTTGTTTTTGGTCGTTTTAGCAGGGTAGAAAAATTTTAACACTCATATAATCCCAAAATGAATGGAAAATCTTATAAGTACCAATTACAGTTTTTTTTCGGAGGTGCTAAAGTACAATGTCTGGTGATGTAAAACCGGAATTGTACACCTTCCATGTCGGTGGCAAGTTTTTTGTTCTGCATCCACCTACAGGAACCCTATTTGAGGTCGATAAGAAAACCTACGACTTCTGCAGGTTTGTGACAGAGTTAGGTTGGAGTGATGCCAAGGAGCGTTTTGTAATGGAATACTCCGAATCTGACTGGGATTCTTTGATAAATGAGATTAAATCCGATGAGAGCCTGCGCCGGGTGTTTTTTGAAGCCAAACCTCCTGTAAAACCATATCTTGGAGCTATGAAATCCAAGATCTCCTCCCTCTCCCTTAACGTCATGGAGGACTGCAACTTTGAGTGCGTTTACTGCTACGGTGATGGTGGGACTTACCACACTCCCAACACCAGAATGAGCCCGGAAGTTGGTAAAAGGGCTATTGATTTGCTAATGAGGGAAGGAAAGAATGTTGTTAACCTCCAGTTCTTTGGTGGTGAGCCTCTCCTAAACTTCCCGTTAATTCGGGAGCTGGTTCACTACGCCAAAGGGAAGGCTGAGGAATACGGCAAAACCGTTACCTTCAGCATAACCACCAACGGCTACCTCATCACGGACAAGGTCATTGACTTTTTCCTCGAGAACAACTTCACGGTAACTTTGAGCTTTGATGGTCCCAGGGAGGTTCAAAACCACAACAGGCCATTGAGGGGTGGATTCCCCACGTTTGATGTTGTGGTCAAGAACGCTCGAAAGATGCTTGAGCGCGGCGTTAAGGTTAGCGTCCGCGCGACGATTCTGCCCGAACAGATCGGCAGGTACTATGAGATTTACCGGTTCTTCGTTGATTTTGGATTTAGGAGCGTTCATCTTGAGCCCGCCACCACCAGCACACCGCTAACCAAGGAGCATGCCAAACTCATTGAGTCCGCCCTGGAGAAGATAGCGAAGGACGAGCTTGAACACTACAAAGAGAAGGGAATCGTTTACACGAAGCTCCGTGAGATGGTTCACATGATCTACTCCGGCACCTACCGCCATTATCCCTGTGGCGTTGCCAGGAGCTACTTTGGAGTTTCGGCGGACGGGAAGATGTATCCCTGCCACAGGTTTTTTGGGATGGAAGAATTCGTGGTTGGTCACGTTGATGATTTCAGGTGGGAGAACGAGTTCATTCAGAAGATTCTGCGCCATACCGTAGACAGGCGGCCCAACTGTTCGAACTGCCCGATAAGGGCTTACTGTGGCGGTGGTTGTATTTACAACAACCACTACTACAACGGCGATATATTCCTCCCCGACGAGTTCCACTGCGCCTACATGTTTGCTCTCGTGAAGTGGGGTTCGTGGCTCTACTCGAATCTTGATGAGAACTGGTTGGATAAGGTCTTCTCACGCTCACCCCTGAGAGGGGTGAGGGCAGAGGAGTCCGATGAGGCCAAAACCCAAAAACCAAAGGAGGTGATAGAGAGTGTTTAAGAAGCTGAACGCCGGTGGCAACCCGGTGGAGCCGGAATTCTGCCTTGATCTCTGCTGGGACTGGAACATCTGCGGGTTGGATATCTGTGGGGTGGACAATTCCTGCGGCATTGATCTGTGAGGGTGAAAACAATGTTCAGGAAACTAGGCCATCAAGGGGACGAGAAGTATGAACCTACACTTTGTCCAGTAGTGCTTGATATTCCATGTGGTGGGATTGACCTCTGTGGCATAGACCAGTGCCTCTTAGACCTATGCGGGGTTGATGCCTGTGGACTAGATAACGCGTGCTTGATTGATCTTTGATCTAAGCTTTATTTTATTTATCTTTACAAATGCATAACTGGGGGGATTGTATGAGAATGCCACCAATGAAATTTTTAACAATAATCTTGGTTAGTGTCCTGCTGGGAGGATGCCTCGGCGGTGGAAATTTCGTATACTCAAAGGGCAAAGTCCTTAAGCCGGGTTCCGAGATCATGTATCCCTTTAAGGGTCCTGTTATTCTGGGGATAGAGGTCTCGGGAAACAGACCGTTCACCTTACTCGTGGTCTCTTCGAACGGCTCGAAAGAACTCTTCAAGCGAACAAATGTAACTGAGGTCAAGGAGACGGTAAAGCTTCCGGAGGGTTCCTGGAAGATCATCATCAGGAACGAGGGGGAGGATTACTTAAGTCTTGACATAAGCCTCAGAGGGAGGTGACTAGACAAAGTAGTTGATTCAATCTCATAGATGTGTTTGGATAAGGTCTTCTCACGCTCACCCCTGAGAGGGGTGAGGGCAGAGGAGTCCGATGAGGCCAAAACCCAAAAACCAAAGGAGGTGATAGAGAGTGTTTAAGAAGCTGAATAAAAGAGC
>Ga0256840_1001478_pt1 | contig 22047 bp, 19 predicted proteins | sample 355202metaG_FD_185969 | JGI IMG/M metagenome (GOLD analysis project Ga0256840, IMG submission 185969) | Hydrothermal vent microbial communities from Mid Atlantic Ridge, Atlantic Ocean - 355-202 | ecosystem: Environmental > Aquatic > Marine > Hydrothermal vents | place: Atlantic Ocean: Mid...
TTAAATACAAGATCAATTAGTGTATTAGGAAATATTTTGATTGCCCTAATATCTTCCTTGAAACTTAGGGTTTCTTTCTTAGTAAGTTGTCGCTGGTTTAGCTTTTTAAAATGTTTGATTTTTTTGTCATATTCTTCAAAACCCTCATTCAAAAATGTAGCATCTAGCTGAGGAATTTCTGTGCGCTTGGTATTGTTTGAGAAATCAAAAGCGTATGCTTTTAGACTGCTACGACTTTGAAGGCGATAAAATCCCATTTTCACAAAGCTCCTTAATTTTCCGTTATAACTATTGCCAATTTCAATACATGGTAAGAGTTCATCTCCTGATTGTATTCTTTCGGACCTGTCATTGATTAGAAACCTCACAAAAAACTTGGTTTCATCATAACTGATAATATCTGTTGCAAAACCAGGTATCCCATAGCGCTTTATAAGCTCCTGACGTACCGGTTCAATCAGTTCTTTGTTTTTTATTACGTTGAAGGAAGCGGTGCAAGTATGCAAAACTTTCTGGGTGTCTTTCCTTACTACACAATGGCTGATGTGCGAGGCAAAAGGTTTTTTAAATAAACTGGTTGTTTCTTGGAGTGTAACATCAAAATATAAATCTTGTAAGGTCATTTAAATAAATAGCAACGTTGAAATTATTATTACAAATCATAATATTGTGTAAATATTATCATAAATATATATTATTACTATAAATATTCGATAAAATATAAGAATAAATCGGCGGGTTTAAAGAAAAGGGAGTTGTTGAATAAGGGAAAACGCATCTAAACATAGCCGCTAGCGGATTGACGGGCTTTTATACAGCTGCTGAAAACGCATCTCCAAGGTCTGAGTCTCCACCATAGTCGCTAACTTAAGGGGGGGGGATGCAATCAATGTTTTTAACAAAAAGCATTGCTGTCAAAGTGCCCTGAAAGGGCGTGATCCTATTTTTTTTACTATAGCATTTACAAAATGGAATATTTATTATCCTTTCTAAAAACAGGCAACTCCCCACTTTGTTGCTTTCGCCTCGTTGGGTTCTTTTATCCTAGCTGTAATAGATAAGAGAGGGATTAAGGAGTGTTCTGTGAGGAAACAGACCACGGAGAATAGTTGATTGGGGGGATAACCTTTTTATTTAATGAGTCCTGCTTTTTTAAAGTATTGGGTAGCAGTTTTAATCTCACCAAAAGTCCACAAGTTTTTATTTCTTATCCTGCGGTAGTAAGTAGGGGAACTCATCCCTGTTTCTTTTAAGAAAACATCAACCCTGACCAAAAGTGCCAATCGCTGAAAATTGTCTAGAAAAAAATCCATGAATTCGACGTGTTCCTCGGCATCGGTGATGATATTGTTAAATTTTAGATTAGGTGTGGACATAAAAAAGTGGTTAGAAGATGTAGTAGAAGTGTGTGTATCACGTTTAATTTCAATCAATTATCTGCACATAAAGATAACCAAAAAAACGTAATAATACAGAAAAATGAAAATATATTATCAAAAATAAATAGATCAAAGAATAGTACTATTCTAATAACATCATTATTCCACAGAAAAGAAATTGTGAAAAATGCGCAAAATATTAATCATAATTGAGGTTTAGAGTGGTGATAAGTTAAATTATGATTAAAATTTTTGACAAAATCGAATTATCTATAAAATTGCAAAAGTGTTTAAATGTTAATAATTAAAGCACTGGGTTGTGGTGATTAAAAGAAAATCATCCCATAAATCTCGTTTAATTAAACAAGTCGGTTAATTTACAGCAAATCTGCCCGTGGTGGGCAGGTAACGTTTAATCTAAAATTTATAGTATTATGAAAAAGTTAATGTTAGTAATCGCTTTGTTGGGAATGTCTTATGTTTTTAACGCTTGTACCGACCCTGTTGCCGAAATGGAAGATGGATTTACCATTGATAATGTGGCCGCTGTGGAAGGGGATACAGATGAAGGAGATTCTGAGAGTGGTCCCATAGGTCAATAACTACTGAATGTCAGCCTTCCATAAAAGAAGATAACAAAAATCAAGTTATCTTCTTTTATAATTGTATTTTTTATATATTAGTGGATAAATTCACTTGGCTATGATTGAACCCAAAAAGCTATACCATATGAGAGAGAGTAATTGGAAATGTTTTATTTTATTAATGATTATATTTGTTGGCACGCAACACATTAGTATTGCGCAAACTAACGATACTGGCGCCGATAGTTTATGGCAGGCAGTCAAAAAAAATTATAAAACCAATCCTGATATCGCATTAGATTATGCATTAGCATTAAGGACAGTGGCAATTGAGCGTAAGAATCAAGAGCAGGAGACAAACGCATTATTTTCAATTGGATATATTAACCTTGAAAATGGTAACTACAGTATTAGTCTGGATGCTTTTTTTAAAGTTTTAACTATTTACAAGGCTCTTGGCAACAAAGCCTACCTAGCTGATTCTTACAAAAATATCGGTAAAATATTTGGAAAAATTAATATAGATGAAGAAGCTGAAAAATTTTATTCGCTAGCACTGCCTTTGTATATGGAGTTGCAAAACACTAAGAAAGTGACGGAGCTGTACTATTTAATAGGCAGAGGCTATGTGAAACGGGATGATTTTTCTCAGGCAGAGGCGTATTTAAATAAGGCGCTGAAACTTGCATCAAGTAATAAGATATATAGGAGTATTTTTAATACGCAAGGAGAATTATTCAGAAAAAGGGGGGAGTTTAAAAAAGCCATTGACGCCTACGGCAAAAGCCTTGCGTTCTGCAAGGCGGGTGACAAAGGCGCAGATAAGACCAAAGCGATGGTACTGCTAAATCTAGGAATCACCCATTTATCATTAAATGAATTGGATCAAGCAAAATCGTATGCGGAGCAATCACTGGCGGTAGCGACAACGCTTGATGGGTGGAATAAAACCATCAAGCCACAAATATTGCTCACCGAGATTGCAGCAAAGCGCGGATTAGCATATAAAAGTGAATTGGTTGCGCTCATGAACACCCTCGACAAGATGGATGCCGCAGTGTTTAACCCTTACTACAATGAGGCACTCTTGTTTATTTCTCAAAAAGAGAATATTGATTTATTAAAAAGGGATGAACTTGCTACGACCAATATTCACATGGGAGCGCAGTTAAAAATCTCTACCGAACTCTACGAAGCCGTCAAGCGGCAGCTTAATAATTATGCCTTGCAGATGGTGATGTACAAAATAAAAACAGCAGAAAAAATAGCAGCCTTAGAAAGGCGAACGACAAATATAAGGTGGGGAATTGGGATTTTTTTCAGCCTATTTTTAGGAATTGTATTTTGGAGATTTGCTTACTTAAAGCGTAAAGAAAGAGGAATTATGGAGAAGCATCAGGAGATGATCTATCAGGTTAAAACAAGGCTTTCTGTTGCCAAGCAAGAAATTATAAATATAGAATTGGCAGATATAGAAAGAGCAATGATATTGGAACAGAAAAATGAGGAATTGTTGGAGTTAGAGAGGGAAAATGCTGAATTATTAGAGGTTGAAGAGGATAATCATCAGATAATGACTGAAATGATCACAGACATTTCAAAGGCCAATGAATTAATTAAAAAAATAAACGCATATATTAAAGAGATGCGAGAGTTTATGGAGGACAATGGCTTTGACGTCCCACCTCCTCCGCTATGGAATCTTGGTGATGATCGTGATAATTAATTGCCTCTCTAAGCCAGCTCTCGTAAATCCGCTAGCGCTCGTTCAATGTCGTTAAGTTAAGCTCCGCTAGCGCTCGTTTGTAACGAGTGCAACATAATTAAAAAACTGACTTTAGTACAACTCAAATTAGTAAATTTATTCGATAAAAGCAATCTCAATCAATCCTTTTATCCCCATATAATCTCGAGCTGAAGAATAAACATAATGTTAGGGCTCCTCAACAATCCTAGCGATTACAGGGTTATTATGAAGATAATCCAGTTTTTGTTGCATGAAATGATTTGTTACTAACTCTTTGGGATGATTTCCGTCTAGCCAAACTTTATTTTTACTTATTCTCTTTAGATGTTTTCCTGCTTTTTGGAAGGCATTCAAAAGCCATTCTTCCCTGCTTTCATTGATTTGACCAATCCGCTTCACTAATTCTTTTGAGGTAAATTTTTTCAAATCTCTTATTATATCTGATGGTTTTTCTTTGTTACTAGATAGTATTAAATGAACGTGACTAGACATAATACACCAAGCATGTACAATCAATCCTTTTTCTTTCTGGCAATGCGCTTTATAGATGCTACAATAACATCATTCAACTCTGGTCTTGTAAATAAATCTATCCAATGAACAATTGTCATTGTTAAAAAGTAAATACCCTCTCTATTGTGCATTTTATATTTCTCCGACATAAATAAAAAACAGTTAAAATAGGCAACTAATTTACAAAAGATAGCACATGTTTACAATATATACCTTTTAATAAATTTTGTATCTTTTTGTGTATTGCACTCGTTACAAACGAGCGCTAGCGAGTGGCAGATGACTTTGAAAGAAAAATTCAAGAACTAGACAAAGAAACGCCTGTGTATATCTATTGTACGGCAGGCGGAAAAAGAAGTGTTGATTCCATGCAGAAGATGAAAGACTTGGGATTTAAAGAAGTCTATAATTTGGAGGGTGGACTTGTGGCGTGGAATGAGAAGTAAATGCGCTAAGCCAATTCACGCAAATCTACCGGCACTACCCTAGAGACACCTTGTTCAATCATAGTAATGCCATAAATCACATCGGTCGTGGACATGGTGCGCTTGTTGTGTGTTACGATGATGAATTGTGAGTCCTCCGAGAATTTACGAATAATATTATTGAACTTGTCAATATTGGCATCATCCAGCGGTGCATCAACTTCATCAAAAATACAGAAAGGAGCAGGTTTCAAAAGATAGATTGCAAATAGGAGAGAGGTCGCTGTCAGTGTTTTTTCTCCACCGGATAGCTGGTTGATGGTCAATGGTCTTTTACCCTTTGGTTTTGCCATGATTTCTATTTTTGACTCCAGTGGGTCATCAGGATTTTCGAGTTTGAGCTCACAGTCATCTTCTTCGGTGAAGAGCGAACGGAACACTTTGATAAAGTTCTCTTTAATTTTTTCAAATGCTTCCAAAAATGTTTCTTTAGCCACATCATCTATCTCTTTGATGGTTTCTAGCAACGATTCTTTGGCTTTTAGCAAATCATCTTTTTGTGTCGTGATAAAAGTATGTCTTGTCTGAATTTCTTCATATGCTTCCATCGCCATGGGGTTGATTGGCCCTATGCGTTCCAGTCGGTCTTTTGATTTTTCAACGTTTGCTTTCAGCTCCTCTTCCGATAGTTTAGAGATGCTTTCATCTTCAGTTTTCATATTGAGGACATCATCCAGATTTGTTTCAAACTCAATGGACAGTCTTTCTTTGACCGAGGTAAGCTGAAGTTTGGTCTCGTTGAGTGCATTTTGAAATTCCATAATCAACGTGTCGCAAGCCTCCCTGTTTCTCTGGTCTTCCCTCAGCGTTTGCTCTATTTTATCGATGTCTCCACGTGAACTGTAGTAATCCTTTTCAGCGTCATTTACACCAGTTTCTAGCGTCTCTTTCTTATTATACATCTCAATGAGCTCATCTTCATTGGATTCAGAATTTTCAATCAATCGCTTGATTTCTAGCTCATTGGCTTTTAATTCCATTTGATTTTTACCAATCCGCTCATAACTGCTATCAAAGGCATCTTGCTTGAAACCAATTTCTTGGACGATGCTATTGACTTTGTTTTGATGTTGGTGAAAACCTATGTTTTCTTGGTTGTACGCTGCAGACTTTTCGTTGGCAATTTCGTTTTGTGCCGCCAAAGAGGAATTAAGCATCAAGAGCTTTTCTTCCAGCATTTTCAGCGACTGATTTTCTTCCAAAGTTTGTGGGGTGAGGGTAGCAATCTCTTCGGTCAATGTCTCAATACCACTGATAATATCTTCTTTTTTGGTGGCTTCACCAGTCAGTAATTCTTCAAACTGCTCATGCTTGGTTTTGAAAGAAATATATTCTTCATTGATGGTATTTATTTCACTTTGCAGGAGTTCAATTTCTTCCTTTTTGGTAGTGACTTTTAATACGTCGTATTCCTTTTGATTGTCTTCCAGACTTGCCTTGATTTTATCAATCTTCTTTACCAGCTTTTTGATGTCACGGTTCAGGGTTTCAAGATTTTTGGCACGACCAATTCTTTTACCTTCAAAAAGCCCCACCGAACCACCCGACATACTGTGTTTTCGTTTGGTTACTTTACCATTTTTTGTAATGAAAATGCTATCCTTTTCTTTTGGAATGGACGGAAAATCTCCTGAAATAATATATACATTGTCAAGTATATAAGCGATAAGTTTAGCATATTTCCCCTCATACTCTACTATTTCTGTGGCCGGTGTGGCGTTGTCATAGATCTCGCCGGCAGAGGGATGAAAAACATCAAAGCTTTCTAATACGAAAAAATTCGCCTTCCCTTTTGCCGCATCACTAAGCAAATCCACCGCCTTTTGTGCTTCTTCAAAAGTTTCCACAATATAATAGTTCATGTAGGACTCTAGGAAATTTTCGATTGTAATCCGATATTCTGTTGGGCAGGTCAGCACATCGGAAAGCAATGGAAAATCCTTTCCCCATTTGGCTTGTTTTTTTAGAAACTTGATGGCTTCTGGAAACCCTTCGAGGTTATCAACCATCGATTTGGTCAGGTTATATTCGTTTTGAAGTGCATCTAATCTCCGAGTAGTTTCGTTGAACTCATCCTTGATTACTTGAATTGTTCTTTCGCTTGATTCGATTCTTGCGATTAGTTTTTCTTCTGCAGTTTTTAGCTTTTCCAGTGATTCATTTTTATCACTTAGGGTTTTGCCCAATGTCTTTGCCCTGCTTTCAAATTCAGCGAGGTTGGCGCTCTTTTCTGTGGTATCTGTAGCGGTTTTTTCTAATTCTTGCTTCAATGTGGAGAGCTGCATTTGCTTGATTTCCAACGACTTGCTGAGTTGGTAATTGGCATTTTGCTTTTCTTTAAACTGACTGTTTAACTCATTTACTTCTTCTTGATGCTCAGCAGTTTCAGTTTTTAACAGCTGAAATTCTTCTTGCAGAATTTTAAAATTCTTCTCCGTTTCAAGCAATGCTTTTTCAGCAGTTATTTTTTCGGTTTCTAGACTTTTCAGACTGAAGTTCGCCCTTTCGTTGCTCTTTCTATCTTGCTCAATAGTTTCTTTTAAACTGTCACTTTTGTCATTGAGATACCTGAGACGTTCATTTTTTATTTTTTTATCACTCTCGTATTGCCTGATGGTATTGACAAAATCATTGAGTGATTTTTGTTTTTCTGCGAGGTTCTTTTCCTTCGTTATTAATGCTACTTTTCCTTTTTCAATTTGCGATTCTTTTTCTCTTACTTGCTTTGCTAGGCTTATTTTTTTATCGCTTTCGGTTTCTACTTTTTGTTTCAGGCTTGTGAGTGAGTCGGTATGCTTGCTGAAACTCTTCTTAGCATATTCTATGCTGTAATTTTTGTAATCTTCTTTAATTTTGAAATAGCGTTCTGCCTGCTTTGCCTGTCGCTCTAGTGATTTTAAGTTTTTTTCTATTTCAAAAAGCAAATCTTCTACCCTATCCAAATCATCGTCGGTGCTACCTAGCTTTCGTAGTGTTTCCTTTTTACGCTTTTTAAATTTTGAAATGCCCGCAGCTTCTTCAAACAATGCCCTTCTGGAGTTGTCTTTGTCATTCAGCAAGTCATCCACCATTTTCAGCTCGATGATTGCGTAGCTATTCGAGGCGATACCGGTATCTAAAAATAAATTGCTGATGTCTTTCAGTCGGCAGGTAACGCCATTAAGCATGTATTCGCTGTCACCTGATCTGTAGTAGCGCCTAGTGATGGTGAGGTGTGAATATTCGGTGGGCAGTAGGTTTTTAGTATTATTGAATGATAGTGAAACTTCCGCCATTTGTGATGGTTTCCGCTTTTTGGTGCCATTGAAAATGATATTTTCCATTTTCTCAGAACGCAAGGCTTTAATCTTTTGCTCACCCAATACCCACCGGATGGCATCCACCACATTAGACTTGCCACAACCATTCGGACCTACAATACCAGTAATCCCCGTATCAAAGTTAATGGTTATTTTATCGCCAAAGCTTTTAAAGCCTTTTATTTCTAGTTTGGTTAACTCCATTCAACTACTCCGTTCAAAAATTTAATAAACTGTTGCTACAAATTTAGTGCTAAAGAAGCATAAAAAAAACTACCTCGCTCAGAGTCTCCTAAAAGGGACTCTGAGTTTATAATAATTCCGATATTTTCCGAGCATGTAGTGTCTTCGCCTGAACGTATTCGGGCAGGCTCTACGAGAGACTCTGATGGCGGTGAAAATATGATGCTATTAAAAGATAGCAAAGCTGACAAATTTAATATTATTTTGTAACTTTGTTACTTATGCAGGCAGATATATCCGTAATTTATATTGTAGTAGCTGTAATTTGGTTTATAGTAAAAGTAATAGGCAAAGGCGCAAAAGGTAAAAATACCCCACATGCACCATTGCCAGGAAATTTTGAAGATATATTAAATGCGCCAAGGGAAGGAAAGGTAGAAAAACGTCCGTCGTTTGAAGACTTGCTAAAAGAATTTACGCAAGAATTTGATGAGCCGACGCAACAAGAGCCGCCACCGAAAGAAATATTTGTAGAGGAAACGCATAAGCCTATGGTGCATGAAACGAAATATACACCTGCTCCAGTGCTTAGTTATGATGATTCCTCAGTGTCTATCACCAAAGAGAGCGTTTCGACGGCGAAAGATTTACACTTCGAATCTTATCAAATTGAAGAAGAAGAGGAGACCCACCTCGCAGAAGAGGTCAATGCTATGCTGAAAAGTCCAGACGGCATCCGTCAAGCGGTGTTAATCAATGAAATATTGACTCCTAAGTATTTTTAGGTAAGGCTTCGCATTACTTTATTGTGTCTTATTCGTTTGAATGACTTATACAGATGTGTGATGGTCTAAATAAAGACACTTTAAACTGCAAATACAACCGTTATGAAAAAAATACTTTTAGGATTATTCACTTTGATTTTTGTTGTTTCCTGTCAAGATGCAAGCAAAGAAAGCTTCGCTACCGAAGCTATGGACGCAGAAATCATGGAAGCACCGATGACTGAGCAATCACCAAATGTTGCCATGACAGCGATAAAAATCCCTGATACAAGAAAAATTATATGGACAGGAAACCTAGAGCTCCAAGTAAAGAATGTAGATACGGTTACCAAGAAAATTTCAAAAATATGTGATAAATATGGCGCTTTCGTGTCGGATATGAGTTTGACCAATACCAATTATGAAATTTCAAATAATATAACAGTCAGGGTCAAAAGCAAAGATTTTACAAAGTTGATAAGTGATATAAAGGGAAGTTCAATATTTATCAGGAGAGTGGAGATAAATTCAAACGACGTGACAGAGGAGTTTATAGATATTGAAAGCAGGCTGAAGACGAAAAAGGAAGTGAGGGAGCGCTACATCGATATTCTTAAAAATAAGGCAGGGGAAATTAAGGATGTCATCGCTGCGGAAGAGGCAATACGAACCATCACAGAAGAGATAGAAGCAAAAGAAGGGCGGCTAAGGTATCTTTCTAATAAAGTGGATTTAAGTACCGTAAACACTCTGATTTTTCAGAAAGTAGATTTCAAATCTGAACCCAACGTATATGAGAAGCCGTATGTGACGAAAATGGTTGAAGCCCTCAAAAATGGATGGGCAATGGTGACAGAAATACTCTTATTCGTATTAAATATTTGGCCGTTCATTTTAGGGTTTGTCCTAATTGTTTGGAAAAGAAAATGGGTTGGAGGTATATTTAGAAGGAAGAAAAGTAATAAGACTAACTAATTTCAAAGTATGAGAAGCTTAACAATAACCTTTGCTGTTATAATTTCCCTATCTTTTTGTGCAAAAGCACAAGACCAAAGTTTTAGGAAAGCCAAAGTGGATTTTATCGCTTATGAAACCCTGGTTCATCAAGTAAAGGAACATAGAAAGTCTAGGTTGATTAATGTTGATGAATTTATTGAAATGAGTGAGAAAAGTGGCGTGATAATTTTGGATACTCGTTCTGACAGTATGTATCGCAGAAAGCATATAAAAGGTGCTATTCATCTTAATTTTTCTGATTTTACACAGCAAAATCTCATGAAAGTCATTCCAACAGTCCATACGAAGGTTTTGATTTATTGCAACAATAATTTCGCAGGCGATGAAGTCAATTTTGCTTCAAAGGTAGTGATGCCTGCACTCATTCAAAGAGAGATTAAACCAATTACTTTAGCATTGAATATTCCTACTTACATTAACCTATATGGTTATGGCTACAGAAATGTTTACGAACTTTCTGAACTCGTCATGCTTTTTGATAAAAGGATTAAGTATGAAGGGACAGCTGTTGTTCATGAGTAGGTGCTAAAAATATGCTCATATCAATTCTGTTTGTATATAAACTGCTTTTTTTGTGAGTGTATGGATGTTTTTATGGATATAAATCAGCCTTACAAATTGTAACCCCTTTTTTGGCATAAAATGATTATTGTGTTATCTTTGAGCCGATTTTAACAGTTTTATCACATAAACATATTAAGTGTGGATATTTTTGAAAAATTTTTAGTTGATAAAGGACCTTTAGGCAAGCTTTCAAGTATTTATGAAGAAGGCTATTTCATGTTTCCAAAGTTGGAGGGAGAGATAGCGCCTAGAATGCAGTTTAAGGGAAGAGAAGTGCTTACTTGGAGTTTAAACAACTATCTGGGGTTAGCGAATCATCCGGAAGTGAGAAAGGTAGATGCAGATGCAGCTAGAGATTGGGGATTAGGGTATCCGATGGGTGCTAGAATGATGTCTGGAAATACGTCAAAACATGAAGAGTTTGAAGAGCAAATGGCGGATTTTATCAAGAAAGAATCGGTAATGCTTTTGAACTTTGGTTATCAAGGCATACTTTCTATAATCGATGCAGTAACAGGAAGAAAAGATGTAATCGTATATGACTCGGAATCGCATGCGTGTATTATTGATGGTGTCAGATTACACATGGGTAAAAGGTTTGTTTATCCACATAATGATATTGAGAACTTAGAAAAGCAGCTTAAACGAGCGACTAAACTGGCTGATGAAAATGGTGGTGGCGTATTAGTTATCACAGAAGGCGTATTTGGAATGTCAGGGAATATGGGCAAACTGAAAGAAGTAATTGCCTTGAAGGAAAAATTCCAATTCAGATTATTGGTGGATGATGCACATGGTTTTGGGACTATGGGAGCGACAGGTGCGGGAACTGGCGAGGAGCTAGGAGTACAAGATGGTATTGATTTATATTTTGCGACCTTTGCTAAATCGATGGCGAGTATTGGGGCAATCATTGGTGGAGATGTAGATGTTATTGACTATTTGAAGCATAATATGCGTTCGCAAATTTTTGCTAAATCATTACCAATGCCATTGGTGATTGGCGGAATGAAAAGACTTGAGTTATTAAAAAATAATCCAGGGATGAAGGACAACCTTTGGAAGGTAGTAAATGCGCTGCAATCTGGCTTAAGAGAAAAAGGCTTCAATATCGGAACTACACAATCTCCAGTAACACCTGTAATTATGAGTGGTGGGCTGAATGATGGTACTGGGCTGATCAAAGATTTGAGAGAAAATTATAATATTTTTTGTTCCGGGGTCGTTTATCCAGTAGTACCTAAGGGTGTGATTATGTTGCGATTAATACCAACGGCAGTTCATACCTTAGAAGATGTTGCAGAGACAATTGCTGCTTTTGAGGCGGTAAAAGATAAATTATTGAGTGGAGAATACAGAAAAGAGGGTGTGGCACTTGTAAATGAGTAATTTTCTTTGAAAAAAAACGTCTTTTTTATTGATTTTGGAACATTTTAATTAACTTGCCGACAATTAAATAAATAATAACTTTAATATTAAAACTAACAATTATGAGTCAATACAGTAAATTACAGAGCTTGGTAGCATCGTTAGAAGATGATTTTGATAAATTCTATGACAAAAGCAATAATGCTGCTGGAACAAGAGTAAGAAAAGGTATGCAAGAAATGAAAAACCTAGCACAAGAAATCAGAATTGACGTTCAAAAGAAAAAAAATAACTAGTTTACTAATAACGAAGATATTTTTATAAAAGGCATCTATCCGCTTTGCGGGTGGATGCCTTTTATGGTTTTAAAATATGATGAAAAGAGGTGTATTTTTGCTGTCGCTTTTATTTGTTGCAAATATGCTGCATGGGCAAAAACCTATTGTGGATGTTAATTTCAGCGGTCTCAAAAAAACGAATGAAACGTACCTAAGAAAATTCATTCATCAAAAAGAAGAAATAATATTTAACGATAAACAGCTAGAGAGTGATGTTCAAGCCCTTCGGAATCTAAATTTATTTTTGAATGTAAAAGCGCATACGACAGATAGTCTTGCTGGAGTCATCATAAACTATCAATTGGAAGAGGCATTGTCCATATTGCCTATTATTAATTTTGGAGGCATAAAAGATAATTTTTGGTTTCAGCTTGGCGTAACGGAACTTAATTGGCATGGAAAGGGCAAGGAAATCGGTGGCTATTACCGTTATGATCAGAAGCATTCTTTTCATATATTTCAAAAAACACCCTATATAAATTCCTCGAAATGGGGCTATGGGGTTAGCTTAGCAAAATTTTCTTCAGTAGAGCCTATTTTTATTAATCAGGAAACTGTCAATTATAATTTTGATAACTACACGATTGAGGTATTGCCGCGCTATGAGTTTGTCTATGGTAATGATATTCAATTTGGATTTGCGCTGCTTGGTGAAAAGTATGAACCGATTGTAGCAGAAAATAGTCTGTTAAAACCATTCTCAAAAAAGAAAGTAATTTTTAAAGTAGTTCATAACTTAAATAGAATTAATTATTTCTATCAATATTTAGATGGTTTTTCAAATCAAATTTTTGCAGAAGCTGTGCTCACATTTAACGCTGACGAGTTCTTTTGGAAAATAACAAATGAATTCAAGTTCTTTAAGCGTGTAGGAGGAAAGGGTAACTTTGCTACAAGAGCACGCTTGGGAATAGCAACGAGCAATGGAAGTCCTTTTGCACCGTTTGTACTTGATAGTTTTATCAATATCAGAGGGGTGGGGAATAGGGTAGCTCGTGGCTCAGGAGAATTAGTGCTAAACTTAGAATATAGGCAAACATTATTTGAGAATGAGATATATGCCATTCAGGGGGTTGCATTTAGCGACATTGGTTCATGGAGAGGGATAGGAGAAAGTTTTAATTCTTTGTTTGAAAGAGAAGGGATTAAGTTTTTTTCAGGAATTGGAACGAGGTTCTATTCTAAGAAAATATATAACCTAATATTGCGAATAGATTATGCTGTGAATTTAGAAAACAAGAATGAGAGAGGGTTTGTTATTGGTGTGAAGCAGTATTTTTAAGATGTTATCCCATTTTAATTTTAAAATGGGATAAGGCTCAAGTTAAAAGTTTCAGCTGAGGAATTTAATAAAACTATATAACTGTTCTAAAAATATTTGAAATCCATCATCTTTCTTTGTTTTGAACATCAATTCATAAAAAGAATCTTTGCCCTCTTGGTAAATCCCTACTCTGCATTTAGCTTGACTTTTTGCCAATGCATATTCCATAAATAGTCCGACAGATGTATCTAAATGAAATACGTAATCAAACTTTTTTTGAACAAATTGATTTAATGACTGTGAAGTTATTTTTCCAAAGATGGAAAATTCCTTTTTTGTAAAGTAATCAAAGATAAAGTCATAATTTTCTTTGCCCGTGCCGAGCAAACAAAGCACCTCTACCTCTTTGCCATCCGCTTTAAGTTTTTTGATAAAGTTTCGAACTTCCGCATGTTTGATTCTATTGGTAATTGTAAAAATGATGCCAATTTGTTGTGCATCGTTGTAATTGACACTAGTGCGTTTAATGTTACTTTTTTTAAGCGTTTTTTTAGTGTTATGCTTTATGAATTTTTTGGTTAGAAATAACATTACGCTTTATTAATCATTGCTATAAATTCATTTTCAGAAATAACACGAACACCTAATTTTTCTGCCTTTGCTAATTTGGAAGGGCCCATCTTATCTCCTGCGACAAGATAGTCAACTTTTTTGGAAATTGCAGAAATTAATTTTCCACCATTTTTCTTGATTGTCTTTTTTATTTCATCTCTGCTGAAATTTTCAAATACGCCAGAAATTACAAACGATTTATTTTCAAGGATATTGCTATCTAATGTTAGCGCTTCTTCATTGATAATAAATTGCAGTCCAGCTGCCTTCAATTTATCAATAAGTTGAATGTTATCTTCATCTCCAAAAAACCGAATTACACTATCAGCAATTCTATCTCCAATTTCAGGTACCTCTATTAATTCATCAAAACTCGCCTTGGATAAACTATCTATATTTTTAAAATGTTGTGCTAGTTTTTCTGCGACGGTCTTTCCTACAAATCGGATACCTAATGCAAATAATACTCGCTCAAAACCAATTTGTTTTGAAGCCTCTATGCCCTTTAATATATTCTTTGTTGATTGTTCTTTAAACCCTTCCAATTTGAATATGTCATCAAAAGTTAAGGTGTAAAAATCAGCAGGGTTATTTAGAAGCCCTTCAAGAAAAAGCAGTTCAATTGTTCTTTCTCCAATTGAGTCGATGTCTAAGGCGTTGCGCATGATGAAATGCTGAATTCTTCCTTTGATTTGTGGCGGGCAACCCTTTTCATTAGGACAATAATGATTGGCTTCTCCTTCACTTCGTACCAACGGTGTATTACATTCTGGACAGACCGTTATATACACAATTGGCTTGCTGTCAGATAATCTTTTTGATTTATCAACGCCAGTTATTTTAGGAATAATTTCCCCTCCTTTTTCTACAAATACGGTGTCGCCCATATGAAGCTCAAGTCGTTCAATTTCGTTGGCATTGTGGAGTGACGCTCTTTTAACGGTGGTGCCTGCAAGCAGTACTGGTTCAAGGTTTGCGACAGGTGTAATTGCTCCAGTTCTTCCTACCTGATAAGTAATTGAATTGAGTGTGGTGGCAGCATTTTCTGATTTATACTTGAATGAAATTGCCCACCGAGGATTCTTGGAAGTAAAGCCTAATTGATCCTGCTGTTGGTATGAATTCACTTTAATTACAATGCCATCTGTTTCTAATGGCAAGTTAAATCTTTTTGTCTCCCACTTTTTGATATAAGATATTACATCCTCAATGCTTGTGCATTTTTGATAAGTAGGCGAAACATTAAATCCCCAACCATCGAGATGCTGGAGTGCTTCTTCATGGGTTTTTATTATTAGATTATCACCTAATAAACCATATAAGTAACAGTCTAATTTTCTGGTGGCTACAATGCTAGAGTCTTTCATTTTAAGGCTTCCTGAAGCGGTATTTCTTGGGTTTGCCAATAACTGCTCCCCGATATCTTCTCGTTCTGCATTTAAAGCCTGAAAGACTGTCAAGGGCATAAATACTTCGCCTCTTATTTCAAATTCAGAAGGAATATCCTTTGATTTTAGACTTAAAGGAAGTGTTTTTATAGTCTTGGCATTGGCAGTAATATTATCACCTTTTACACCATCTCCTCGTGTTACGGCTGTGGTTAGTATGCCGTTTTTGTAAGTGACACTCAGCGCTACGCCATCAAATTTCATTTCGCAGATATACTCATAAGTCTGTCCTTCTAGTCCTTTGGCTACGCGTTTGTCGAAATCATAAAGCTCTTCGGGTGAATAGGTATTGCCTAAAGAGAGCATGGGATATTTATGATATACCGTTTCAAATTTTTTGGTGATAGTACCGCCGACACGTTGGGTAGGAGAGTCTTCTTTTTTTAAATCAGGAAAGGTCTTTTCTAAATCAATTAATTCATGCAATAATTGATCGAAGTCAAAATCAGAAATTTCAGAAGTATCCTTTTGATAATAAAGTTCATTGTAGTGCTGAACTCTTTGGCTTAGGGTTTTAATTTTTTGCTGTGCTTCCTCTTTGGTCATGTGCTATTAGTAAGAACCAAATTTAATAAAAAATAAAAGCAAGTTGGTGGAGATTTATATTTATTCGTGTAAATGAAAAATCAGATGCTTTAATGCCAAGCTTCATGGCTAAAAACAGTTTGTAGATTATATAAAAATAATTCTATAATGTGATGGTTAATTATTTTTTCAAAACACAGCTATTTATTTGGTTTAAAGCTATTTATGAAATTATTTTTTTCATTGTTTAACCATGATATTTTTTCTATATAAAAAAAGTGCAAGTTGTCTTGCTTTTTTGATATTTATTTTTAATATTCGTATTACAATTGACGAACATCTTGATATATCAGTTATACAAATGCATTTCTTGTTCGTCTCCTGTCTTTGATGAGTCACTCATCGTATTCTTTAATTCCTACTACACAGTAATTGGTAATTATTACCAATAATTATTTCTTGAGAAAACAATTGGCCACGTTTTTTCAACAGGAAATTAGTGTCAAATATTTCAAACAATCTAAAACCAAACTAAAATGAAAACGATTAAACTATTAATGATTTTCGCCATCACCGCTGGCGTTTTTGTATCATGTCAAAAAGAGGAAGAAATAGCTGCTCCTGAACGAAACAATGAAGTCTCGCAAGAGGTGTTGAGTAAGCTTGAATCCTTATACTTCAATACTGACGGAGTTACTGAGGAATTGGTGGCTAATATCGACGGTACCTCTTCATTAAAGTACGTAATTGAAGGTGATATAGTCATGTCGCATGAGCAATTGATGTCAATGAAAATTGATGAAGGCAATGAACAAGGGAGACAATACAGAACCTATAATCTTGTTAGTTCACCTTCGACCATTAGAGTGATTGGCTATACTGGAGGAGGTGGTTATGGACTCTCAAGTAAAATGAGAACGGCCTTGCAATGGGCAGTCAATAATTATAACCGACTGAATATAGGCTTAAACTTTACATTGGATTATGGTACGAATTACCAAACGTACGACATGGTGATATACCGAGTTCCAAATGGAGAAGTAGGAGGAAAAGCTGGTTTTCCAAGTAATGGAGATCCAAATTTTGGCGTGCAAATATTTTCAGGAATGGATGGCTACGATTTGAATACCATCGAACATGTAATTACTCACGAAATCGGACATTCTGTGGGCTTACGTCATACCGATTGGTTTAGCAGACAAAGTTGTGGGCAATCAGGTGAAAATGCCAATCCTGAAGGAGCAGTACATATCCCCGGGACGCCTACTGGGTTCGATGCAAACTCCATAATGCTCTCATGCTTTGGTAGTGGCGAAGATGGAGAATTTGGATTCTATGACGAAGTGGCTTTGGAGTATTTGTACTAAGAGTAAAATATTCTATTGATATTGAAAAGGCGGGCTTTTGCTCGTCTTTTTTATTATAAATCTTAGGTATCAACAACCTAAAACCCCATCAAAACCTCATATACTCGATGAGTAGGCAGCCCCATTACATTATAATAGGAGCCAATGATTTTTTCAATGCCAATCATACCAATCCACTCTTGAATTCCGTAAGCACCTGCTTTGTCGAATGGCTGAAAATGTTGGATGTAATAATCAATTTCTGTATCAGTGAGTGTTCTGAAAAGCACTTCTGTGGTTTCGTCAAAATTCACTTCTTTCTCTTTGCTAAATATACAAACACCACTAATAACTTGGTGCGATTTACCTGATAGCTTTTGTAGCATAATTTTAGCTTCGGTCGCATTTTTTGGCTTCCCCAACGCTTCGTTTTCTGCTATAACCATGGTGTCGGCAGTGATGATGATTTCATCGTTTATTTTTCCTGCAAGGGCATTCGCTTTTTTTTGAGCCACATACTGCGCTACCTCACGGACAGGCATACTAGTAGGGAATGATTCATCGGTGTCGATAACCTTGACCTCAAAGTTAAATCCAGCAGCTTTCAGTAATTCCTGTCGGCGTGGTGAGTTAGACGCTAAAATCAGTGTTCGGTGAAAATTCATCATTTTTTATGGAGCTAAATAAAAACCCGCAAATCGTTTTTGGGTAAAAATAGGTGGATTTTTGTGGTAATGTATAGCCAGTAAAACAAACCTTCTTTACTTCCTGCATGGTGATTTCATTGGTAATGATCGCTAGTTGTGCCGATGCTTTTGTCACCTTGTTCAGGCAGTCGGCAAAATTTCTATCGAAAGAAATATGAGTGCTTGTGGTCTGTTCCGCACCTTTAATTCCTAAGACCTTTTCTATAATAAAATAATGAAGCACCGTGAGGTCTAATATCTTAATTACTTCAGGGAAATCCCATGATATTTGAGAAATCATATCAGGTTTTAGCCTTATTTTGTAGGCATTTTCCTTGAAAAGCAATCCAAATGCCCATTGCTTTCCTATGATTATTTCATTGACGTCGTAAGGATTTTCAATGGGTTTGATGGTGAAGTATTCCTTTAATTTTTCAAGTATTTTTTGCTCATCAAATCCTGCAATATGATTAATCAATCGATGGGTGGCAAGTATTCTCAAATCATCGGATTCTAAATTGGTAAGATACATCATGTGGTAGTTGTATCCTTCATCCCCTGTGTGATTTGGATTGGCATCCTGCTGTTGTTTTTTGTATGCCAATGAACCCTCGTACCTGTGGTGACCATCAGCCAATATGATTTGTTTTTCTTTGATAGATTGTTTGAAAATTTCAACAATTTTTGCATCATGAATTACACTTAATACTTCTCTCACTCCTTGGTAATCCTCAATTTCATACAACGGCGTTCGCATGCTTTCGTCCATGTATTTTTCTAGACAAAAGGAGTCATCGCTATACAATCCATGTGTAGCACTTACATTTAATTGTGTTTTTGCTAATAACTCAGTTCGATCATCGACAGATTTGGGCATGGTATTTTCGTGGCGTAATATTACTTTTTCATCCCAGTCGTGGATTTTGATATTACATATAAATCCTTTCCTACAATATTCCTTTTCGCTGCCTAGTAATTTGAAATATTGATAATATACATAGATGCCAGGAATGATGTCTTGTTTGATGATTTCATCCACCTTCCAGTTCTTGAGTGTCTCCTCGGAGTTTGATGATAGCGGTACCGAGAGATGAATACTGTTTATCGGGTTTTGATACAGCGCCTCTCGTTGCCGCTTCGATACCACATCAAAAAGTGGCGAGGTCAGTGTTTCAATATCAGAGGCGACGGTTGGGTTATACCGCCAAGCTTTTATAGGAATTATTTCTGCCATTATTCCCTCACCCTGTTTTTCCAATTACTTTTTTGCTTGATGTGATTTGCTGTCACCACATTATTGGTAGTTTTTTTAGCAAGAATATAACCTGCCAGTGCTGCTGCAATTTCTTTCTCTTTAGCATTGTTTTGCTTTCTTTCTTTTCTATTGTAAAAATGCTTGTCCACAAACTTTGTATCAAATTTCCCTGAGATAAATGCTTCATGATTTAAAACATACTTTCCAAAACCCAAGGTCGTTTCAATGCCTGTAATCTCATAATCATTGATGGCACGTAGCATTTTTTTTCTCGCCTCTTCACGATTTTTTCCATACGTGATGAGTTTAGAAATCATAGGGTCATAATAGATTGGAATAGCCATGCCTTCTTCAAAACCATCATCTACACGCACGCCAGGCCCGTGAGGCCTTTTATAGGTTTGTAGCGTGCCAATATCAGGAAGAAAATTGTTGTTTGGGTCTTCTGCATATACCCTTACTTCAAAGGCATGCCCTATAATTTTCAAATCTTCTTGTTTCATTTCCAACACGCCTCCCTCTGCCACTTTTATTTGCTGTTCTACCAAATCAATACCTGTAATCATCTCGGTGACAGGATGTTCCACTTGCAATCTCGTATTCATTTCTAAAAAATAGAAATCCATTTTTTCATCAACAATAAACTCCACTGTTCCAGTTCCTGAATAATTACATGCCTTGGCAACCATAACTGCCGCTTCTCCCATTGCCTTGCGCATCTTCTCACTCACCACAGGCGAAGGGGCTTCTTCGATTACTTTTTGATGTCGTCTTTGGATGGAGCATTCCCTTTCAAAAAGGTGGACAATATTGCCATGGTTATCACCTAAAATTTGGATTTCGATATGTCTAGGTGAGGTGATATATTTTTCAATAAAAACAGCGCCATCTCCAAAGGCAGATTGTGCTTCACTAATGGCACTATTCATTTGTTCTTCTAGTTCACTTTCTTTTTCTACAACACGCATACCCTTTCCACCGCCACCTGCACTCGCTTTGATAAGTATTGGATAGCCAATTTTTTTGGCTGATTCTTTGGCGACAGTGCTATCAGTAACCGCTTTGTCAATGCCAGGAACCATGGGCACATCGTAGTTGGCGACTGCTGCTTTTGCGGCTAACTTATCACCCATAGTTTGTATTGCTTCGGGTGATGGGCCAATGAATATCAAACCATTTTCAGCTACCTTCTTGGCAAAGTCAGCATTCTCAGATAAAAACCCATAGCCAGGGTGGATGGCATCTACATTTATTTTTTTACTTAATTCAATGATTTTATCACCTAACAAATAAGATTCGGAAGATGCCGGTGGACCAATGCAAACGGCTTCGTCGGCATATTTGACATGGGGTGAGTTTCTGTCAGCGTCACTATAAACCGCAACAGATTTTAAGCCCATGTCACGAATGGTTTTCATAATTCTCAACGCAATTTCACCACGATTCGCAATTAGAATTTTCTTGATTTTACCCATGATATTTGTTTAGATTCAAATATGCGCAACAATGTGTAGCGTCTCTGCAATAATACATAAGAAATGAATAAAAATAGCGCTAATATCTTTCTTTTGATACTTTGTCACAAAAAATAACTGTACAATTTCATTAGTCATATCTGTAATTGTACAAAATATTAGTATATTGCAGGATGATTACTCGTAAGCTGCAAAAGAAACTCCTTGAGTTTTTAGAATATTATCCAGTAATTACTGTAACGGGTCCAAGACAGTCAGGAAAAACCACTTTGGTTAGGGTAACCTTTCCAGATTTGCCGTATGTATCGCTAGAGACGCCAGAAATAAGAGAAAGAGCTATTGAAGAGCCAAGGTTGTTCTTGCAGAACTACCCAAAAGGAGCAATTATAGATGAAGTGCAGAAGGCACCTACATTATTTTCATATATTCAAGACATAGTTGATAATAATACTGAAGTAAAATTTGTACTCTCGGAATCTCAAAACTTTTTATTACTTGATAAAATAAGTCAAAGTTTGGCGGGAAGAACAGCAATTATAAAATTGCTTCCATTTTCTTTAGAGGAGTTAAAGGGAACGAAGTATGAAATAAAAAATGTTTTTAGCTATATTTTCAAAGGTTCTTACCCGAGGCTTTATGATAAAAAGATACCGATAAGTAATTATTACTCCGATTATATTCAAACCTATGTGCAAAGGGATGTAAGGAGTATTCAGAACATTGAAAACTTAGATACTTTTAATTTGTTTATAAAATTATGCGCAGGAAGGGTCGGACAATTACTGAATGTAGACTCATTGGCGTCTGATACGGGAATTACTTTCAATACTGCAAAAAAGTGGTTGTCAATTTTAAAAACGAGTTACATCATTTATACGTTAGCGCCGTATCATAAAAACTTCAAAAAACGATTAGTCAAAAGCCCAAAACTGTACTTTCATGATACAGGTTTAGCATGTAATCTGTTAAATATTAAATCTGAAAAACAATTAGAAACCCATTATGCTAGAGGAAATTTGTTTGAAAATTTTGTAATAAATGAATTAATGAAAGCAGAATGTAATGCTGTGTCAACTTCTAATTTATACTTTTGGAGGGACAATCATGGTAAGGAAATTGATTGTATTGTTGAAAAAGCTGAAAAACTTTTAGCGATAGAAATAAAATCGGGGTTTAGCTATAGTAAAGATTTTTT
>Ga0256840_1001479_pt1 | contig 22046 bp, 24 predicted proteins | sample 355202metaG_FD_185969 | JGI IMG/M metagenome (GOLD analysis project Ga0256840, IMG submission 185969) | Hydrothermal vent microbial communities from Mid Atlantic Ridge, Atlantic Ocean - 355-202 | ecosystem: Environmental > Aquatic > Marine > Hydrothermal vents | place: Atlantic Ocean: Mid...
AATTTACCCTCAGCTTTCTCACAGAGAGTGCAAGCACAAGGCATATTTTTTCAAGATATTATGATAAAATATGCAAAGTAGATTTAGAGGGTGTGAGGTGGTTTACACAGTTTGGTTTACAGGGCCAAAGATAACCTGACTACCCTTTGTCACTTCTCCACCTTTTGTAATTTTACAGTATAGTCCTCGGTGATTTTTTATAAGCTTTGGTAAATATTTATGAAATATGCTTAAATGTGAGCATAGTGTACACTTTTGTGTTATTTCTAAGGTCGCATCACCTATCTTGATTGTGTCTCCTATCTTAAGCTCATGAGGGTCGAAATCAAAAAGTATATTTTCACCATAGCTACCAAGCTCAAGTTCTATACCATTTTCTTTTGCTATTTCGTATGACTTTAAGCCTATAACCATAACGCTCTTATCTATCTCATCACCTGCAAACTTGTCATCTTCTATGCCAAAATTTTCTATAAGGTTTAGCTTTTTTACCACCGGCCTTGGTAGTCCGCTTTCGCCTTTTTTTGCACTAAAAATCTCTATAACTTTTCCGATTCTTTTCTTCAACTCTCTTGCCTTTTTTAGTATATTATAACATATTATTATAATTTTTTCAAATATCTAGGGGTGTGGTATCTTAACTTTTGAGTTAAGTAAAAAACCGGTTATGATGATTAGTAAAAGCAAGATGGCAGGGTTTGTCAGTAGTGAAAAATACCACAAAAGATAGTAAATCCATAGCAATATCGCCCCAAGAGGAGTCGGAACACCTACGAAAAACTTACTAACTTTTCCGGCATCACTGTTTATATTGAAAATGATAAGTCTTCTTATACCGCAAATGTAGTAATATATCAAAGCCATACCGGCGATAAGCTCTAGGTACCACTCGGCTTTATCGAATATAGCAAAATATATAAACATAACCGGAACCAAAACAAACGACAAAGAGTCTGCAAAAGAGTCAAGCTGAACTCCAAACTCCGTAGAGAGGTTCTGTTTTCTGGCTATTTTTCCATCAAATATATCAAAAGCTCCACCAAGCCAAGCAAAAAGTGCAGCCCAAAAGAAGAGTGAGTGCGTTATAAAAAATATAGCAACAAGTCCGAAGGAGATATTGCCAAATGTAAAAAGGTTTGCCAAGTTAAAGTGCGACTCTTTGTTGTATAAAAAATTTCTCATTTGTTAGCCTTTTTAAAATAATTTTCTATCATATCTTTTTCAAATTCGCTGTTATCTTTATACTCATACCCAAAACACTCTCTCCATAGAGAGTGAGGCTCCATGCAAAGGTAGAAAAAAACCTCTTTATGCCAAGGTTTGAAAGCTTCATAGGCGTTTTTAAACATCTCTATCTTTGTTTCTATCGGATATGAGAATTTACCCTCCGCATCAACTAAAGGCATTTGGTAAATTTTACTCTTAAAATCTCTTGCTCTTAAGGCTTTTAAAACAGGTTTTATATATGTCAAAGTGCCAAAAGATATCATCATTATCTCATTTGCGCTAAAACTCCCTGAAACCATCTTAAAAAGTTCATTATACTCTTTTAAATACCCTTCATATTCGACTATAGGATGGAAGTGAAATCCGACTTTTACTCCCTTATCGGCAACTCTTCTTGCTGCTTTTAGTCTATCTTGCAACCTTGCAGTTAAGTGCTCCTCGTTTTCTATGATGGTTGGAGTATTTAGTGACCAAGTGCAGACTATGTTTTTAGGCACATCATTTTCAAGGATGTATTTTATATTGTTTGATTTTGTTTTAAATTCAAGTAGGACATTTTTGTTCTCTCTTGCAAACTCAAAAAGAGCGTCTAATACCCCCTCTTTATTACCCCACATTAAAGAGTCGGAGCTTTGACCGGTTCCGATATGGTACCTTTTTTTTGGATTAAGCTTTATCTCTTTTAGTTTTTTTGGAAAATTTTTATTGAAAACTACTCTATTTTGGTTATAAAAAGATTGGATAGAGCAGTAAGAGCAGTCAAAGCCACAACTCTCAACCGCATCTAAAGTCAAAAGATTACAACACCTTGTCTTTTCACTAGCAACCGGGCAGTCACCAAGTCCTAAACTCTCTTTTGAAGTAACCTCTGTCTTAACATTTTTAGAGTGGTAACTCTCTTTTGGATTAAATCCTTTGTAGCTATTGGGTCTATTTTTCAAGTTCTCATATTTTTGCTTCAAATCTTTTAGGATGGCCTTTTTTTGCTGCCTCTTATCTTCTGTATCATTTTTTATACTGATGAGCTCTTCTAACTTTCCTTCGTCCCAGATCTCAAGGTCATTTGCTATGGTGATGATATTTCTTATCTCTTGAAAAGAGAGATGAAAATTAGAAGAAAAATTTTTTATAAACTCTTGAGTTTTTTTATCAAGCTTAAAAAAGTTTGTATTTTTTATAGCGCTGTTAAATTTATCTACCATTTCTTTACCTTAAAATCTCCTTTTTATTGGAAGTAAATTCCAATAAAAATTCCTCTCACTGCAGCTTTGCCCTAAAGGGTAAGAAAAGAAACTCTCATAATTTTCATCTTTATTTGCGATTTTAATGAAAATCATGAGCGTTTCTTTTGTAGTTTAAAAATTTGTGGCTCTACAGTGATATCCGTTATAACTGTTCCATCTCTTTTTTGTAGTATATCCGTAATGATCTTGGCTATACATTCTGGCTCTATGAAACTTAGAGGGTCGCTATCCGGAAAGAAGTGCAAATCTTTAAAAAAAGAGCTATTTGTGATATCAGGGTTAATGCTTACAACCTTTACCCCACTTTTCCTAACTTCGCTAAAAAGTGAATGGCTAAAGTGTCTGAGTCCAGCCTTTGTAGCACCGTAAGTTGCCCCAAAAGGCGCATCTTTTATAGCTGAAATTGATGAGATATTGAAAATATAGCCTCTATTTTTTTTGATACTTCTTAAAAAAGTTTTTGTTAGTAGTAAAGGAGCGGTCAAATTGAGATATATCATACTCTCTATCTTCTTTGAACTTAACTCTTCATGAGGAGCAAAGTTCCCAACTCCTGCGCAATTAACAAGTAGGGATATATCCTCTTTTTTGTAACTTTCCAAGAAGTGGTGCATCCTCTTTGGCTCGCTCAAGTCACACTCAACTTTTTGAAATTCAACTTCACACCCTTCAAAATCTCTTGCTACACCTATTACATCATAGCTAAGAGCCAAAAGCGCCTTTGCTATCTCTTTTCCGATACCCTTGCTAGATCCGGTAACTAATGCTTTCAATAGTAAAACTTTAACCTATTTTTTTATAGCATTGTAACTTTTAAGCCATTTTTCTCTAAAACTTCTGTTTTTACCATATTTATCATCTTCAAATCTAAGATCTACCCATGGTAGTATCCTGGTTTGATAAATTTTGATAGCCTTTTTCTTATCTCCGTGGTCTTTATAGACCCAAGCAATAGTATCAAGCAAACTTATATCATCATATCCGGACTTATTTATACTATTTTCAAGCCATTTTAAATAAAACTTATAATTTTTTGTATATTTCTTTGTCTGGTGCATATGCCACAGATAGTCATTAACTCTATTCATTCTTGTTTTTATCTGACTGACATAAACGGTTCCTTTTCCACTATTGGCTAAAGATGTGCCTATAGCAGTACTTAAAATGCTACTGAAGAAACCGGCTTGTGCATAAGAGCCAAATATTGAGATAAAAAGAATTGACAAAGCTACTTTTTTTATCATTTTTTACTCCTACTAATAAAATTTCATAATTATAGCAAATGGTATCTTATAACCCGATTTTCTTATTTATTAAGGATATTATTTTAAAAATATTTTCTTCCGTTATATTTCTTAAGAGATCCTCTTTTAATCCTTCTTTGATATCTAAATGATCTGAAACAATTTTGTAAATATCAACTTTTTCTTTATCGATAAAGTGTTTTGCTGCTTGTAAAAAGCCGGATGACTCCATATCGACTAAAACTTTTTTTGAGGGGGGCGAGGTTACAGCTTTTGAATGGCACCAGAGCATCTCTCCATCTTTTTTTAAGATAAATTTTTTATCACTATCTTTATCGATGACACTTTTTATATGCCAAAAAGAGCCAATCTTTTTCTCTTTATCATTGCTACCACAGATACCAAAATTGATAATATTGTCAATATTTTTATAAGTTGAAAAAGCATAAGTTGTAGCTATTGCGCTATTTACCTTGCCTATACCGCTGATAATAAGTAAAATTTTATCATTTTTATATATACTAAAAGGCTTTTTTTGGATTTGTATCAGTCCAAAATGCTCTACCAAAGCTTTAGCTTCACTAAAAGTTGCAGTTACTATCACTATCATGCGGATATTTTATCAAAATTTTGGCACAATTACAAAGTTGTATAAAGGAGATGAAGATTGCAATATAGTTTTAAAACAATTTTTAGAGAACTTTTTAAATATGAAAAAGAGTTTATTTTTGCAAATATTATAGCTATATTTGCCGTGCTTGTTAGCACTCCAGCACCTCTTTTAATGCCTTTGCTTGTTGATGAAGTCCTTTTGAAAAAGCCGGGTTTTTTAACTAGCAATATAGATAGATTTTTCGGTCACCAAGAGGCGTGGGTGTATATAGTGCTGGTTCTTTTTGCTACTATATTTTTAAGAGCCCTCTTTTTTGTTTTGACTGTTTTTCATGACTATCTCTTCTCTGTCATATCAAAAAATATCACCTATAAGATAAGAAAAGATATGCTCTCACATCTCTCAAAAATATCACTCAGTGAGTATGAGAGTTTTGGAAGCGGTAAAATTAGCTCGATGTTTTTGGTAGATGTTGCTACTATCGAGACATTTTTAGGTATGAGTATCAGCAAGCTTATAGTCTCTATCTTGACGATTATAGGGGTTGGAGTCGTACTTTTGGTGATAAATTGGAAATTGGCACTTTTTATACTGCTTGTTAACCCTTTTGTCGTTATTTTAAGTAAAAAGTTTGCTAGAAAAGTAAGTGTTTACAAAAGAGAGGAAAACAGAACCTTTGAAGCTTTTAGTGAGGCTTTAGGGGAGACGCTGGATCTTTTTTGGCAGATAAGAGCATCCAATAAAGAGAAATATTTCTTTAAGAAACTATTCTTAAAAAGTGATGAGATAAAAAAAGCAGGTATCAACTTTGCCTACAAGAGTGACGCGGCTTTGAGATTTTCCTTTTTGCTTTTTTTGGGAGGGTTTGAGCTTTTTAGAGCAGCTTCAATCTTTACGGTGGCTTACGGGACTTTAAGTATCGGCTTAATGTTGGCAATATTTGGCTATCTTTGGGTTATGATGGGTCCTATACAAGAGATACTCAATATCCAATACTCCTACCATAATGCAAAAAGTGCACTAAAGAGGATAAACAAAATCTTTGAGATGAAAAATGAGCCGGTTTTTAAGCACCTAAAAGATCCTTTTAAAGAGCGAAAAACAAACTCTGTTGGTTTAAAAGATGTTACTTTCTCGTATAGTAACGGTATTGAGATACTAAGAGATATCAACATGGACATAAAAAGAGGCTCAAAGGTTGCCATAGTAGGAGCTAGCGGTAGTGGAAAGACCACACTTGCGCAGATTATAGTAGGATTTTACCCTGTTAAAAAAGGTGATATTTTTTTTGATGGCATTAATGTCAAAGAGATAGGACTTGATGTTGTTAGAGAACATGTTTATCTGGTCTTGCAAAATCCTATACTTTTCAATGATACTATAGAGTTTAACCTGACTCTTGGCAAAGATATAGATAAAGAGATGATAAATATGGCTTTAAAGGTAGCCCAGTTAGATGATTTGATAGAAAATTTAGAGGATGGATTGAAAACAAAAGTCGGTAAAAACGGGGTAAAACTCTCAGGTGGACAAAGACAGAGGATCTCTATAGCCAGGATGATTTTACAAGATCCAAACATAGTAATACTTGATGAATCCACCAGTGCACTTGATATCCACACAGAAGAGAATCTTTTTGATGCATTAAAAGAGATACTAAAAGAAAAAACTGTTATAATAATAGCTCACAGACTAAGCACCATAAGACAAGCTGATTATATCTATATGCTAGAAGATGGTAAAGTTGTAGAAGAGGGGACAAGAGAGGAGCTTTTGCAGATAGAAGGAAAGTTTAAAAAGCATGTTAATGCCACTTAAATAGGAGTAAAAATGAAAAAAATAGTAATGATTTTAATGATAAGCCTAGCACTTTTTGCCGGTAAAAAACAAGAGAACATAGTTATATCGGCAGCGGATATAATGAATCAGATAATGAGCATCCCGGAGAAGTCCATACCACCTAGACTTCTTAGAAATGCTAAAGCTATAGCGATAATCCCAGGAGTTATAAAGGCAGGACTTGTTGTAGGAGGAAGGTTTGGTAGAGGGGTTTTAATGGTAAAAAATCAAAATGGCTGGAGTGCTCCTTGTTTTATCAATTTAACAGGAGGTAGCCTAGGATGGCAGATAGGAGTTCAATCTAGCGATATTATTCTGGTTTTTAAAACCAGAAGAGGAGTTGATGGGATAGTTGGTGGCAAATTTACTTTGGGGGCTGATGCTGCAGTTGCGGCTGGACCTGTAGGAAGAAATGCTTTAGCCGCAACCGATGGATCTTTAAAAGCGGAGATATACTCATACTCAAGATCAAAAGGACTCTTTGCCGGAGTGGCAATAGATGGCTCCGTTTTAAGTATCAATGATGATTATAATGAACTCTATTATAAAAAAGAGGTTTATCCTACCGATATCTTTAAGGGATATAAGATAAGAGTTCCAAGAAGCGGAAAAGTCCTTATTGATACTATAACCAGATATACAAGATAGCATTTTGAGCGATATTTTTTCATCATTAGCTACTTATGGCTATATAGTTCTCTTTTTGTACTCATTTGGCGGCGGCTTTTTTGCCCTTGTAGCTGCCGGTATTTTGTCGTATGCTGGAAAAATGGATATCACTATCTCTATCTTGGTGGCATTTATAGCTAACTTCATTGGAGATACGGTTCTATTTTATATAGCAAGATACAATAAGCAGATAGTTCTTCCGTATCTAAAAAAACATAGAAGAAAATTGGCTCTTAGTCATATACTTATGAAAAAATATGGAGATAAGATTATATTTTTTCAAAAATTTATATATGGCATAAAAACTCTCATCCCTATTACCATAGGCTTAACAAAGTATGACTTTGTGAAATTTTCCATATACAATCTTTTTTCAGCTCTTGTATGGGCGCTTCTTTTTGGTATCGGAAGTTATATGGGAGGAGAATACCTTATGAGAGTAGCCCTTTACTTAAAGTCCCATATCTGGATAACTCCTCTTGTGCTTTTTACCCTGCTTTATCTGTTGTGGATCTATATGCAAAAAACAACGAGGAAGAGACGGGGGAGAATTAAAAATTAAGAATTAAACCACTATCCCCCTTGCTGCTCATCTGCTTCTCTTTAAGCAAATTCTATAGCATTTTTTACTATGTCCAGTCCATATTTTTCTCTTAGAGAGTTTATGTTCTTAGATAGGTTATACAGAGTTTTATCGCTGTTGTAATCTATAAGGGAGTATATTTGTTTGGTTTTAAAATTGGAGAGTGATAACGAAAGCCTTATGATTTTGGTATGTTTATATATATCGATCTCATCAAAAAGCTTTATAAACTCATTTTTTAAAAAAGTTTCACTAAATACCCTGTGTAGTGTTTTATCTTTTTTAGAGCGCTCTTTGAACTCATACTTTACACTAAGATGTATAGTGGTAGGATGAGCATCCAATTTTGTCATTATAAAAGAGAGGTGTCTAGATAGGATATATATCCTTCTTTTTATCTCTTCTCTGTCAAGCAAAGGGTCAAATGTTCTTGATATGCCTATACTTTTTCTATCTCTATGAGCATTTAGAGACTCAAAAAAATCTCCACTTACTTTGTCATAAAGCTCTCTTCCGGCTCTGCCCCATGAGTAAAGCAGTGCTTTAGAGTTGTAAATATCATCAAGAGTAAACTTTTTATATCTATGAAGCTTTCTTACCCATGCTTTTCCGATACCCGGAAACTCTTCTATAGCTATATCTTTTATAAAATCATACAAAAAACCATCCTCTATCAAGAGAAGACCTTTTGGTTTTGCTCTTGATGTAGCAAGCTTTGCTATCCACTTGGTTTTTGCTATACCTATAGATATAGGAAGATGAAACTTTTTTTCTATCTCGCTTTGTAACCACTTTGCATACTCTAACACATTCCCATCATCAATATAGCCTGAGCAGTCTGCAAAAAATTCATCTATACTATACTGCTCTACAACAGGCAAGTTTCTTTTTAAAAAGAGCTTGAGCCTGTGCGATAGTGAATGGTAAAGCATCATATCAGGAGGCAAAACTATAAGATCACTGCACAGCAAGAGAGCCTCTTTTATGCTTATGCCGGTTTTTATACCATATTTTCTTGCTTCATAACTTGCTGTTGTGATGATACCTCTTATCCTATTTCCATCTTTATAAAAATTGCTATCATATTTTTTATCTTTTGAAAAAAAGAGTGACTGAACAAAAGCACCATTGTTAGAGAGCATAGCCTTTCTCTTTTTTTGATGTTTTTGAAAGATAAATTGATCACTTCTTCCGCCAACAGCAACTTTTTTACCTATAAGAGTTTTATCTATGGATCTGTGAGCAGAAACAAAAAAAGCATCAAGATCAAGATGAAGTATCATCTCTAAAAGGCAAGATCTGATATCTTGTTCAATCTCTCTATAAACCTGTCTAGCAGAGCGTCTAAAATGGTAATGATACCCATGCATTCTCCTTCTTTGGCAAAAATATTTTAAAAATTATATCTTTTTTGAAATATATGATATAATAATATTTCAAAATGAAATATGGAGATATTATGAGAAGTGTAAATGAAATATTTGATACTTTAAAAGATATACTATCAAATGAAGTAGGTGAAAAAAGAGTTTATGATAAAGACTTGGCAAAAGCGCTGGGTATTCATCATATGACTCTTGCTACCATGAAAAAGAGAGGCAAGATTCCTTATGACAAGATACTTGACTTTTGTGCAAAAAGAAAGATATCGATAAATTGGCTTCTTTATGATCAAGTAGTGGACTCTATCAGAGATGAGACTGAGAAGTTTGCCCGCATCAGGTACTTTAGTGATATTTATGCAAGTGCAGGAGGGGGAGCGGAAAATGATAAAGTCCAAAGTGAATTTATAGCGGTTGATATGAAAATTTTGGAGCATCTTGGGGCCTGCAATACAAAAAATATAGAGGCTATAAATGTCATAGGAGAATCTATGGAGCCAACTTTAAAAGATGGCAATGTGGTCTTTGTAGATAAAAACGATAAAAATATAAAAAAAGGAGGAGTTTTTGTTCTACTGACTCAGAACGGACTTTTTATAAAGAGAGTTTTGTATAGGGTCGATGGAAGTTGTGATATCATATCTGATAACCCCGTCTATCCAACTGAAAATATACCTCAGGGTTCTTTTGAGATAGTTGGCAAAGTTATAGGGGTTATAAGTAGGCTCATTGGCTAAAAAATAACTTCCCCTATCTTTAATAGTATATACACCCATCTATCAAGGATATTATCTATTGACTTTATAAGTGCCATTGATAGCTCCTTGTGAAATATTTATAACACAAGAAGCAAATATCGTTCCTTAGTCTATTTTGTTATCTCTATAGAGTTTATCTTGTCGCCTTGTTCAAGAGAATCAAGAACTTTAAAGCTATCGCTATCATCTTTTTCTATACCGCCAAATACGGTATGAACTCCATCAAGGTGAGGTTGAGGAGCAAAGCAGATGAAAAACTGACTACCTCCCGTATCTCTTCCTGCATGAGCCATTGAGAGAGTTCCTCTTTCGTGCTTGTGGATGTTGTTATCACATTCACATGCTATACTCCAGCCCGGACCTCCGGTGCCTGTTCCATGGGGACAGCCACCTTGCGCAACAAATCCGGGTATCACTCTGTGAAAGTTAAGGTTGTTATAAAAACCCTCATTTGCCAAAGTTGCAAAGTTTGCTACTGTATTTGGTGCCTCTTCGGGATATAACTTTAGTTTTATATCACCTTTATCGGTATGGATAATAGCATAAGAAAAATTTTTTAACTCATCTTCTGTGTAATCATACTGTTTTAAACTCATCAATAACCTTTATAAAAAATGGTCGGAACGACTGGACTTGAACCAGCGACCTCACCCACCCCAAGGGTGCGCGCTACCAGGCTGCGCTACGCTCCGATTTTACTGACTGTATGCCGGTTAGTATTTGACTCTTGCAAGATAGAGTCCATTTGGCGGCGCCAAAGTTTTTAGGTAAACCGATCTGTTTTGAAGTTGTAATTTTAGCTCATCTTTGCTTAATTTTCCATCAGAGATCGCAAGTAAAAAAGCCACCATCATACGCACTTGCGATCTTAAAAAACCATTTCCCTCAAAGTAAAATATATAATAATCACCAAATTTATAAAAATCTGTTTTATATATAGTTCTTATATCGTTCTTTGTATCACTCCCTGTTTTTTTAAAATTTTTAAAGTTATGCTCCCCTTCAAAAAGTTTTATAGCATCTTTTATTTTATAAGGATCCTTAATCGGAACAAAAGTTATATAGGAGCTTGCGAATACAGAGACTCTTTTTGTTGATATAATATATCTATAAACTCTCTTTTTTGCATCATATCTTGCATGAAAATTATCATCTACTTTTTTTATATCTTTTATGTGGATATATGGCGATATTATCCTGTTCAGTCCAAATTTTAACCTGTTTAAATCTGTCCAAAAAGAGGGTAGGTCTATATGTAAAACTTGGCCCATGGCATGAACACCTTTGTCTGTTCTACCGCTTGCGGTTAGTTTTTCTTCTATATTTAGTGCTAAAAATGCACTTTGTAAAGTTTCTTGAACTGTATTTTTTGTCTCTTTTTGGCTTTGAAAGCCGTTAAATCTACTTCCGTCATAGCTAAGAGTTACTTTTGCTCTCAAAGTCAGTACCTTGAGAGAACTTTTTTCTTAAAAACTAAAAAGGAGACTACAAGAGAAACTACAGGGATGAGTATAATACTAGCAAGAGGATTTAAAGAGATAGTGTAATACATCAAAATATAGTAAGAAATAATGGTTGCGAAAATATATCCGTAAATATTGGGTGTTTCATATCTTGGATTGAAAATCCCGAAACTAACCGATAGCAAAAAGAACACCAAAGGAAAGAGAGAGACGAGTATGAAAGTTGCAAAATCTTTAGCTCTACCTCTGTCTTTTAAAGCTTTTAACCAATATGAAAGCACTCCTTTTTTGCCTACAATCTCCATATTTTTGGAGTTATAAACTATCATCGTCTTGTAGTCAGTCTGTTTTATGCTTTTTGGTTCTATTATAAACGCTTTTCCATTGTTTAGCTTTAATTTTAGCGTTCCTTTGGAATTATCTATGGAAGCTTTTTTTGCTATGACAAAGTTATCTTTGTTTTTCTCTTTTGAATACATTATAATATCTTCAAAGCTGTTTTGTTTTTTGGATTTGTTTATAAAAACCAGCCAGTTTGAGAATTTTTGCCCAAACTCCATAGCTGATATATTGAGTTTTGCTTCAGCTTTTTTAACATCTATAAAGTTACTGTATAACTGTTTTGATATGGGAACTAAAAATATAGCATCTATAAGCAAAAAGGTTGAGCTTAGCAGTGACAGATAAAAAAATATAGCAGCTATCTTTTTAGGCGAAAGCCCAAAAGAGAAGATGACTCCAAGTTCATTCTCTTTGGACATTTTTGACAGGGAGAGTGTGATGGCTATAAAAAAAACTATGGGAAAAGTATATATAATGATCCTTGGAAGGATATAAAGATAGAGCTCCCCAAGCTCCAGGAAGGAGATCTTGATGATAGCGGTAATCTTTGCAATTTTTATAAAATAGATAATCGAAACCATAAAAAATAGTGTAAAAAATATAGGATTGAATGATTTTATGAAGTTCATTAGTATATAATTTGTAACTTTTTTCATCCGTACAACCAAGATATTAGATTTGTTGCTAAGCTATCAAACATGTATGTAAGGTATAAAGCTAGTGCCAAAAAAGGTATATAAGGAAGTTGCATATCTTTTTTGCCGGCTATCAAGAAGATAGGTAATGCGATAATGGCAGACAAAAATATAGCAAAAAGCCCAAGCTTTACTCCCAAAATCGCCCCCATTGTTGCAGCTATCATGATGTCCGCTTCACCAAGAGCCTCTTTTTTGGCAAAATATGAGACATAAAACCTCAAAAGTGTAAAACCGCCGGCAAAAAGCAAAGCATCTGTAAAGCTAGTGATGACATGACCGGAAAATATAGATATGGTTAAAGCCATAAGGTTTAGACTATCAGGAACTGCTTTATATTTGAAGTCTATCAATGATAGAGCCAGCAAAAGAGCAAAAACAGATGAGACTATGAGAGTTTGAACAAAATCACCACTCTTTAAAAAGGTAAGAGCGTATATAAGTGAAGTAGCAAGCTCAACTAACGGATACTGTATGGATATCTTGGCTTTGCAAAAGTAGCATTTACCGCCAAGTAGGATATAAGATAGAAGAGGTATATTGTGCCACCATTCTAACCTTTTTTTACACTTTGGACAGTGAGAGGGTGGAAAGGCAACGCTTTTGCCTTTTGGAATCCTTAAGATCAAAACATTTAAAAATGAGCCTACGGCTAATCCGATTAGGATACTAAAAGCCAGATATATCCACTCTATCATATCCCACCAAACTTTCTTTTTATATGTCTATACTCTTCTATGATATTATCAAACTCTTTCGCACTAAAATCAGGCCATAATGTATCGGTAAAAAAAAGCTCACTATAAGCACACTGCCATAGTAAAAAGTTTGAAAGTCTCTTTTCACCACCTGTTCTTATAAGTATATCAACCGGTGGTATATCTTTTGTATCCAACGCACTCTCTATATCAGCGCTGGTTATCTTGTCTTTTCCACCTTTTATAAGTTGGTTAACAGCTCTTGTTATCTCATCCTTTGAGCCGTAATTGACTGCTAGTGTTTGAGTTAAGCCGCTGCAATGCTCTGTGTTTTTTACGGTTTTCATTATTGTCTCTTGTAAAGAACTTGAAAATTTTGAAATATCACCAATGATATTAAATCTCACATTATTCTCAAGATATGTTTTTAGCTCATTTTTTAGATATTTGCTTAAAAGGTTCATCAAAAAATCGACCTCAAGCTTCGGTCTTTTCCAATTTTCGGTGCTAAAGGCATAAAGTGTTAGATATGGGAGGTTTAGCTTTGAAGCATGGATGGTTATACTTCTGACAGTATCAGCACCTTTTTCATGCCCAAATATCCTTTTCTTCTCTTTTAGGTTTGCCCATCTGCCATTGCCATCCATTATAATAGCTACATGATTTAACTTGTTCAACTTTAACCTTTTATATTCAAAATGGATACTTCTAATTCGCAAAGTGGAGTTATGGAGTTGACCTCTATAGCTCCTAAGCTTTTTAATAAACTACTATTGTTTGTTTTTATTGTTGTTCTAGTGTTATCAACCACACCTTTAAACTCACCATGATTTTTAAATGCGAAATAGTATTCTATCCTATTTTCATTTTCATTTGGTTTAAATTGCAGAAGCATTATCTCATCATCGATACAAAGAGGAAAAGAGAGCACCCCGTTATCATAGCAGTAGATAAAAGAAGAGACATTTTGTAGGCGGGTTTGCTGTTTTACTATTTTTATATACTTTTTAGGCTCTTTTAGTGATTTAAGTATATCAGAAAAAGGCATAGAAAATGAGCCAAACTGAACACTTTGAAAAATTTTAGGCTCTTTTTTTAGATTTGATATGGTTATTGCACCATATCTATCTTTAAAGATTTTTCCCCAATAGTTTGCACCTATATCAAAGTCTATGTGTGAAGCACATACCATTTTTCTTTTTTTAACAACTATCTCATATCTTTTATAGTCAATCTTTTTTAAAATTTTTATATCCACCAATGGATGTTTTTCAAGAGAAATCTCCTCCTTCTCTTTAAAAAGTGTCTTAAAAAAGAGTTTTAAAAACTCCTCCATCTAAACCTCTTTTGAATATTCCAATATCTCAAATGATACATTCAGTTTGCTATTTTTCTCTATCTTTTTTACCTCTTTATCTGTTATAAAATCTACCTCATTTTCTTCACTTCCAAAGTCGTTTTCTTTGCCTATTATATTTAGACAAACAGCGTCAAGGTTTTTATCTTTTAGCATATTTTTTGCGCTTATTAAGGCGTTGTTGCTATCTAGTTCGGCTTTAAAACCTATCGTTGTTATTCCGGCTTTATCCAGGTTTGATAGTATATCTATATTTTTTTTAAGTGTTATGGTTATCTCTTGACCCAAACTCTCTTTTTTTATCTTACCTTTTGTATAAATCGGCACAAAGTCGCTAACTGCTGCGGCCATAAAGAGATATGGTTTTTTTTGTATCAGTTTTGGAGCCTCTTTTTCGTTTATGTTTGGTTTGCTCATTATCCCTTTTTTTGCAACCTCCAAAGATTTTACTATCATCTCTTGCATCTGTTTTGAGCTCTCCACCTCTATGGTGTATATCTCATCAGGCATATCACTGCTTTTTTTGGTTGTTATAAGGCACACATCAGCCCCTCTTAGATATAGAGCCAAAGATAAAGCATTTGCCATTTTGCCGCTGGAGAAGTTTGAGATATACCTAACATCATCTATCCTCTCTATAGTGCCACCACCACTTACTACAACTCTTCTGTTTATCCAGAAGTTATCTTTCAAAAGCTCTTTGGCACTTTTATAAAATATCTCCAAAGGTTCAGCCATAGCACCTATGCCTTCATCGTTACAGGCTAAAAGTTTTGTTTGGGGCTCTACTAAGATGTGACCAAAAACTTTTAACTTTTTTAAAGAGCCTTGGGTATTTGGATTGAGATACATGTTTGTATTGGCTGATGGAGCTATTATAAGAGGTTTGGAAAAAGCTAACACACTTTCAAGCAAAAGATTGTCTGCAATGCCATTTGCTATCTTATTGACACTGTTTGCGCTTGCCGGAGCTATTACAAATATATCAGCCCATTTTGCCAAGCCTATATGGTTGTTGTCGCTTCCCCAGCTCTCGCTCTTTTTTGTCAGGACAACATTTTGACTAATCGCTTCAAAAGTTAAAGGTTTTATAAACTCGTGGGAGCTCTCGCTCATCACAACTCTTACTTTAGCTCCACTCTTGATAAAAAGCCTGATAAGCTCAAGCGTTTTATATATAGCGATACTTCCAGTAACACCGATAGCTATCTTTTTTCCGTCTAGTAAATTTTTCAAAATTACTCCTTCATCTAAAAACTGACCATATTTCATTTTAGTGTGAAATAACTACTTTAATCTACAAAATATGGTCAGTTAAAAAATTTATAAAAAAAGTTTTCTACATACTTAAGAGGTGATCTGCTGATAGCAAGAGAACCTTTTTTTACATCCTTGGTTACAGTAGTTCCTGCTGCTATGATGACATCATCCTCTATAATCACAGGTGCTACTATCTGCGTATCGCTGCCTATAAAAACATTTTTTCCTATTTTGGTTTGATACTTCTTTTTTCCATCGTAGTTGCAGGTTATCGTTCCTGCTCCTACATTTGTTCCTTCATCTATGGTGCTATCCCCTAGATAGCTTAAGTGTCCGGCTTTGACACCCTTTAGGGTAGAGTTTTTTACTTCCGTAAAATTACCTATATGGGTATCTTCTATATGACATTTTGGTCTAATTCTTGCAAGCGGTCCTATTTGCGACTCTATGATAGCGCTATCTTCAACTATGGTATTGCTTTTGATATGTGAATTTTTTATCTTTGTCTTGCCAAGTAGTGAGACCCCGTTTTCTATATAGCACTCGCCCTCAACTTCAACCAAACTCTCTATATAGACACTTTTTGGAAGTCTGATAGTTACCCCATTTTTCATCAAAGTATCTTTTATCCTCTCTTGCATGATCTCTTCAGCTTCAGCTAAATCTTTTTTGGAGTTAACACCCTTAAAATTATCTTCACTTACCTCGATAGATCTTACACTTTTTCCATCATCATTAGCTAAAAATATCACATCTGTAAGATAGTACTCTTTGGAGTTATTTTCGTTTGATAAAAGTGGTATATAATGATCCAGTATCTCTTTTTTCATAAGGTAAACTCCTGCATTTACCTCTTTTATCCCTTTTTCGGCTTCGTTTGCATCTTTCTCTTCCACTATCTTTTTCACTTCATCTTCAGCTATAACAACTCTGCCATAGCCGCTTGGGTCATTTAAAGTTATATGACTCATTACTATATCTGCTTCAAGAGATAAAAATTTCTCAAGTTCACTGCTTTGGACAAGTGGCATATCGCCATTTAGTATCAAAACCTTGTCATGATTATACTCTATACCTCTTAAAGCACCTCCGGTTCCCGGGTATCTTTCCACATCTTGCAGTATATACTCTATATCGTCAAAATATTTACCCATCTCCTCTTTTACAAGCTCTGCTTTATGAAAAAGCACTACTTTTACATCATTGCTTAATTTTTTAGCCTCTTTTATAGAGTAGTATAACATAGGTAAGCCACTTATCTTCTGCAAAACTTTTGGCAAGGAGGATTTCATCCTTGTTCCAAAACCGGCTGCCAAAATGACTATAGATATATTTTTCACTTCATAACTCCTAAAATAGATAGCAAATTTTACCGAAAATATTATTAAATATTCATCTAAATCAATATTTTGACGATGTTGTTTATGATTTAATCAAGTTTTAACTCAAAAAAAACTAAAATAGGGTCTATAAAATGATCTTACAATAACTTTTAAAGGTGTAGATATATGGATTTGGGAACCGTTATTGGTTTGGTTTTAACTTTAGCGCTCCTTTTTGGCGCTATGGCAATGGGTGTTGGTTTGGGGCCGTATATTGATATACCTTCTATATTGATTGTTTTTGGTGGTACTACCGGTGTTTTGATGGTTGGCTTCAAGATGGAGCAGATCAAGGCAGCGGCAAAGGTCTTCAAGATAGCTATAAAACCGCCACAGATAGATCTTCAAGAGACAATAAAAAAGATGGTCGAATACTCTACAAAAGCAAGGAAGGATGGGATTTTGGCTCTTGAAGAGGATGCAAATAAAGAGGAAAATGAGTTTTTAAAAAAAGGTTTGTCTATGGCAGTTGACGGTAATGAACCTGACACTATTAGAGAGCTTCTTGAGATAGATATGGAACAAGCCAGTAGCAGACACAAATCCAATGCTTCTTTGTTTGATCAAATTGCCGGATTTGCGGGAGCTATGGGTATGATAGGAACTTTGATAGGCTTGGTTGCAATGCTTTTAAATATGAGTGACCCTTCTGCTATCGGTCCAGCTATGGCAGTTGCCTTGTTGACCACGATGTATGGGGCAATGCTTGGAAATATAGTGGGCGCTCCGGTAGCAAATATTTTGCTTATAAGAGACAGTGATGAAATATTGTTAAAAACTTTGATAATAGAGGGTATTATGTCTATTCAGGCGGGGGACAATCCGAGAAACTTAGAGGCAAAACTTTTAGCTTTTCTTCCGCCCAAAGATAGGGTAAGTCAGTTTGAGTCATAAAAGTTGAGGTAAAAAAATGGGTAAAAAGTGTCCTGAACCGGATTGTCCCAAATGTCTGCCAGGTTGGCTTGCTGCTTTTGGGGATCTGATGTCTTTACTTTTGACATTTTTCGTTTTGCTTTTATCTATGTCCAGCATGGATGCGAAAAAAGTTCAAGAAGCCATAGGATCTTTGGCCGGGGCCTTAAGTGTTTTAGAGGGTGGAACAAAGATGGAGATAAGCAGAGAAAAGATAACTCTACCCTCAACCCAGCAGATGGTGTCAATGACAAGAGAGAAGGTGCAAAATCAAAGTAGCGTTATGAGTCAAATGGCAAAAACCATCTCCGAAGTTAATGAGATGTTAAAGTCAACAGGAAGCCCTGATATTACCATAGAAGAGGCTGAAAAAGGCTTTTTATTAAGGCTCCCATCAGCACTTCTTTTTGCTCCCGGAGATGCGAGGATATTAAATGATGATGCCATTTTATTCTTAAAAAGGATAGCACTTATCATCCAAAAACTCCCTAAAAATGTAACTATAAATGCCATAGGATATACGGACAATACACCCCCACCGGTAAGTAGCCCATATAAAGATAATTGGGAGCTTTCAGCTGCTAGAGGAGTTGCCGTTGTCAAAGAACTTATCAAAGATGGAGTTGACCCGAAGAGACTCTCGGCTTCAGGAAGAGGGGAGTATAACCCTGTAGCGTCTAATGCAACACCTGAGGGAAGAGCAAAAAACAGAAGAGTTGAGCTATACTTTTTTTCAACTTCTACAAATGGCAATGCTAAAGCTCAAAAGAGTATCCTTGATATGACTAAAAGTAAAAAATGAGATATATCTTAGCACTCTTTTTTTCAGTTACTATTTTTGCTGCCGATAAAGTGACTATACCTACGGTAAATCTCTCACTATCGGCTCCAGCATCCCCGGAACAACTTGTAAACAGTCTAAATGTCTTGGTAGCTCTAACCATACTTGTTTTAGCTCCAAGCATCATAATGGTTATGACAAGTTTTATAAGACTTGTTGTGGTTTTCTCTTTTTTAAGGCAGGCTCTTGGAACCCAACAGATGCCACCATCGCAACTCATGGTCTCACTTGCACTGATACTTACATTTTTTATCATGCAGCCAGTTGGTGAAAAAGCCTATAATGCCGGTATAAAACCATATATCCAAAAAAAGATAGGCTATGAAGAGGCTTTTAATAGATCAGTAAAGCCATTTAAAGAGTTTATGATAAGAAATACACGAGAAAAAGATCTAGCACTCTTTTTTAGGATAAGAAAACTGAAAAATCCAAAGAACATAGATGATGTCCCTTTGATGGTAGCGATACCTGCATTTATGATAAGTGAACTAAAGACCGCTTTCGAGATAGGTTTTTTGCTCTATATGCCATTTTTGGTTATAGATATGGTGGTTAGTTCGGTTTTAATGAGTATGGGTATGATGATGTTGCCTCCCGTTATGATCTCTATGCCCTTTAAACTACTTATATTTGTGCTTGTAGATGGGTGGAACCTACTTGTGGGCAACTTGGTGGGCAGCTTTAAATGATATGTAAACATTTTGGAGAGTGTGCTAGCTGTACCCTTTATAAACTTTCATATAAAGAGCAGATAGAGCAAAAGCTGCAAACTATAAGAGAGGAATTTTTTGAATTTTACAGCGGTTATATAGATGTTTTTACCTCTAATGAAGCCAATTTTAGAGATAGAGCAGAGTTTAGAGTTTGGCACGAAAAAGAGAAACTTTTTTATGCTATGAATGGCTTTGAGAAGAAAAAGATTGTAAAGATTGATGAGTGCCATATAGTAAATAGTAAAATCAGCACTTTGATGCCAAAACTTTTAGAGTTTATAGAAAAAAATGAGGTCTTAAGCCATAAGCTCTTTGGAGTAGAGTTTATATCTGCAGATAGAGTGCTTGCAACTTTTATCTACCACAAAAAGGTGGATGAGTTATGGCAAAAAGAGGCTTGTAAACTGATAGATAAGTTTTATATCTTACCTATTGGTAGAAGCAGAGGCATAAAAGCAGTTGTAAAAAGTGACTTTATAACACAGAGTTTAAATGTTTTAGGTAAAGAGTATAGCTATAAAGTGTATGAGAACTCCTTTATGCAGCCAAATAGCAAAGTAAATGAAAAGATGCTCTCATGGGCTAAAGAGAACTCTAAAGAGTTTGGAAAAGATCTGCTTGAGTTATACTGCGGACATGGCAATTTTACGATACCACTAAGTGAAAATTTCAACAAAGTATTGGCAACTGAAGTATCAAAAAACTCCATAAAATCAGCCAAAGAAAATCTTGAGCTAAATGACATAAAAAATGTTCAATTTGCCAGACTATCCTCCGAAGAGTTTGTCAAAGCTCTTAACAAAGAGAGAGTTTTTAGAAGATTGGAGGGAGTTAACCTTGATAGTTTCAATTTTTCCACCATATTTGTTGACCCACCAAGAGCCGGAGTGGACAAAGAGACTTTAAAGCTTATGCAAAATTTTAAAAATATCATCTATATCTCTTGCAACCCAAAAACCCTAAAAAGAGACCTCATCACACTTACAAAAACCCACAAAGTAGAGAAATTCGCCATATTTGATCAATTTGCCTACACAAATCACTTAGAGTGTGGCGTGATCTTATCAAAAATATAATATTTTTAAAACTTTGTTTTTTTAGATATAATTTTACTCTTAAAAAATGTGAAAAGAATAGTTATGGAGTGCGAATCTCTCTACTAATGATTTGTAATAAACTCCTAAAAATAGGGATAAAATAGTGCTTTTTTTCTTTTGGATTTTAGCCAAGTCCCAACAAAGCCCAATTGAAATGATATGATTTAATAGAGGGTATATCTATAATTTAATGATTCAAAGATATAGTGTAGGGCATGAATAAATCCGCAGTTACAAACTATCTCAAAAACAAAAAATTAAATTACATGAAAAATCATAAAAGGAAAACTGATATATTAGAAAAAAATTAATAGGAATGTTAATACTAATGTTTATTATTGCAGTTCTTTTTACAAGTTTAAATATGGCTTATAATGTCCCCAAGAAAAACAACCAAAATAAAAATAGTTTTTATTTCTAAAATGGTAGAATATAAAAGATTATAAGAAAGGATAAAGCGATGAGTAGAAAAAGGACAACATATAGTGCGGATTTTAAAGCCAAAGTTGTATTAGAACTTTTAGAAGGTGATAAAACATTAAATGAAATAGCAAGCAAATACAGTATATTACCAAGAAGCTTGCAGCAATGGAAAAAGCAGTTTTTAGAGAATGCTTCTTTAGCATTTGATAAGAGTGCAGTTGTTAAAGAGTATAAAGAGGAGATAGACAAACTAAAAAAAGAGAAAGATGCAACAAGCAAGAAACTCGGAGAAGTTATTATAGAGAGGGATTTTGTAGTGGGAAAGCTAAAGAGTTTGGTATCATCTAAAAAGAGAGTAAAAGCTGTCGATATCAAGCTCAATATATCACTAAATAGACAGCTAAAATTATTAAATGTATCCAAAACAGCATACTACTATGAACCAGTGATGCCATTTAGCAGTTATGAAGATATTAAGCTATTAAATACAATTGATACTATCCATACAAAACATCCATACTATGGCACAAGAAGAGTGCAAGCTGTATTGAAAAGATTAGGTTTTAATGTAGGTAGAAAATCAATAAAAACAGCATTTGAATTTATGGGCATAAAAGCTCTATACCCTGTTAAGAAAACAACTATATCAACCCTTAAAGATAAAAAGTATCCATATCTGTTAGAGCAATACAAAAATGATAAAAATCAAGTAATAATAGATACTCCAAATAAAGTATGGTCTGCTGATATTACATATATCAGATTAGAAAAAGGGTATGCATACTTAGCAGCAATAATTGATTGGAATACAAAGAAAGTACTCTCTTGGAAACTTAGTAACACAATGGATATAACTCTTACAACAAGTGTGTTAAAAGAAGCATTGATGCTATATCCTAAACCTGATATATTTAATAGTGATCAAGGCTCACAGTATACAGCAAAAGAGCATATTGAGCTACTTAAACAAAATGATATATCAATCTCTATGGATGCTAAAGGTAGATCTATAGATAATATTGTAATTGAAAGATTCTGGAGGACAATTAAATATGAAAATATTTATCCATCATCATATAAAACAATAAAGGAGGCAAGAGAAGGGATAAGAGAGTATATAGATATCTACAACAAGGAGAGACTTCATTCAAAGATAGGTTACAAGACACCTGATGAAGTATATTATGATAGTTTAAACAATAGTAGCTATAATGCTAACAATTTGTTACAGAAAATAGCATAAATTAAAGAGAATAAGAAAAAAATTGAATTTGGTCTTGACAAATAGGGACGGTTTAAAAATC
>Ga0256840_1001480_pt1 | contig 22027 bp, 21 predicted proteins | sample 355202metaG_FD_185969 | JGI IMG/M metagenome (GOLD analysis project Ga0256840, IMG submission 185969) | Hydrothermal vent microbial communities from Mid Atlantic Ridge, Atlantic Ocean - 355-202 | ecosystem: Environmental > Aquatic > Marine > Hydrothermal vents | place: Atlantic Ocean: Mid...
TCTTAGCGACGAAAAAGAGGCCTTTGCGCTTGCTGCCGAACTCGCTATTTTTTCTTCCGCCGCGGCTTCAATCGCAGAAAATAGTAACGCGTTTTACCATAACGTCGCCGAGGGCGAAGATGCTCACGAGGACGCCTTCAATCTCATTTATGCCGCTAATGAAGATGTGGAGGTCCAAACATCGCTCGCCCAAAGTGCGGCGGTAGAGATTCTTATCCGTCGTGGAGAAGAACATCCCCCGATCAATGGTGCGCCATTTTCCGGCTCTACTTACGACCAAGAAGATATCGATTACGCCCGAGAAATTTTATTTAGAAAAGACAAAACAGCATCCCAAAAAGTACAAAAGGCTCGCCTTCTTTCGGACCTTTTAGCGTGCGATTTTCCCGAAAAAGAAGAGCTCTTTGAAGGCTATGACAAACCAGCTTTATATCTTCTTTTAGAAGATGGGGAACTATCCCAAGGATGTGGCGATGACATTGCGTCTCTGGCCGTTATCGAAAGTTGTTTACGTACCCAAGACTATAGCGTGCTTTTAACACTTCTCGAAAAATGTTCCTTATTCAGGGTCGACTATATTCGAACACGTTTAGCTTTTCTTTTGGAATGAGGTTTGGAATTTTTCCTTATCAAAGGGTTCTACCCCCATGTCCTCTAAGGTTTTAAAAAAATCAGATTCGGGGAAAACGAGCGATGATAGGTCGGAGGAGACTTTCACGCGATGGGCGTACCAATCCGATTGTAGGAATCTGCGTAGAGGCTTTGAGAGAGGGGACATCATGGGCTCGGTAAACCATGCTGTAGATTCCGCGGTCGCCCGTTCTATCGGAGGATTAAGGACGAAAGCCCATGAGGTTGTGGAGATAGATTTCCATTTTGTCATCGCCGCTTGATCTTCGTAAACTTTGCTACTATCCCTTTGTATGGCTTGAAAAACACCTTCATATTTGGGATCTGCGTATCGGAACCATTTCGAATAAAAAATGGCATTGTGAAAATACATGGGAACGGCGACGATGGCGTCTAAATTCAAACGTTTGCAAACGTTGACTAGAATATCGTAAACTTTACTACCTAATTTTAGTCCGGGTGCGAGTTGGGCAGGTAAGGGCGATTGCTTGTCGCTAAAGGAAGCGCTGGGGTTGGACATTTCCAACCAGTGTACGTAGAGCACGCGGTGGGAGGCCGACGTAGCGTGGGTTTGCAAGGTTTCGGCGAGGTTAAGATGGGCTATGTCGAGAACGACATCAATAAGGACGCCGTCTTCACATGTGATTTGAAGTTGAAAACCACTCGCGTGCGGCGAAATTCTAAGTTGGGTTTCGGGAAATCCCCTATCGGCAAGATCTTGTTTAATCCCATATTCTTTCATCGCAATATCGAGACCATCTTCTGAGTAATATCCTAAAAAGAGTTGATCTTGCTTAAAGAGATCACCAAACAAAATTTCTTCGTCGGAAACGCCGAACTGTAATTCTGCGTCGCCCAGTGTCCTAAATGCGTGCTGTGAATTCTTATCGGGCATCGTTAACGTTCTACATTGTGGCGAAGGAGAGCCAAGTTTGAAATCTCAATCTCGACCTCGTCTCCGTTGACCATGGGCGCCACACCGGAGGGCGTTCCTGTTAAAATCACATCGCCAGGGAAGAGCGTCATGACCTGGCTCACGAAAGAGACCACGGTTGGAATATCGAAAATAAAATCGTCGAGCGCGCCGTCTTGGCGTCCTTCACCGTTCACGCGAAGCGCAACTCGATTTTGGTCGGGATGAAAAGTTCGGCGATCGAGCACATAGGGACCAAGAGGACAAAAGGTATCAAAGCCTTTTCCACGGGTGTAGCGTTTCTCTCTTCGCTGGATATCACGCGCAGATACGTCGTTTGCACAAGTATAGCCAAAGATAAACTCGCCTACCTTTTCGACGGCGATGTTTTTGGCTTCTCGGCCAATGATGATCGCCAATTCGGCTTCGTGATGAATAAGCTCCGATTGGGGCGGGAGGATTACGCTTCCTCCGTGTCCGATCAAAGCGCTTGTTGGCTTCATAAACATCAAAGGTTCTTTGGGTAGATCTTTGCCTTGTTCCTCAGCGTGGGCTTTATAGTTGAGACCAATACATACGATCTTCGTGGGTTCAACGGGGGGAAGTAGAACCTCGGGAAGAGAAATGACCTCACCTAATTTCAGTTCAGATTCATTAAAATAGGCCTTGTAAAAATCCGCAATTGGCATTTCTAGAACGCGAAAATCTCCGTCTTTTTCAACGGCATAAAAAGGGCTCGATCCCTTCGGAATTCGAGCCAACTTGATTCTATTCATGTGTTTAATCTTATGTAGGTTTACTTTTTAAGTTTTTCTAAACGCTTTCTTTTCTGTTCTTCTTTGAAGGCCTTGGCTTCGGCTTTGATGGCCTCTTTTTCTTTATGGCGTTCGATGATGTAGTTCTTAATACCATCGATGTCGTAGTTGTAGGTGAAGTCATAGTCGCAATAATGTTGGATCGTTTTGCCTTTTGCGATTTCTTTAGGAGGGGCTCCATCTTTCCAATTACATGTCCACATTTGACGGTTCAAAGCGTCAACAATTTTAGGCGACTTGCAATCCATATCGGTTGCAACGGTACACTCGCTTGGACAACATCCGTCGGAGACGCCACACGCAGGTTGTTTATCAGGGCAACTATTAGGGTATTCCATTTCGAGTTCGATTTTATGCCCACGATCGATGGTGCTATCAACGCGAACCTCATTGCCGACAAGTTTTCCGGTCTTCTTGTCTTTAACGTACCATTTGGTGAAGGTGACGGGCGTTTTGAGCTCGTTGCCTTTTTCGTCCAAGAGGGGTTGCGCGTTAAATCGAATTTTTGCGCCCGCTGGATTGGTTGTAATGGTTACTTTCCCGTAAAACTCGTTTTCACTATCTTGTGACATACGCGCGGAGAATTCATTCTTATCTTCCAAAGATTTCGGCGTTAAGGTGGCGTTATAAGTGTAGCCATAGGTCGTACCTGATTGCTGCCACATTTGCTGATTTACAACATCCTTACGGACCTCATAACCAGGAAGGGAGATTTCAAGATTGTGAGGGGTTTTCACTTCAAGATCTTGAATTCCGGCAATCGTTCCAATTCTTACTTCTCGCCAGGCACCACTGGATACACGTCCGTAATGTTTTTTACCGTTGAGACGAATTTCGGAAAATTTTGGATAACCGCTGATCATCATGTTGCCGAATAGACGCAAATTCTCTTTTTGAGCTTTGGCGTATTCTTCTTCGAGCATCTTTTTTTCTGCCAATCTTTTTTCTTTGAGATTGCCTTTGAAAACCGACATCAGATCGTCGCCAGAACCCGTCATCATGATGCCCATTCCTACAATAACAACGACAAGCAAACCTATGACAGCAATCATCATTGTATTCGTTTTGGCTTTTGGAAGATCGATATCTCCAAGGTCATCATCCCCTAAATATTGATTTCCATCTATTTCCGGTCCACCGGGAATCAGAATGCCTTCCACGCCTGAGGTTTTCTTTTTCTTAGGTTTTTTGTTTTCCTTAAGGGCTTCCTTTTTTATAGGAGCACTTCCTTCGTCTACGAAGGGGATAGAATCTTCCTCGGCGACAGAAGCAGAAATAGCCTCCGATATTGCGTCAACAACACCGTCTTTTTCCTCTGCGTCTTTCTTCTTTTTCGATGCTTTTGGAACTTTTTCTACGTTCTCTTTTTTCTTATCGGAAGAGGCAACTCCAAAGATCCCGCCAAGGTCTTTTGCCATATCTTTTTTTTTCTTCTTTTTTTCGTCGGACATCGTCGCTCCATTTTTTCTAAAAACGTCGCGGGACTCTAGACAGTTAGAGTCGATTACGCAAGCATTCCTCCGACACAGTACTCATCATAACGATGCTCCTTTCCTTGCCCAACGAGACTCTTTTGAAGATAGTTGCTCTTTTTTTTCGTCTTATTCTTATTTCTGTTTTTCTTTTGGGGTGTAAAACTGGAGCAAAAGAAGCCAGCTCGACCTTGGCTAAGGTCGGAGAACATCCTCTTGCATGCGCAAAAAAATTCTCTCTGGCCCAAACACGTCAACGTGCGGCCTCGGTTAGTATGGAAGAATATAGTTACGAAAATCGTCATCTGATCAAACGCGAAAGGTTTTTTCCAAATGGAAAGACCTCCTTTGTCGATCGCATGGTGTGGAAAGACAATCGCCTTGTTGGGGAAACGCGAAGCGTTGATGGAAGCGATATCTTCGCCGTGGAATATACATATAAAAACGGTCTCATTGATAAAAAGAAAGTCGACGATAGTGACGAGAGCGGTCATTTACGTCCTGATGGGATTTTTGATTTCGAAGAAGTGTACTTTTATGAAAAGGGGCAAAAAGGTTTTCTTTTAAGTAAAAAGACGATTACTCGACCGAACCTTGAGTCGATGGAGGTTTCGTTTTCCTACAATACTGACGGACAAGAATCGGAAAGGTGGACGAGGCGAGGTGAGGTGGTGATTGAGCATAAAACAAATACCTATAAAAAAAGCAAACTGTCTCATGTCGAGTTCAATCTTTTTGGAAATCAGAAAATAATTACCTACGACTACCTTTATAATGAGGCAGGCCAAATCCTTTCTATCCAAAGGAAAGGGGCCGATGGCGAAGACGCGACGTGGACCTATCTCTACGATTGTCAGAAACAATAACACCTCTGGAAATCGACACCGCACTCTTGCGAGTCAAAGAAGCCATGGCTAGGGTGCGCCAATGATCCTAGATGTAGCATTGTTTCTATTCGGTTTGGTTCTCCTCTATTATGGGGCGGAATTTTTGGTATCGGCAGCCAGCGCGTTGGCTTTCCGCTTGGGAATCACACCTATTATCGTAGGTTGTACAGTGGTCGCTTTCGGAACCAGCGCTCCGGAATTGGTCGTGAGTCTTGCGGCCGTGTACTCAAAAAATGATGGGGTTTCGATCGGGAATATTATTGGGTCCAATATCGCAAACCTTCTCCTCATTCTGGGAATGGCAGCTGTAATTCGACCGATTGAGGTCAACAGGGACGTGATAAAAAGAGAATACCCGATCATGTTGGCAGCGATCGCGTTAATGGTGATTTTTGGCTTCGATGGATTACTTTCTCGCTGGGATGGGGCTATTCTTTTCGCGGGCATGGTCGCCTACATGGCCTATCAATTCGTCGCTGCAACGCGAGCGATGGCGCAAGGTAAACAGGTTGCGCTGTTAAGCGAACTCGACGAGGTTGATGAGAAGGCGAGCATGGGCAAAAATACTGTCTTCTTAATAGGCGGTATTATCGGGTTGGCTTTGGGTGCAAAAGTGATGGTGGATTCGGCGGTTTCGATCGCCCAAATCTACGGCATTCCCGATTTTCTCATTGGCATTTCTATTGTCGCCGTTGGTACCAGCTTACCCGAGCTTGCCACGAGCGTGATCGCGGCGATGAAAGGAGAATCCGATATTTCAGTTGGAAATGTCGTTGGATCGAACGTTTTTAACACCTTATTGGTATTGGGTGTCGTGGCCTCTTTAACGCAAATTACGATTGGAGAGGCTGCCAGACTTGATATGTGGATCATGCTCGGAACAGCGGGCACGATTTGGGTTCTCATGCTCATCACGCCGCGTATTACTCGCATTCATGGCGTTGTTTTTCTGAGTAGTTATGTCGCCTATATGGTCTCGCTATTTTATCGATGATTGAAATCATTGGCTACAATTCAATTTCGTTGTAAATGAAGATTGTCTAAAGATTGAGGACGACCACAGCGGGTCGCGCCCTCCAAAGCCATTTATTCACAAAAAATACCAAAATTTAGACCTAAAAAAGCCCCATCGAAGGGGCTTTTCTTTTTAGAGGAGCGTTTTTTATTTACATCTTCCGGCTGAACAACTCTCGCCTGATGCGCATTCGCAATCGGTTTGACATTGCGCTGGGGCTTGTGAAGGTGCTTCGCAAATCCCGTTGTCGGTGCACACTTCGCCCGAACCACATTGCTGATTGCAAGTACATGGGGTTGCGCAGGTTCCATCGGTACAGATTTCATCACGGGCACACTCGGCGGTGCTTCTACATGCAACGTTTGGATCTTCTTCACAGTAGCTATTGTCGTTACAGATAAATCCGGCACCGCAATTAGAGTTTGTGGTGCATCGGGTTTCACACTGTGCGTCGACGCAGATTTCGTTTCCGCCACAATCTGCCGTTCGGCGACATTCTAATGCCTCGCATAACCCTTGGCGACATCGCTCGTTCGCGCCACATTGTGCATCGTCAGAACATGTAGATAAGCATGCGCCGTTTACGCAGGCTCCACCATCACATTCGCTGTTGAAGACGCAGCTTTCGGCCGTTTTTTCACAAGAACCATCAATGCAGATTTCTCCACTTCGGCAATCTTTTCGGTCGACACACTCAGCAGTATTGTCAGCAACACATTTGAAGTTGCGACATACTTCGCCGTTTGAACATGCGTTATTTGAACCACATTCAGCGGAATCAGGAGCGGTACAGGAGTTGTTCACGCAGCTTTCGCCCACTTCGCAATCGCTTGCTTTTACACATTCTAAATTGGTTGAGGAATTACAGGTTCGCTTTCCGAAATCGTTGACCGTTGGAAGGCACTGAGAGCTCTCGCCGATATTGACGCACTCAAAGCTTGTCGGACATTCTGCGTTGGTGTCACATGGACGGGTACAGACTTTTTCTCCAGTGCTTGTCGTCTTGTCGAAATTGAGTTTGATACAAAGCGCGCCGGTTTCAGAACAATCTTGGTTGGTTTCACAGGACTGACATAATCCAGCATCGCCATTATCGTCTGTATTTTTCGGCTTACAGGTATTGGCGATACAAATTTTTCCGGCGTTGCAATCTTGATTCGAATAGCAATCGATTTCTTCTTCGACGATAACATCTTCTTCGACGATCACTTCTTCGCTTTCTACGTAGACGTCTTCGCAGATGGTGTCGCAGGAGGTTTCAACCCAACACTCGTCCCAACATTCCCAGTCGTCGCAGTAGCTTTCGCAGACATCAATATCTTCGCATTCATCGTAGCATTGTGTTTCGTAGTGTCCGTTCTCGGAGACGACCAAACAACCGGATGAGAAGACCCCGATCAACAATAGCGTTAATGTACTTAGCAGATTTTTGAGTTTCATTGGGGACTCCATTTTCCTAATATGTTTATTTCTTATGCTCATATGGGTTTTAACGTGGGGGTTAGGATGAAATTCAATTGAAGGCGGAAATTTTGGATCTTTTTATCAATGTAGGCATTAAATAGGAGAATATATAGAAACACCACTGACGCGTTGACCTAAATTTGCTAACTACCTATAGTCCAGAACCTATTTTTAGATCTAATAAGGTAGATTATATGAAGACGTCTAGAATTTTTCTCTTTCTGTTTATCGGTGCCACTTTGCTCAACGCCTGTGGCGACGACGGAAAAAACAATGACGGTGGAATCTCGGCCATTGATCCTGGTGTGATCCTCGTTGATCCCGCAGAAGTCGTTTTTGCACGAGTGGATCTCCTTAAAACGGATGTGCAAACCTTGGTTATTTCCAATAACGGTGACGGAACCTTGGTTATCTCCGATATCAAACTCGTTGAGGAAAGCTTAGACGATGGGGGCGGTCGAGAGATCGTTGAAGGTCAAAATTGGAAAAGAAGCGCTCGATTAAAACAGGATGAATTCATCGAATTGGATATCACCTACACGCCACGTGATACAAGCGTTGACAAAGGCTACATCGAAATCATTAGTAATGATCCCGACAACGGTTCCTTTCGTGTGCCAATCCGAACGAGTGAGCTCGCACCGCGTGTGTTCTCCAACACTCAAGTTTCTTTCGGGCGCGTTCCCCCGGTTACCGATGCGACGCGCGACATGACCTTCAAACTCACTGATATTTCTAATGTCGGACAATCTCCTTTGACGATTAGTCGTATAGAGATTTCACCAAAATCGTCCGACTTTAAAGTTGTTTATCCCGTTGAAGGCGCTGACGATAAAAACGATCCAGGATTTCCTTTAAAATTAGATCCAACGGAAATGATTCCTGCGAAAATTTTCTTCAATCCTACAACAGCCGAAGGTTCTGAAGCTGAACTCTTTATTTATAGCGATGATCCAGATTCGCCGACCTATAAAGTAGATCTGATCGGAAATAGTGGTGAGCCTTGTATCGAAGTCATCACCGGCGAAGACGAAATTAATTTCGGAGAAGGCGGCATCGGCTTTGCCAATAATAAAAAGATCACCATTCGAAACTGTGGAAGCGGCGAACTCGAACTAAAAAGTGTTGAAACCTGTACAGATGCCGGTGGAAACTGCGCGCCGGACAATATCTTTAGAATCAAACCAGACTCCCTTCCTACACTTCCAGATATTATTCCAAGCGGTGAAACGAGAAGCTTTGTTGTTGTCTATACCCCCATTGATGAAACAGTATCTACTGGTGTGTTGACGCTCACTAGTGATGATCCTGCAAAGTCTCCACTTACGATTCCGTTGACAGCCAAGGGAACGGACAACCAGTGTCCCGATGCTGTTGCTGAGGCCAAGTTGGCTGAAACCAACCGTTTTCTAACCGAGATCAATACGATTCCTTTAAAATCTATCGAGTTTAGAGGATCCAATTCAACCGATGTTGATGGATCTATCGCACGATATGTATGGACCATTGTTGAACGGCCTTTAGGGTCAACTGCTCGACTTCAACCCGATAGTGAAGTCGAGAATCCAACCCTCTTTCTCGACCTCGCTGGCGATTATGTGATTGAACTCGTTGTGTATGATGACCAGGGAACAGCCAGCTGCGGCGAGCAAGATTTTGTTAAAATTAGCGCAACGCCAGACGAAGATATTCACATTCAACTTGTCTGGAACACACCAGCCGATCAAGATCAAACCGATAGTGAGGGAACCGATATGGATCTCCACCTCCTTCATCCACTCGGAACGTGGAATAATGATCCATGGGATATTTTCTACGAAAACAAAACGGGCGAGTGGGGCGCGTTGGGAGCATCTGATGATCCTAGCCTCGATGCCGATGATACCAACGGTGCAGGTCCAGAAAACATCAATCTCAACAATCCCGAAGCTGGTTTAAGTTATGCCGTTGGCGTTTACTACTTTAATGCATACGCGTTTGGCGTCTCCTACGCGACGGTTAGAATCTTCATCCAAGGTCGACAACGTTTTGAGCTTAAAGATGTATTCTTACCCGCCACAGGTACCTTTTGGTACGTCGCAACCATTGAGTGGCCTTCTGCAAGAATCTTTGCTGTGGATCAGCAATTTGACGACTTTCCACAATAAACCAAACATCCCACCTAAAACGTTGACCTTCCTGAGTTGAGTACTAAACTCCAATTCTAAGAGAGGTCTACAATGAAATCCTATCAGACAAAAATCGTAAACGTTGCTTCCATAAGCTTCTTTCTATTTCTTGCTGCCTGCGCCAAACCGACCGAAAAACCTAAACCAAAGGTCGAAGAGGTTGTTGTTCAACCACCAGCACAATGTATTTCGGGGTGCATGCCCAACGAAGACGATAAATGCGTTATCGAAGCTCGGGTGGCTGACGGTGCGACCTTGGGAATGGAAATCGTCGAATGTGATCCCCGATGTTGTGAACCTGGTGCGACTTATATCGGTGGCGGTGTCGATACAGATAAAGATGGCATTTACGACGGCGCGGATGAATGCGTCGACCAAGCCGAAGATTACGACGGATATCAAGACAAGGACGGGTGTCCTGAGTTGGATAATGATAACGACGGGATTCTCGATGTTGACGATCTTTGTCCCCTCGATCCCGAAGATGTAAACGGCATCGACGATGAGGATGGGTGTCCTGACTAATTTCTTGTGTCCGAGGAAACCCAACAAAAAACACAATTGTGGTTGGGTTCCGTGTAGGTTGGTGTTGATGGAGCAACGCGACGAAACCCAACAAAAAACACAATTGTGGTTGGGTTGCGCGTAGGTTGGTGTTGATGGAGCAAGGCGACGAAACCCAACAAAACTACATCGGTTAATTTCTGGAGAAAAGCTTCCAGACCTGTTCTAATCAAATCTATGATTAAGTATTTTCTATTCCTTTTCGTTGTTCTCTGGTCCAATGGTCTCTTCGCACATGCCGAGGAACCCGCAGCAAAATCTATTCTCAAAAATGGTGATGCCATTATCGTCCAAGCCAACTTCGGAATCGTTTCTGGAGACATGAAGGATTACGTTTGCGAAGAATCCTTTATTGGCGGAGAAACGTGGAAAATGGCGCTCCTCGGCGAAAACGAATGGATCACCTTCGGAAGCGATGCAATAAAAAGAACCGAGGATGGGTGTACATTTGAGACCGTGAAAGAAATCAATTCCATCGTAGGCGACATTCGTGTCTCTCCAGATAAAAAAACAATCGCCTATTTTGCGAACGGAGGAACTGATAAGGGTATTTGGTTCAGCCAAGACCGCGGTAAAAGTTTTACGCCTTCTTCTTTTCCAATCGAAGGAATTCAGATTACCGGCCTGCGTTTTAGTAATAATCAAACCCTTCTTATCAGCGCCTACGATACCACCCAAGAGGGCAACGGCATTTTGCTTTCCGTGTCTACCCAGACTCTGGAAACGACGACAATTCCCTTGCCCGAGGGTGTCACTTTCCCCTATCTTTTGGATGCCAATGACGAGGGATATGTTTGGCTGGGACGAAAAGTCGAACAAACGATTTTTGTGGGAAAAGGCGATAAAAGCGATGAGTTAGAATACATCCCTGGTGCTTGGCCGACCGGTGCGGCGCTCTCCGAAGATGGTAAGTTCATATACGTTTCCGGCGTGAACGAAGGCGCGGGTCTTTCAATCGGAAATCGCAGTACAGGGTCTTTTGAACTTCACCATCCCGATAATATCTTCGATTGCTTGGATCGGGTAAATGGGAAAATTTATCTATGTGGACTCGAAAAGCGCGACGGCTTTGACGTGTTCCAGATCCAAGACGACAATACGCTGAAGGGCGTGGTTAAATTCAGTACAATTGAGGGCCCCAAAAACACCTGTTCGAAGGACTCAGAAGTCGGTCTCGTTTGCGCCATCATCTGGAAAGAAACAGCGAGCTATTTTGGAAGAGATCCTGAAGACATGAGAGCCAATGATTTTGGGGAGAGCAAAGATACGGGCGTCGAGTCAGACCTAAATTCACCCAATGCCAAGGAGTCAGGTTGTGGTGCTATTAACGCCAATCCCAACCATGCTTTTTTATATTTTCTTTTCTTGGGTTTCTTTCTGGTTAGAAGAAAAGCAAGAACTTAGAGCAGACGATAAAGACGCCTACCATTCCCGTAAATCCGAAAAGAAGACTGACTCCGATGGGAACAATGATTTGGTAGGTAGGTTTATCTTTTAGGAGAAACATTGCCGCCAAGGATGCCACGAAACCCGAGAGTGCAAAACTCGCCGGGCCAGCTAACACCTTTACCGCTAAGATGCCGTCGCGTTCGCTCCCCGCGGCGAGGATAATTGTTCCGATAAGACCGATAAAACAAAAGAGAAACATAAAAATAAAATAGATGCCAGCGGCGACTTTCGCGTTCATCGTACTGGCCTTAGTCGGGACTGTGTGGGTGTTATTCAACGTCTTTCTCCTTCTGTTTTTCTTGTTCTTTATTCACTTTTTTCTTCTTTATTTCTTCGGGTTTTTTGGTCTTTTTTTTGGATGTACTTGGTGTTTTTTTAGACCCCTTTTCTTCTTTTTTATCTTTACCTTTTTTTAGCTTCGGCTGAGTTAGGTCCGCGTCCTGAAGCGCCCCTTCTTTTTTTTCCGCATCTCTTCCTTCCTTTTTTCCGGCGTCTGTATGGGGATCGCTATCTGAATTCGGCGAGAGATTTTTCGATGGTTCCGTGGAAGGGGGCACACCTTTTCCGCTCGTCTTGCGTAAATCGGAAAGGGAAGGCGGTGCCGGCAATTGGTCGAGCATCCGTGGTCGAGGGATAAATTGATGAATAAGATTGAGTATTTTTAATACCTCCTCTTGGGTGTAGCGCCCGCGAATGAGGACGTACTCGTCCTTGGTTTCGCAGTGCAAACGCTCAACAAGATACCCAAAAGCAAGTTTTAAAAAACCCATCTTTGAAAGCAAGGTTCTTTTCATACGCGGGCAACTTTTTGCAAAACTTTCCGATTTTTTGGCATCCTCAAACCCCAATTCGATAAGAAGATCGGGGGTCTTAATATTCGAAACTTCAAGTTTTGCAGATTGAAAGATCAATTGCCCCAGACCCGGCATCGGAACACGAATACGACGACCGGTGACCAGAATTAAACTCTGGTCATTCGTTGCTGCGTTTTCAATTTTATTTAAGGTGGCCATCATTGAGGACCTTCCTCGAGTATCTTTTTTGTATAATTTTTTAAGCCATTTTTCTTTCCCAAGAAGTGCCAATCCGTTTTTGGCCAGAAATATTTTTCTCTCATCTTGGTAGACATCATTAACAGGAAGGAGGGCGCGAATCGGTTTTTTATGAAGCTGGGTCCAGGGCGGAACATCGCGAAAACGACGGTCCAATTTCTTCATGACCAAGCCATTGGTCATCCGATGTTTCATTGCAAGAAAGGTCTCCGAAATACGTTTGGGTTTGGCGGAGGCGATGTAAAGCATGTCGATATTTTGAATGGGATCGATGGTGGTATTCTCCAAAACGATGCGATAATCGGGAATGCGAGACATCAAATCTCGCATCGCTTTTTCGAACGCTGTTCCTCGAATACGATCCGTTCTTACCATCGCTGAATAGACTGCGTTTCCGGGGCCATAGCCGGAAATATTTGGAAGTCCAGCCGGACCACTTCTGTCGTACAGAATATCCTCACTTTTCTTCTTTTCCTCTTTCGTTTCTTTCTTTGTCTCTTTCGTGCTCAGCTTTATTTTCTTCTTTTTTTTCTTCTTCTTAGCAATCGGCTTCGGTTTTGTTGAGGGGATAAGCCTTGGCTTTTTTTCGATCTTGGGTGGGTCTACTTCGACTTCGATTTCAACAATCTCTTCGATGTCTGGTTCTTCCTTTGTCGATTTTTCTTCTTCTTTTTTTGGTGGTTCTATCTTTGCCCATCTCCCACTCTCGGTGCTCAATCCTTCAAGATCGTCAAAACTCTCCATCCACTCTAGTTTGGTATCCAGACGACCGTGATTGGATAAAAACGCGGGAATGAGAAAAAGAGCGTGCAGCGCCACACTGGCGAGGAGCGAAAGGATGGCGATCTTAGATCGAACGCTCTTTTTCCCTGACTCTTCTGTTTTCGTTTCCATAGTATTAAATAAGACGTCCTCGGCTCGAAATAATTCCGTTCTTTAACTTTAGAGCAAAAGGGAGAACGTAAATAGATAAATTATTTGAACATTATTTGATCAAAAACCCCGCAAGATCTAGGCTATGATTAACCTCTAATTGGAAAAATGTGAAACACATTCTCTTAATCCTTCTCTTCAGCATGATTGGCTGCCAGAGCGACGAAAATCATGAAAATAACGGGACAACTACCCCGGATATGGGGGAGATTGAATGCTCTCTCGCGATAATCGTATGCGAGATCTGCGATCTCGAAGAAGCCCTTTGCATAGAGGGGAAATGGGAATGTCAGGTCAATCCCGATATAACACCCCCCGATTCTTGCAAAGTTCCTTGTGAGGAGGACGTCAATTTTTCCTCTATCGGAGAAGCCTGCGCCTGCGGCGGCAGTCTGGCGTGTGTCTCCGGAAAAGTAGATTGCCAGGGAAGCGCGGAATCAAATCTATGCGGCGGTTGTGAAAGCTTACCCGATCTGGCCCTAGGGGAGGCGTGTGGCGAGTGTGGGGTGCAAGAATGTGAAAATGAAAATGCCTTTATCTGTGTGGATCCCGGTCTAAATGCGTGTGGAGGTTGCCAGTCTATCCAAGAAATCCTTGGGGAAAGTTGTGGAGAAAGCCCAGAAAACCTTTGGGTCTGTGACGGCATCGAAAAAGCAAAATGTAGCCTAGAGGAAGGGAAAGCCTGCCTCACCGATGACGATTGTTTTTCTGAACATTGTTCTTTCGATCTTTGTACGCCCAAAGGATATTCTCACGTGAAAGCGGCGACCTATACGATGGGTGCCCCTCTAAATGAAGTCGGACGACACCGATTGAGGGAAAATGGACAACACGAAGTCGTGCTCACCCACGATCTCTTTGTGAAGCAGACCACGGTAACCCAGGGAGAATACCTGGCCATCACGGGAAGCAACCCCTCCTATTTCGTAAATTGCGGGGAAAACTGTCCGGTGGAACGTATCAATTTTTACGAAATGTTGGCCTACGCCAATCGCCTCTCGTTGAGTGAGGGCTTGGAGGCCTGCTACACCTTGGATAATTGCACGGACGATAAATACAATGCGGGATGTCCTCCAAATGTTCGTGATGGTTTGTTGTGTTCAAGCCGAACCTTTGTTTGTGATAGTGCTCCGCTCGATCCAGCGCTGGACTGCAATGGATACCGTTTACCGACCGAGTCAGAATGGGAGTATTTCGCTCGGGCAGGAACGACAAGCGCTTTTCTTACGCGTTCTGGAACAATAAGTTCCTTCAGCTTCACACCGCTGGACGTTGAGCTCGATCAAATCGCTTGGTATTTTGGTAACGCTTTTGTGAGTTACGAAGGAGGCATCAACTGCACTATCCCAACAGCTAGAATTGATTGCGCCGACATTCCCGCAGACCAATCGATCGGCACCCATCCCGTCGCTCAGAAAGACCCGAACATGTGGGGACTCTACGATATGACCGGCAATGTGTGGGAGCGCGTTTGGGATATTAGCGACGATTACCCGGATCCGGGAAGTTCGGTCACCGATCCAACGGGACCGGCGCTGGTCGATGCGCCAGATGCACGAGCACGACGTATGCGCGGTGGTCCTTTCAACGCCTATGGTCAATATATGCGCGTCGCATATCGGACTGGACCAGGCGCCCATACACGAATATACAACTCAGGATTTAGATTGGTTCGTTCCCTCCTATAGAACTTTATGAAAAAACGAGAAGCTGTACTTGATGTTTTTGAGGCAATGCAAAAACAAAACTATCTGGCCTGTTATTGGAAATCCCCAGACGGATTAAATGATGCGCTTGATGTCGTTCAAAAAGATGTCGATTTACTTTGTAAACATGAGCCGACAGACCTTTTACATGAACTTGGGTTTAAGAAATTTAGCCCGCAAAAACGCCATCGCTTAAGAGGGGTTTCTCATTGGGTCAAACCCGTCGAAGGTGGATTTTGTCACGTCCATGTTCACGAAAGAATCTATACCGGACGCACCGCGCCCTTGAGCTATCGTATTCCTTGGGTGGAATACATTCTCCACCATTGTGTGGTTGACGAGAAAAGGGGTATTCCGATTCCGATTCCGGAGGTCGATTTTCTACTCCTCTTGGCCAGGTATGCTTTTGAGAAAAAGATTACGAAAAAAATTCTTAAAGCGTCGATGCGGCGAACGACCGTCGAAAGCATTATTGAACATACGTCTTTGGTTCTCGGAAAACGTCGTGGCAAAAAACTAGGTAAAGTTCTCCGAAAGAAATCGATGCCCTCTCGAAAGAAAATCTACTCACTTTTCAAAAATGGATTGGATGAAATTCGTTCACCTACCCTATCGTCGAGCAAGTTCGCGCTTCGAAGCGCCGAAGGTATTGGGCGCCTTTCCTATGGTCGCCTCAAGCCGGAATTATTGCCCGACTTAAGACCGATTTCCAAAGGACTTAGTACCGAGGAGCGAGGTTTAGTGGTTGCCGTACTTGGGCCCGATGGATCCGGAAAATCGACCTTAACAACGGCGTTGGAAGCGTGGCTAAAAGACATTTTTAATGTGCACAAAGTTTACTTTGGACGCGGCGACATCGTCTCTCAAACCTGGCAAAGTTTAGCGAAAATGAAATGGGCGTTGCGTGGTGGTGTACCTGAGGAGAAACGTGAAGAAGGAAAGCGAAAAGAAAAAATGACCTACCTCGAAAAAAAGGGAAGGGAAAAAGGGACGAAAAAAATCGTGCGTAATCTTGCGCGCGTTGCCCTGGCGGACCGTAAAACGAGGGACGCGGAATGGGTTGCCGACGCGCGAGAACACGGCGCGATTATCATAACCGACCGCTTCCCAGTTCTAGATATTGAGCTTCTTGATGGCGCAAAAATAAAAGACGATGGAACTCTGGCGGGCAAAGTATTTTCGAAAATGGAACACCTCGTTCTAGATCGCATGACCTTGATTCCCGATATTGTTTTTAGGCTTAATATTTCTCCAGAAGTGGCGTGGAAAAGAAAGCCAGATCATCATTTGGAGGATATTCGAGCAAAAGTAGAGGCGCTAAGTAGAGCCCGTTTTCCGCACTCCCAACTTGTCGAGATCGATGCCTCAAAAAGTGAAGAGGAGATTCTTGCGAAGACACAAAAAATAATTTGGGATGCACTTTGAAAGAGGGTCGCCCTTTTCAAATCGAATTCATTGGGTTGCCCGGTTCTGGAAAATCGACACTCGCCGAAGAGCTCATTTCTAATCTGGACGCCAAAGGTTTTAAGATTCTAGATCGCAAGGGTCAACAATCGACGGTTGCCTCACATTATACGGGTCTCACGAAGACACAACGTATGGCGTCTTTTGTCGAATTTTGCGAAAAAAATGATGCGCTTGTTTTTGAGTTATCACGTTTGAGTCTATCCTTACGTCCATTGCATCGCGCCGGATTACGTCGCGCTTTTATCTTTCTAAAACAATGTCAAAACGCCTCCCTTTTTTGGAAAGAGGGCAGGGGAGAAAACAACGATTTAGATTTTATTATTCACGAACAAGATTTGGTCCAAGAATTATGGAGCGTGATTTACCTTCGGCCTTTTTGCCCAGACCGCGTTCGGGCGATCATGGATAATATGAAGGCGTGGTTACCCGATCTCATTGTTTTCATCGACCTTGATGGGCCTACCTCTAAACAACGCATGGGCAATAGAGCAGCGAAGCTAAAAAAGTTCACGGGCGAAATAGATGTAATGGTAAACCTTAGTACTAAAATTCTTGATGCTTCAAATCGAGATACGAAAAAATTGGGCGAACTCGGAACAGAGTTCGGCGCCGATTTTTTGGTGATTGATGGCCTCGACACGATCAAGAAATCGACGACGAAAATCTTAGCCTATTTGGAAAAAACAAAAGCTTTGGCGTGTTATTCTACGCCTAAGAATTTGTGAATCTGTAAACCTAATCGAACATTAAGATGGTCTTCTAAAATCCAATCTGCCAATTGGCTTGAATCGAGCTCGCCGTGAACGGGCGAGAAGACGACTTGGGCCTTGTTCACAATATCATATTTTTTCATCGTCTCTTTCGACCAGTCGTAATCTTCTCGGTGGAGAAGAACGAACTTCACTTCGTCGGAGGTTTTCAAAAACGCGATATTTTCGAACATATTTTTATCGACCTCCCCGCTTCCGGGGGGTTTTAGATCCATAATAATAGAAACCCGCTTATCGATGGTCTCGATACTTAGGGAGCCCGAAGTTTCAATCATCACCTCGTATTTGTCGTCACACAAACGCGTCATGAGATCGTGAACCTCGGGTTGGAGAAGAGGCTCTCCCCCCGTTATTTCTATGAGATTACAATTGTAGTCGGCAACCCTTTTGATAATCGTGTCGATACTTTGCTTTTCACCGCCTTTAAAAGAATAGGTGGTATCGCACCAGGTACAACGCAGGTTGCATCTGGCAAGTCGAACGAAAACGCAGGGTCGACCGCTGGCGGCGGCCTCCCCTTGGATGCTGTAGAAGGTTTCTATAATTCTTAACATAGTTTACTTTTTGTCCACGATCGAACGCAGTTCTTTTCCTGGACGAAAATGAATAGATTTCTTTTTATCTACAAAAACCTGTTCTCCCGTTCTTGGGTTTCGTCCTTTTTTGGCTTTTCTTTCTCGAATAGAAAAACTTCCAAACCCCCGAACTTCGATACGTTCGTCGCCCAAAAGTGCATCTTTCATGGAATCAAATACCGCGTTTACAACATCCTCCGCTCGTTTTTTTGGAACCCCTATTTTTAGGGAAATGGCTTCTATTAGCTCTGACTTCGTCATTAAATTACTCCGATTTTATTCGGGTGCATATTTGGCTAGCGTCGGAGCAATGTCAATCTCTTATTTTTTTTGATTTACGCGAAAAAGCTGCTGACCCATGAAAATAAAGTCATTATTGGCTAATTTTGTTTTTTCCCAAATCTTTACCCACGTGCCGTTTGAGGACGTGAGATCGACAAGATAACAATGCCCATCGTCCCCAGTATAAATCTGGGCATGGCGGCTCGACATGAATTTATCGTGTGGAAAAATAATATCCCCTTTTTCACGACCGAGAACGGAGCCTGAATCGGGGAAACAATACACGTTCTGAACGATGCCGCCGATTCCAATTTGGAGGATTTTAAAGCTTCCACCGGGGGAGGGGCTACCCATATAACGCGTGCCATCAGAAGATTTAGTTTTTGCTTTTATAGACTGTTCAAAACGTTCAAAACGAAGAACTTGGCGTCCCATTAAGAAGGTATCGCCTGGAGATAATTTTATCTCCTCTTTTAATTTTATGAAAATTCCGTTCAAGCTGTAGAGATCTTCAATAGAAAGAACGCCATCTTCAACATGAAAGCGAGCATGTTTGGGACTTAAAAAAGCATCTGTTGGAAATCGCGTATCGCCTTCTCGGCCGAGTGTGGTTTCTAGAAATTCAAGAGGAACTTCCACACCATCGCTACCGTCTTCGTTAATCGAGACCAAACTAATAGACCAAGGGTTGGTTTCACGTGCGCGGCCTGAGGCCGGTGGTGCGATCTTTTTTGGGGCCTTGATGACGCCTGATTTTGAGAGGATCGAAAGACCGCCTCCGCACTGAACGCAATATCGCATTCCGGGCGGATTCAATCCATGACAATTTGGGCATAAAACACCTGAAGTTGGCTTGCTTTGAGCCGCTGGCGATTTTGTTTTTGCTTTAGCAACACCCACACCCGAAGGCAAGGTCTGCGAAGGAACAGGCAGCTTCTCTAGTGGCTTCTTCGCTTCAACGGGGGGTTGGGTTACTTCTTCAACTTCCGAAGGCGCGTCAAAGGCATCGAGCATGAATCCTTGCAAAGCCTGGTCAGAGACGCCATCGAGTTCAGCCTCATCCAAAGAACTTGCTGACATTTCAATAGGATTGTTTCTGAAACGTGAGGCAAGTTTGGAAATCGCCTCGTCTTCCTCCGGTAAATTTGTAGCAAGATCTACAACTTCGCTCGCTGCACCAAGTCTACCGGTTCCGCTAACAACGAACTGGCTATCGTCATCTTTTGAGCTCGAAAGCGAGAATAAATCTGGGGGTACTTTACCGTCTTCCACAACAAACCATCGGTCTAAATGATACGCAGCGAAGGCCACGCCCTACAAACCCTGCGAGGCTACTTTGATTTAACCTTCATGGCAACTTGAAATGGATCACTCTGGTGTGATCTAGTGTGATAGTTTCCGATCAAAGGAATCACTCATCTAAGGCATAAATCGTTGTTTTAGCGTCCAGATCAAATCCACCGTCGCCATACGATACTGCTTTTTACCGAAAAAAGATGTTGGCATTTTCCATCATCCAATCGCACAACCACAAACAAACCAATGAGTTCGTTTGATTTCGATAAGGTCGCGCTGACTATTTTTTCTTTCGTGAGGGAGCGTGCGGGAAGGCCGATAGTTGCCAGCCCGGTACTCGACTTAAGTGTGCCGAGGTTGGACTTTTAGGCATTGGAATTGTGTTCTGCAACGAACAGTGTGAGCGAGATCTAGGCCAATGTGAACGATGTTCGCTTGAGGATGAATGTAATAGCGAAATCCTTCAGACAGAAAGTTGCGCGACCCAGGCCTCCGATACACCCACTGGTGAGTTGCGTTGCGATGCATCCTGTCATTTCGATGTGTCTGGTTGTACGGCGTGCGACAATGATGGTGTAAAGGAAGGGAACGAGGAATGCGATGGGATGGATTTTGGAGGAATGATATGCGCAGATTTTGAGCGTTCTGAAGGCCCACTTTTATGTAATGATTGTGCTCTGGACATTAGCGAATGTGCCTATATTTGTGGGAACGGTGTTCGCGAAGGCGATGAGGAATGCGACGGGGAGAGTGGGTTGGGGATGTCGTGTTCAGACATTGGAGATTTTGACGCCAGCCCACTACCTTGTGAGCTCGATACATGCCGTTTTGCCACACGGCTGTGCTCTAAATGTGGCAATGGCAATCCAAGAAGGGAATGAAAGCTGTGATGGAGACTGCCGGCGGTGTGAGATGTAGCAGGGCCGTTGGACAATCCGCCCGATTACCGCGAAAGTCAGCGCTATCGCGGTTGGATCAGAGCGTTGCTGGATCGAAAAAAACTCAGGATTGGTGAGCTGCGATTCCCTCACCGGCATACCTTCGGGTCCTTTTGTTCAAGTTAGCGTCGGTGGAAATTTCGCCTGTGCGGTTCGGTCCGATGGAAGTGCGACATGCTGGGGACCAAACCTCTCTCAATCTCCCCCCTCTTTCTAACTTTTTTCCTCAGGATTTAATTTACGTCCAGCGTAAAACAAGCAGACCATTACTCCACTTCGGAAGTTCCATATTTAATGATCTATAGAATGGGACGCGAAAATTTCAAAACGGGTCCACCTCCGCGTCATTCCTTTTTTTAAGATTTGTTCTTCTGGAGACCGCGGATCTAAAACCAGAACCTTCGATTTTGGACCCCGACTTTTTTCAAAACGAACACTGAAACTCTACGAGATTAGGGAAGTGATAGAGGAAAACCGTGGTTCTACTTCCCTAAAAACCGCTTGATCCACTTCAAAAGCAAATAGACGTTGAACAACATGAAAAACGCAAAAAGGAGGGAGCTTATCAGATACCAAAGATGCCCTTTGGGTTCGACGTCGGCTTGCAACAAATAAGCGTCAATACATACCGGCTCTTCCTCCTCCAAGGCTTGAATTTCAGCTTGAGTAGGTGTCGCTTTGAGTCCCTTTTTCTTACGCGTTTCTTCAGAAGCTTCATCGTAGTTTTTTTTATAATACATTTTGAACGCATCCCTACGGCGGGCGATCATTTCCTCTTTATCCGATTCTGTTAGCTGCTCGCAAAATCCGGTGCGGTAGCGACTACGATAATAGTCTCGTAACCCATTGTAACGACCACCCAACTTTGAAAAGTGAAGGAGGCGACCTTTTCCACGAAAATAAACGCGATCCACATCACCCTTGTTTCCGTTCACTTCGCGCTCAAAGGGATCCTCTATATAGTCGTCTCGTTTCTGTTCAACGAAGATTTTTGAACCCACCAACGAAAAATATCGATAGCGTTCAGCATTGCTGCGACGGGTGGGAATCCCCGTTGTTGAAACGAATGCGTTGTGAGGAATGTCCACTTTTGTCGAGGACATTTCCATCGAGTCGCCCAAATCTACAGGGACCGAGGATTGAAAAAAATAGCTTAATTCTTCGCGCCAATCATTGATGACCCAAAATCCCATTAAGATTACAGTAATCATTAAAAAAGGTTTGAGAACCGTATCGTGTTTGGGATCGGCTAGTGCCAGAAGCTCTGGATCTATTTCTTCGTTTTTTTCACTCATCTCACGCTCGGTGCTCGCTATGGTTTGAGACTCTTTTTAGACTAAAAAGTTCCAAACTTCTTCTTCACTATATGGATCTGTCGCGTCCTACAAGAGCCGCGGCGCGATCCACGCTATCCTCAGTGTGAGCATAGTGTGATCAAAAACGGTGGGATTCTAGTATGACCATTCATTGTGTCCTTGTGGTATTCGAGGGGATTTTTGTTCGGAAGAGAAACTCCCTCTCCCTCTGGTGTTTTCGACCGGATGATTGCAAAGATGATTATTTAATTGTAAAAGGGATTTCTTATCTACGTGAACTTGGAGTCTACAATGAAAATTAGCCTACACGCAAAT